>Ga0116170_10001282_pt1 | contig 25560 bp, 24 predicted proteins | sample AD_JPNHW1_MetaG_FD_89797 | JGI IMG/M metagenome (GOLD analysis project Ga0116170, IMG submission 89797) | Active sludge microbial communities of municipal wastewater-treating anaerobic digesters from Japan - AD_JPNHW1_MetaG | ecosystem: Engineered > Bioreactor > Anaerobic > Digestate | place... | reverse complement strand
GGATCGCGGTGTTGGTGTTGATGCGGCCTTTTTTCTGGATGATCTCTTTGAGGGTGCTACCGCTTACATATTCCAGTACCAGATAGCGATAATCGCTCTCTACACCCACGTCCAGCAGGTTGACGATGTTGTGGTGAGACATCAGACTGGCCGCCTGGGCCTCGCGCTGAAAACGCTCCAGAAACTCTTTATCGCTGTTGTATTCCTGTTTTAAAATTTTAATCGCAACGCTGTGACCGGTACGGATATCTACCGCTCTGTACACCAGCGACATACCGCCCTGACCGATAAAATCAATCAGCTTGTAGCGCTCTGCGAAAACCATGCCCTTCATCACGGCGCATTCACCTCCGTTACGCGCCCAAGCACCAGGCTCACGTTATCCGTGCCGCCGTGTTCCAGCGCGAGCGCAAGCAAACGGTCCGCCGCGGGCTCATCCCGCAGGGATTCCAGAGTGCTGGAGATTTCAGCGTCTTCCACCATGTTATACAGGCCGTCCGAGCAGAGCAGCCAAACGTCGCCATCCTGTTTTTCCACACGAAACACATCCGGCTGCACAATCGGGTCGGTACCCAGCGCACGGGTGATGACGCTGCGATAAGGATGGGTTTTAGCCATTTCCGGGGTGATGGCTTTGTTGCGCAACAGTTCGCCGACAATGCTGTGGTCTTGTGTGCGGCACTCCAGACAACCGTCCCGGTACAAATAAGCGCGACTGTCACCAACATGAGCAATGAGCAGTTCCGCTGCGCTTTCCCAAATCAGAGTAAGGGTCGTACCCATGCCGTTTAACGCCGGGTCCCGGCGCTGCATATCGAAAATCCTGCGGTTGGCGGCTTCCAGCCCCACACGCAGGGTGTTTTCTTCTGGTATTTTTCCGCCGAGCAGGGTACGGATCACCTGCACGGCAACGCGGCTGGCTGTTTCGCCGCCGCGATGACCGCCCATCCCGTCCGCTACGCCGTAAAGCTGGTGACCGATTAATAACGAATCTTCATTGGTGGGGCGAACAAGCCCCGTATTGGTTTTTGCAAAAATCAGCATGCCGCCTCACCGCCCTTTACCGTATCATCATCCCCTGATATTGTTTGATCATATCAGGTTTACGGGTTTCTTTCAAGGGCAGGGTCGTTCAGGTGGCTGTTTCGCAGCTGTCCGCACGCGCCGCTGATATCCGAGCCCATTTCCCGCCGACAGGTAGCGGATACGTGCAGCGCCTCCAACGTATGTAAAAAAACCTGCACTGCCGCGGGGGTGGCAGGCAGAAGGGCGCGCTCGTCCACACGGTTCAGGGGAATCAGATTAACATGGCATTGCAGGCCGCTTATCAGACGCGCCAGTTCCCGCGCGTGCTCCGGCGTGCTGTTGAGGCGATCAATCAACGCGTACTCAAACACTACACGGCGGCCGGTGCGCTTTACATAATAACGTACGGCTTCCATCAATTCCGAGATGGGGTAGCGGTTAGCGACCGGCATGATCTGGCGGCGGATCGTGTCGTTTGGGGCGTGCAGGGAGATGCTCAGGGTAACGGGCAAGCCTTCTTCTGCCAGTTGACGGATTTGCGGCGCAAGACCGCAGGTGCTCAGCGACACAGCCCGCAGGCTGATCGCCAGCCCGTCCGGGTGGTTAATCAATCGAAGAAAACGCACAACCTGATCGTAATTCTCCAGCGGCTCGCCGCTGCCCATCAGCACCACGTGGCCCACACGGCCACGCTCACCCAGATAGCGGTTTGCCAGAATCACCTGCGCAAGAATTTCCCCTGCTGACAGGCTGCGTACACACCCGTGCAGGGTGCTGGCGCAGAAAGCACAGCCCATCTTGCAGCCGATTTGCGTGGAGACACAAAGCGAGTAACCGTAATGGTAGTGCATCAGGACGCTTTCGATCAGGTTGCTATCCGCGCAGGCGTTCAGGAATTTTACGGTGTCATCCTTTTGTGAAGAGAATGCAGCGTGCAGCGACAGGGGCAGATCATAAGCGGCGCTTGCCAGTACGTCCCGCAGAGATTTGGGAAGGTTGCTCATCTCCCCGAAAGGCACGCCCCGATGGAGCCAGCTAAACAGCTGGCCCGCACGGAAGGCAGGCTGCCCGAGGGTTTTCAGATAAACTCCCAGTTCTTCGGGGGTAAAATCCAGTAAAACAACCTTATCCGGCATGCTGTCGCTCCTGTCGTAACAAAACTTGCCCGTCAGGCTTTCGCCCGGCGCATCCGCGCAATAAAGAACCCCTCCACCCCGTCGCGATGGGCTAACAGTTGCAGCCCGAAGGGGGTCTGAGCACCGCGGAATGCCTCCGGGTAGGTAAGCGGAAGCGGTTGCAGCGAGAAGGATGGATGTTCTGCCAGAAAAGTTTTTATCTGCTCCGAATTTTCCTCCGGGAGGATGGAACAGGTACTGTACACCAGTGTTCCGCCCGGTTTTACATAGGCGCAAACTGTGTCGAGCAGCTTCTTCTGCACGGCGGCAATCGAGTTGATATCTTCTTCTTTCAGGCGGTATTTCAGGTCAGGCTTCTCGGCCAGCACGCCCAGCCCGGTGCAGGGCGCGTCCAACAGCACGCCGTCCATCGCGCTTTCAAAGTCTGGCTTGGGTTCCGTCGCGTCCCGCACAGAGATGCGCAGGTTATCCAGCTTCAACCGTCGCTTGGCGGATTCCAGCAGCATTGCGCGCTTTTCATGCAACTCCCACGCATAAACGCGGCCCGTGCCCTGCATGGCTTCCGCCATGTAGCAGGCTTTTCCGCCGGGCGCGGCACACACATCCAGCACGCGCATGCCGGGCGCGACCTGCATGGCTTCCGCAGCCAGAATGCTGCTTTGGCCCTGAACGGAAAAATTACCGGCACGGTAGTCGTTATCCAGCGCCAGTTCGGTGACTCCGCCCAACAGATAGGCATGGGGTGCGACGCCAGGCTTCCAGCGCCAGGCTTTGCCTGCCAGCAACGATTCAAAAGCCTCGTCGGTCAACTTCATCAGATTGGGTCGGGCAACCATGTCGTGTTCTTCGGGCCGGTACATGATGATCTGTTCGGCGGTTTCTTCTCCGTAGACCGCAATCAGCTTATCCACCAACCACAGAGGCGTGCTGCCCATGATATGCAGGTATTCCCGCAAATCCTCTTCCTTTTTCGGCCAGGGAATTTCATCCTTGCCGCGCACAAGATTACGGAGAACGCCGTTTAAAAAGCCTACTGTGCCTTCCATTCCCATAAGGCGGGCAATATTGCCGGCCTCGTTCACAGCGGCGCTGTCCGGCACGCGATCGTGGAAAAGAATCTGACAGGCGCTCAGTCGCAGTATATCCCGTTGTACCAGATCTGTGGTTGGATGCTCCATCAGGCGATCCAGTGCGAAATCAATTTGCAGTTGCTGTTCTAACGTGGAATAGACAATGCTGGTCGCCAGCCTGCGATCCGCGGGGGAAAGTTTCGCGGCGGTCAAACGGTTTTGCAGGGCGAGAGCGGCATAAGCCCCCTCCTTATGTACATCGGATAAAACCTGAAGCGCCACGCGACGCGCGCCGGGCGTGAGATCGGTATGCTCAACCGGTGCGGCGGGGCGGTTGGTGAAGGTGCCGCGGGGGCGTGAAGAATAGGGGCGAGATCCTCCAGCGGGTCTGCTGTAATGACGTTCCCCGGAAGGAGCCGCACCGGTGGGTTTGCTATAACGACGTTCCCCGGAAGGAGCCGCACCGGCGGGTTTGGCAAAACGACGCTCGCCGGAAGGAGCCGCACCAGCGGGTTTAGTAAAACGACGCTCCCCGGAAGGAGCCGCACCGGCGGGTTTGGCAAAGCGACGCTCGCCGGAAGGGGCTGCACCAGCGGGTTTGGCATAGCGACGATCCCCGGAAGGGGTCGCACCAGCGGGTTTGGCAAAGCGACGCTCGCCGGAAGGGGCTGCACCAGCTGGTTTGGCATAGCGACGATCCCCGGAAGGGGTCGCACCAGCGGGTTTAGCAAAACGGCGCTCCCCGGAAGGAGCCGCACCGGCGGGTTTGGCAAAACGGCGATCCCCTGAAGGAGCCGCACCAGCGGGCTTGGCAAAACGGCGCTCCCCGGAAGGAGCCGCACCGGCGGGTTTGGCATAGCGACGATCCCCTGAAGGAGCCGCACCGGCGGGTTTGCTATAACGACGTTCCCCAGAAGGAGCCGCACCGGCGGGTTTAGCATAGCGACGATCCCCGGAAGGGGTCGCACCAGCGGGTTTAGCATAACGACGCTCGCCGGAAGAAGATCGGTTGGAAGAGTATACAGGTTTGCTGCCGTTTCCCGCGCCATTGCCGCGGCCTGGACCCCGCCCGCCGCGGTTGCCGTGTTCGCTCATAAGTGCACCTCGTTCAGCGGGATTCCCGCCTTAATCATGTGTCCGCATAAGTATGCCCGCGCGTCCATACGGCGGGCGTTGGGGGCCTGTATCTCTGTCAACTCTATGGCGCTGTCCGCAGTGGCAATCACCAGACCCTGTTTTCGGTCAGCAGCCAGTACCGTACCGGGTTTGGCGCCGGAGCAGGAAGCTACACTCTGTGCGCGCAACACTTTCAGCATACCGTTGGCCACAGCCGCGTACGCACCGGGGCAGGGAGACATCGCTCGTATCCTACACAGGCTCTGGCGGGTGGATTCGGTGAAGTTGATCTCTCCCAGTTCCCTTGTCAGTTTCGGCTCGTAGGTCATCAGACTTTCATCCTGCTTTTCACGGGGGCAGTCGCCTTTTTCCAGACGGGCGATGGTTTCGATCAACAATTGCGCACCCATCTCCGCCAGACGGCATAACAGGGTGCCCGCGTTGTCTTCCTCTGTGATCGGGGTCTCGACCCTGAGCAGCATATCGCCGGTATCAATGCCCTTATCGGTTAACATTGTGGTAACACCGGTTACGGGATCATCCATCAGCACGGCCCAGTTGACCGGGGCTGGCCCACGATGCCTTGGCAACAGGGAGGCATGTACGTTGACGGTGCCATGCTTCGGTACGGCGAGGACTTCTTCACTTAGAATCTGCCCAAAAGCGGCGGTAACACAAAGATCGGGTTGTAGTGATCGCAGGGCTTCCAGCCCGTCTTTCCTGATTTTAAGCGGCTGAAACACGGGGATGTTCAGTGAAAGTGCCAGTTCCTTCACCGGGCTCATCTGGATGCGGCAACCGCGGCCGCAGGGGCGATCCGGTTGTGTAAAAACCCCGATCACCTCATGCCCGGCAGCTACCAGTGCTTTCAGCGACGGAACCGCAAAAGCGGGCGTGCCCATAAAAACAATTCTCACAGCTTCGCCTCCCCGTCCGGCTGTTCCGATTCGGCGGCGACCTCCTCCGCTGTTTCGGCACCGTCGTCATCTTCCTCGTCGCGGAAAATTTCGTGGTCCATAATATCCAGATACAGTACGCCGTCCAGATGATCGATCTCGTGGCACATCGCGCGCGCCAGAAAGCCTTCCGCTTCCACCTCGTAGGGCTCGCCCTTGCTGTTTTGCGCCCGAACAACGACTTTCATCGGGCGCTTTACCACGCCCGCGCGGCCTGGTACGCTGAGGCACCCTTCCGGGCCGGTCTGTTCCCCTTCCCGGGAGAGAATCTCCGGATTAACCAGTTCATAGAGATGGTCGCCCGCGTCCACGACGACGGCACGTTTGAGAATGCCGACCTGAGGGGCGGCGAGCCCTGCACCGTCGTTTTGATACATGGTTTCCGCCATGTCCTTGAGCAGGATTCGGAGGCGAAGGTTGAACTTATCCACGGGTTTACAGTGCTTGCGGAGTTTTTCATCCCCGACGGTCACAATTTTTCTGATTGCCATGTTGGCATGTTCCTTTCCTTGGTTATATCAATGTCGCGGGGTTGAACTCCGCGTAGATCTGACACTGGTCGTCATTGACTGCCGCCAGCTCGTTCATAAGACGAAGCACAGGCTGGGCATCCGGATGTTCAAACAGCTTCAGCAGTACGTGATAACGGTATTTTCCCCGGATCCGGGCTACGGGAGCGTGATCCGCACGCAGCATCAGCACCCTTCGTTTCTGCGCCGGGTGGGCCTGTAAAAAGGCGTTCAGCGTGTCGTACAGCCGATTGTTCATCATTTCGGCGGCTTCGTCCTGAGGGCTTTCCACCAGCAGCCGGGCAATCATGGTGAACGGCGGATACAGCCCCGTGCGCCTCCGATCGAACTCCTGCGTGAAAAATGCCCGGTAATCCTGCGCGGCGGCGGCTACGATGCAGGGATGATCGGGTTTGTAGCTTTGCACCACCACTTCGCCCGGCGTATCGGCGCGCCCCGCGCGCCCAGCCACCTGCGTAATCAGCTGAAAAGTGCGCTCCTGCGCCCGATAATCCGGAAGGTTCAGGGTCAGGTCCGCCGCCACCACGCCGACCAGCGTAACGTTGGGAAAGTCCAACCCCTTGGCGATCATCTGCGTGCCCACCAGCGCCTGCGCGCGGCCTTCACGGAAAGCGTTGAGCAGCTCATAATGTGCGTCGCGCTTCTGCGTGGTGTCGATATCCATCCGGATGGTTTTCACATTCGGGAAAAGCCGGTGTAATTCCTCCTCTACCTTCTGGGTGCCGCAACCGAAGAAGCGGATGTAGGGACTGCCGCATTCCGGGCAGGTTGCGGGCGGGGGGATCGCCGCGCCGCAGAAATGGCAGCGCAGCTCGCCGTGTTCGCTGCCTTCCACCTGATGCAATGTCATGCTTACATCGCATTGCGGGCACTTGACCACGTAGCCGCAGTTGCGGCAGCTTACGAAGGTGTTGTAGCCCCGGCGGTTTAAAAACAGCATCGCCTGCCGCCCCTGCGCAAAGCAGGCCTGCAGCTTTTGCTGCAATAGCTGGCTGAAGATGGAGCGGTTACCCGCGCTGAGCTCCTGCCGCATATCCACAACCGTTACGGCGGGCATGGGGCGGTGGTTTACGCGGTTTGGCATCTCCACAAGAGTATAATCTCCACGGCGAGCCATAGCGAAACTGAGAATACTGGGGGTTGCGCTGCTTAACAGCAGAGTGGCCCCCTCCCGTTTGCAGCGACTTTGCGCCACACGGCGGGCGTCGTATTGGGGATGGCGGTCGCTCAGGTAAGTCTGCTCGTGCTCCTCATCAATCACGATGAGGCCCAGATGCTCAACCGGCGCAAACACCGCGGAGCGCGCCCCGATGACGACACGCGCGTCGCCAAGACGGATGCGCCGCCACTCGTCGCAACGCTGCCCGTCGGTCAGCCTGCTGTGCAGCACGGCGGTTTGCGGGCCGAACCGATCACGAAACCAGCCCACCATCTGCGGGGTCAGCGCAATCTCAGGCACCAGAATAATCGCCGTACCTCCACGGTCAAGTACCCGGCGTACCATGGCAAGATACACTTCGGTTTTTCCGCTGCCGGTTACCCCATGCAACAGGAACGCGCCGTTGCCGTTATCCAGCGCGGGCGCCATAACATTCAGGGCGCTTTGCTGCTCTATGGTCAGCGTGGGTGCGACATCGGGATCGCTTACCATCTGCTCGTAAGGCAGGCGGTATACTTCATGTTCGGTCAGCAGAATCAGGCCCGCATCGGCAAGTTTGCGCAGGGCTTCCTGTGGGGCGGAAACCAGTGTGCCCAGTTCCGCTACCGGGTGCTCCGCGCCGTCCGCGAGCATCCTGAGCAGCGTTGCCCGTTTGGGGGAGCGTTTCTGCGCGGCAGCCTGAGCCACCCCGTCCACGCCGGGCGCCAGTCGCGCATGCGTTTCTGTTTTGGTTTGCACCCTGCCCGTGCGCATGGCGGCAGGCAGCATCAGCCGCAGGGTTTCGGACAGGGGACAGTGGTTCTCGGTTGCCAGCTCCTCCGCAAGGCTTAAAAGCGGGGGTAACAGGGCTGCGTAGGGTTCCAGAGCGCGCGCCACAGGTTTCATCCGCTCCGGCGGTAACTCGCACTCGTTTGCGAGCGCCACCACCACGCCATCCACCTGCCGCCGCCCCAACGGTACACGCACGCGCATGCCGGGAGAAAGCGTCATGCTGTCCGGTATCAGATAGGAAAAGGGTTTAGCAACATTGTCGTGCACCACGTCCACAACGACCTGCGCGATCAAACCCATCCCCTCCTTATCCACAATCGGTACGGCAGTTTATCGGAAGTAGCGGTTGCCGGGCTTGGGCACTCGACTGCTGCGTCTGTTACGCCGTTTGCCCTTATGGAACTTGCGGAAAATGAATCGGATGAGGAAGAACAGTCCGAGAAGCGGAACAGCGGCCACCAGCGCGACTTCCAGTGAGAATGGCGGGAAGGGGTTGGGGTCGGCATAGGTCTCGGCTTCAATCTCTTCCAGAGATTTCGGCGCGTCCTCGCGCCGCTCGATTGACCGTGAGGCTACCAGCTGGTAGGTCACGGCGCTGCCTCCGTCAGTGGGGTAATACGTCATTGTGCCGAATACTTCGCCCTGCGTTACGGGAGTTGCGAAATTCGGGCGCGTGTAGTCGATGATGACAGTTTGTTTTAAATCACGGGCGAGTGCGTCCACTTCGTCTTTGGTCGCTACCACATGCACTGTGCGTGTGTCCGGCAGGGGCTGGATATCCAGCTGCAGGCGGCCGATATCTGTGTCGTCCATGGAAAATCCGGTGGTTTCGATGATGGTAGGGTTCATTTCATACAAGTCCGCCGGGGTAACGCTGACGAACTGCGAAAAGCCATATTCCATAAGCTTTTTGGTGTCGGACCAACGGCCAGCTTCCGAAGTGTAGAACACAACGGAGATCAGCTTTACGCCGTCTTTTTCGGCGGAACCCACATAGCAGTAACCCGCCCGGGAATGGAAACCGGTTTTGATGCCGTTGGCGTAGGGGTAAAAGTTCGGGTTATCGTCGCTGGAATTCAACCAGTTATCGCTGGCACCTACCAGCACGCGGGAACGGCTGAGGTTGCTCTTGGGCAGGCTATAGGTGTAGGTTTTGGCAATCTTGGCAAACTCTTCGTTCTGCATGGCGGCGCGGGCGATTTTGGCCATATCCCGCGCGGTGGTGTAATGGTTGTCGTCGTGCAAACCGTTGGGGTTGGCAAAGTGCGTATCCGTGCAGCCCATGGTTTGAGCCGCCTGGTTCATCAGGTCCACGAAGCCTTCAATGCTGCCGCCGATCGTTTCCGCGATCAGGTTTGCACCGTCGTTACCGGAACGCACCATGGTTGCGTACAACAGGTCTTTGAAATTGATGGTTTCTCCCACCTGAAGGGGGATGGTGGAACTGCCGGTTTCCAGATTGGTGGAAAGCGTGTCCATGGTAACGGTGGAGGTGAGATCGCCTTTTTCAAGACCCAGCAGTACGGTCATGATTTTCGTGGTGGAGGCCGGGTACATGCGCGAATCCGCGTTCTTCTCAAAGATTACGTCGCCGGTATCCGCCTCGATCAGGACGGCGGATTTGGCGTACAGCTGATCTTCGGTCAGGTTCTCGGGATGAGTCTCGTCGTAGGCGGGAGCGCTGGAGGAAAGCTTGGGTGCGATATAGACGACGGTTGTATCAGCGGAAGAAACATCTTCCGCCAGCGCCACTGGGCAGGGCCAACCGGCTGAGAATGCCGCCAGCAACGCCGCCGTGATTACCGCGCCAAACCGTATGAGCGCTTTCCTCAAACCTACACCCCCTGCCGGAACTGTTGTCAACGCATTATTATACCGCCTGCGGGACGGTTTGTCCATTCTGCGGCGTACACCGGGGCCTGAAGCCGCGCGCGTGTTCAGCGCGCATCTTCCATGGTGATGTTTCGAACCCAACGCCCTTTTCTGAGCACGATCAGCCCCGGAACCACCCGCAGATTCTGCAGCAGATAAACAATCAGTACCGCAGTCAACATGGAAACCCGACCGGGCAACAGCCATCCCATCAGCAGGCTGGCAGGTACGGGGAGCGCCCATAGAAAACCGCTGTCCAGCAGGGTGGCGGCGCGTGTGTCGCCGCCTGCGCGCAGACAGAAAAAACAGAAAGCGTAGGCAAAGTTGACCGGAGCGAACGAAGCCATCACACAGGAAAGGAGGGTTGCTGTCCGGCGCAATTCAGCGCTGATGTTGTAAAACTGCGGAAGCAGGAATGCGAGCCCGCAGCAGAATGCGATTGCGCCAAACCCTAATATTAACGTGAGGGTAAAGAGCTTCTTTGTGTTTTCCCGCGCCTTTTCCAGTTCGCCCGCGCCCAGCGCCGTACCGATCAGCACCGATACGGCGGAGGAATTGCCTGTGGCAACGACTGCGGATACCTGAAAGCACAATTCCGCGATGGCAAGCGCCGGAATGGCCCTTTCATCCAGCCGGGCGAAACACCAGAAGAAGATGTTAAGACCCACGCTGTATAAAAGTTCGTTGGCGATCAACGGCAACGCTTTGCGGGTAAATTGTCCGCGTGCGGTGCGCCCCAAACGGAGGCAGGCGGACGGTTCGAAGGTGAAATACATGCGACGGCGGCATATCAGCGTTACATATATGGCCATTTCAAAAAGACGCGCGATCAGCGTGCCCAGCGCGGCACCCTCCACGCCCAGCCGGGGGAAGCCAAGCAGCCCGAAGATAAGCAGCGTGTTGCATCCGGCATTGACCGCCATGCTGCCAAGGCTGACCAGCATGCTGGTGCGGTTATGCCCGAGAGAGCGAAGGGAAAAGATGCAGACACCGCTGATGGAAGCGGGCAGGTAGCTGAAGCTGACGATGCGAAGGTATTTTACCCCGAGAGCGACGGTGCGGGGATCCGTTACGAAAATGCGCATCACAGCTTCCGGCAGGAAGAACATCAGGGCGAAAAACGCAAGGCCGTTTAGAAGGCTGATGCCCATTTGCAGCCAATACAGGCCAAGGCAGGTCTTTCGGTCACGCGCACCGAAATACTGGCTGATCAGCAACCCGCCCGCTCCGGCAAGCCCAAACAGAAAACTGTTAAAGATGAAAGAGGGTTTATTGGCGACGCTGACGGCGCTCATGGAAAGGCCTTCCATGTCCAGTGTGCCGACCATCAGGTTGTCAATCATATTAAACAGAGTGTTAATCAATTGCTGAACCATTACGGGCAGCATTACGGCAAGCGCGCCGCGGTAGAAAACAGCACTGCCGAACCAGGGGTGGAGTTTCTGGCGAAAATGTTGAATCATAGCTGTCCTTTCGGTCATATTCATCAGAAAACCTGAAAAAACATCATACCGGAAAAGAACAGTTTTGACAACCGCTTCATGGAAGAAAACCGACGGATCCGGCTATGGTATTCAGCCCCGGGATGGTGTACAATCAAAACAGCGAAACGGCCCCACCGAAGGGGCGCATGGAGGAAAACATGGCGTATCAGGCTTTATACCGGCAATGGCGGCCATTGAAATTCGAACAGGTAGTGGGGCAGGAGGCTGTAGTGCGCACCCTGCGCAGGCAGGTGGAAACCGGCCGGATCGCCCATGCCTACCTGCTTTGTGGCTGCCGCGGTACGGGGAAAACCTCGATTGCCAAAATCCTGAGCCGTGCGGTCAACTGCCAGCACCCGGATCACGGAGACCCATGCGGAGAATGCGAACCGTGCCGGGCGATCCTGAGTGAAAGCACACTGGATGTGCTGGAACTGGACGCGGCCAGCAACAACAGTGTGGACAACGTGCGGGAACTGCTGGAACAGGTTCGCTATCCCGCGCAGGTTGGCAAATATAAAGTTTACATCATTGACGAAGTGCATATGCTGTCGCAGGCGGCGTTTAACGCACTGCTTAAAACACTGGAGGAACCGCCCGCGCACGTGGTGTTTATTCTGGCAACGACCGAACCGCAAAAAATCCCCGCAACGATCTTAAGCCGGGTGCAGCGGTATGATTTCGGCCGCATCTCCGCGCCGCTGATCATCAGCCGGATGGAAGAGGCGCTGGCAGGGCTGAACCTGACTGCCGAACCGGAGGCGCTGCAAATGGTGGCGCGCGCCGCGGAAGGGGCGATGCGCGATGCGTTTAGCATTCTGGATATGTGCATATCCGCCGCACAAAACGGTGTGCTGACTACTGCGACGGTGCGCGACGTGCTGGGCGCCAGCGACAGGGACTTCCTATTTGCCTTTGCGGACAGGCTGGCCGAAGAGGATTCGGCGGGCGTGATGGCGCAGATTGACGCACTGATGCGGGCCGGCCGGGAGCCGCAGGTGTTTTTACGGGAAATGTCCCGCCATATGCGCGCGCTGCTTACCGTGAAAGCGGTACGAGAAAACGCTGCCGCTTTGCTGGAAATAACCGACGAAGACGAAAAACGATACCGCGCGCAGGCGGAAGCCTTTACGCAGGAACGTCTGCTGCGGATTACCGAAGGCTTTTTACGGGCGGAAGGCGAAATGCGTTACGCTTCCTCCCCGCGTATCGGGCTGGAGATTACGGCGCTGGAAGCCTGTATGAGCGCGCACGGAGACGATATGGCCGCGCTGTTGGAGCGGATCGCCGAACTGGAAGCGAAGCTGAAAACGCTGAGTACGGCGCTGGAAACCGGAAAGATCGCGGCCGCGGCACCACGCAAAACGGAAAAGGCGGAATCCGCCGAAGAACCGAAAAACGACGCGCGTTCCGCTACGGGAAAAACATCTCCCCAGCGGACGCAACCCTCCCCGGAAGCGGCGCCTGCCGACGCGAAGGAGATTTGGAGCCAGACGCTTCAACTGCTGGCGAAAACCGAACCGCCGCTTTTTGGATTGCTGAAGAATGAACGGTTTCTCGGGGAATCGGGAGGGATATGCCGGGTACAGGTTGCTTTTGCCCGCAAAGATTTTTCTTTGGGGCGGCTGAACGACGCAAAACGTCGGGAAACGATCGCAAAAGCGCTGACGGAAACGGCAGGCAGACCCCTGCAGTTTGAAGCCGTGCTGGAAGGAAGCGCTGAAACGAAGCGGGCCGAGGATCTGCGGGAGGAAAACGCGGAAACATTGATCAGCTCCTTCGGACGGGATATGGTACAAATCGACGAAACCGAGCCCAAGGCATAAAAACCGCGCAACCAAACCTTGCCGGAAGGGGTTTATCAATATGCGATCAAGCGAACGGAACCCACAGCCCCGGAGCCCTGAACCCCATTATAAGCATGATTTGGGTCAACACTTTTTATACAACACCACACTATTGAAAATGCTGGTGCAAAAGGCCGGCGTGCAAAGAACGGATCGTGTGCTGGAGATCGGACCCGGGGCAGGCACGCTGACCGCTTGCCTGTGCGAGGTTGCGGAGCGTGTGGTTGCGGTGGAAGTGGACGAAGCGATGCTCCCCTTTCTGCGGCTGGCAACGGAGGACTACAGTAATCTGGAGATCCTGCCGGGAGACATTCGCCGGATGGATTTACGGAAGATTTCCGCGATGTTGGGTGAAAGCTGGATGGTCGTCGCAAATATTCCTTACAATATAACGACGCCGATCCTCGATCTGTTTTTTGGCAGCGGGCTGCCGGTGAAAAAGTTGGCTCTGATGGTGCAACGGGAAGTGGCGGAAAAACTGCTGGCCGAACCCGGAGACGACGGATACGGGCTGGCGAGCATCCGCTGCCGCTACTACTGCGAGCCGGAACTGCTTGCAACGATTCCCGCTTCCGCCTTTACGCCGCCGCCGAAAGTGGACAGCGCCTTTATCGGCCTTACCATGCGCGTCGCGCCCCCCGCGCTTGTGCGGGATGAGGCGCTGCTCTGGCGGGTTCTCCGTCTGGCATTCAACCAGCGCCGCAAGACCTTGCAAAATGCACTGAAAGGGCAGACATTGTTCACGCCGGATAGGGTGCGCGCCACGCTGAACACACTCGGTCTGCAACCGACTGTGCGGGGAGAAACGTTGAGCGTTACCCAATGGATTGCGTTTGCCAATGCGCTTTACGCCGGGGAACAAGCCGAACACGGAACACCCATAACGCAGGATTGAGCCTGCAAACTTGCAAAAATTCCCTGCCTTCCTCGCCGCGGACGGGCGGAGGCGGAAAACCATGGTTAGGTTTCATACTGCATGATATGGAAAAACGACGAAAAGCGGTTGAATTCAGCCGCTTTTCGATTCATATTATCTTGTGAATACGAGCAACTGCAAAGCATACCGAATTATCCTTTGTTAAATTTAAAACATATTTGATTTATCAGAAGGAATTTTGAAGTATATGCAGAACTATTTGAATTAGGGCGAAATTGTGCCATTTCGTCTGACCGGTTTCATTGCAACGGCCTTGAGCGCCGCTCGGAAGCGTCGCAACTTCCCCACTATCAAATCCAAGGAGGAACCCAACATGAGTCTGGATCTGTCTTACCTGGGTATTATCGAAACCAAGGCGGTTCACCGTAACCTTGAACCCGCTGCGCTGGTGGAATATGCGCTTGCATTCGGCGAAGGCAAGCTGAGCAAAACGGGCGCGCTGGTTGTAAACACCGGCAAATATACCGGTCGTTCACCCAAAGACCGTTTTGTGGTCGACGAACCTTCCATCCATGATGAAATCGCCTGGGGCGATATCAACGTGCCGATCAGCCCCGACAAGTTCGAGAATATTTACGCCAAGATGTGCGCTTATCTGCAGAAACGCGATGTTTTCGTCTTCGACGGTTTCGCGGGCGCCAACAAGAAGTATACCGTGCCCATCCGTGTCGTGAACGAACTGGCCAGCGAGAACCTTTTCATCCATCAGCTGCTGCGCCGCCCCGAAGCAGGCGATCTGGATGATTTCAAACCCGGTTTCACCGTGATCGCCGCCCCCGGTTTCAAGTGCATCCCCAGCATCGACGGCGTGCACAGCGAAGCGGCCATCATCATCAGCTTTGAAAAGAAGATCATTCTTGTCGCTGGCAGCCAGTATGCGGGCGAAATCAAGAAGGGTATCTTCAGCATCATGAACTACATTCTGCCCAAGCAGAACGTACTGTCCATGCACTGCTCCGCCAACGTTGGCGACGCGGGCGACAGCGCCGTGTTCTTTGGCCTTTCCGGCACCGGCAAGACCACCCTTTCCGCGGACCCCAACCGTAAGCTGATCGGCGACGACGAGCACGGCTGGTGCGACGACGGCATCTTCAACATCGAAGGCGGCTGCTATGCCAAGTGCATCAACCTCTCCAAAGAGCATGAGCCGGACATCTACAACGCGATCCGCTTTGGCAGCCTTGTAGAAAACGTGGTGATGAACGACGATACCCGCGATTTCGACTTTGATGACGACAGCATCACTGAAAACACCCGCGTGGGTTACCCCGTAACCCATATCAACAACGTGGAACTCTCCGGAGAAGCGGGCGTTCCCAAGACTATCATCTTCCTGACTGCGGACGCGTTCGGCGTGCTGCCCCCCGTGAGCAAGCTGTCCCGTGAAGCCGCCATGTACCACTTCGTCAGCGGCTACACTGCGAAGCTTGCCGGTACCGAACGCGGCGTAACCGAACCGCAGGCGACCTTCTCCACCTGCTTCGGCGCTCCGTTCTTCCCGCTGCCCGCCAGCCGCTATGCGGAATTGCTGGGCGAGCGCATCGACAAGACCGGCGCGAACGTATATCTGGTCAACACCGGCTGGGCCGGCGGCAGCTACGGCAAGGGCGGCAACCGCATGAAACTGCCCCTTACCCGCGCGATGGTCACCGCAGCCCTGAACGGCGATCTGGAGAAGGGTGAGTTCGTGCTCGACCCGATCTTCAACGTTTTGGTTCCCACGAGCTGCCCGGGCGTGCCCGCGGAAGTGCTCAACCCGAAGGGCTTCTGGGCGGACAAGGCCGCTTACGAGGAAACCGCCAAGAAGCTGGCTGGAATGTTCCAGAAGAACTTTGCCAAGTACAAGAACATGGATCAGAAAGTAGTCGACGCGGGCCCCAAAGCCTAAGCTGACTGCCAATCCACAATAACGTTACCAATGAGGCCGCCCGGCTTGCCGGGCGGCCTCGAATTGTTTTGATCAGGCCTATCCGCGTTGTCAGCTGTGAGATGCAAGGGGTTTAGTAACGAACGGGTAACTTCAACCCCTTGCCACCATTGCCTCAACGAAACCCTGACCTCTGAACTTTTTAGCGACTAGAGGTTAAGTGTGCTTTTGAGTATTCGTTTTCTGCCCTCAGGTAAAATGCTGTTGCCCATCTGCCAGTACAGATCAGGATTGCGCATCGCTGGATTTTCAAGTAAAATGAACCAAATTCTCATTGGATTCTCATGAAACCGTAAATTGCTTCTCAAGCATCGGCAGGGGAAACGTGGTACGCTATGTCCGTACCCGGGAAGGGAAACAAACTTCGACCGATATGAGGAGGAACCCAGTCATGGATCATACGCAACACCGCGACGGAAACATCTTCAGCTTTTTGTACCGTACTCGTTTCAGAGCCAGCAAGAATGGGGTAACGGTGGTCAACCTGTCCCTTCTGTTCTCCGTCATCGCCCTGCTGTGCGCTCCCTGGCTGGTGATTCTCGGCTTGCTGGCCGCGTTAATCATGGGCTATCGTTTCGCGGTGGACCGCGACGGACTGGCCTTTGAACAGAACTTCGACGATGTTGTGCGCAACGCGGCCAGCAACGTGAAGTCCGCGGTAGACAGCGTAACCGAAAAGCGCTAAGAAATCCCCTGATTATCAGATTATTGAGGAGGAAAACATTATGGAAAACGATACGAATCGCAACGAGAACAAAACGGGCCTGTTCAGCTTCCTGTACCGGACCCGCATCCTGATTACCAAGGATAATGTAACCATCGTGAACCTGTCGATCCTGTTCAGCCTGATCGCGCTGCTGGTGGCTCCCTGGCTGGTCGTCGTGGGTGCGATCGTCGCGCTGGCGCTGGGATACCGCTTCTCCATTGATAAGAACGCCGAGGGTTTCGCCCGCGACTTTGAGCACATGGTAAAGGACGCGGCCAGCAGCATGAAGAATGCTGTGGAGAACGTGACGAAGAAAACCGAAAGCGGCAATACGGAAGAACACCACAACGAACACGACAACAACGATGGCGCTGCGGAATAAGAGATAGCGATAAAACCGCCCGGAAGCTGGCTTCCGGGCGGTTTTCGCTGCTTTACAGTTCGCGATTCCGATAACAAAGATCCGGGCGTTCCACAAAGCCCTGTTTTTCCCAGAATGCGTTGCCGCCGGCGTTGCTTTGCATGGCCAGCAACGCCGCCTTGCCGATGCCTTCCCGCCGGAGCGCGTCCGTAACACGCGCGATCAGCGCGGAACCGACGCCCTGTCCCCGGGCAAAATGGGCAACCGCCGCGTGATAGATAAAACCCCGGCGGCCGTCGTGCCCGGCCAGTACGGTGCCGATCAGGCGGCCGTTTTCTTCGGCCACAAAACAGGTGGAGGGATTGCGCGCCAAATAGCGCGCGATACGGTCACGCGAATCGTCACGGTCGCTGATTCCAATGCCAGCGGTACTTTTCCACAGGAAGATGGCGGCGTCGTAATCGTTAAGCGTCATCAGGCGAATCTGCATGGGTGCGACTTCCTTTCAACGATCCGGTCAGCTGTGCGGCGGTGTGCGTGAAATGCGCGGGAAGTTCCAACGAAAATGAGAAGCCAGCCCGCGGATCGCTACGGTAACGGCGGTGGAAACCAGCGTGGCGGGTATGAAAGGCAACGAATTGCGTACCAGCAGGTAGACGCCGGCGCCGATCAACGCGGCGACGGCATAGATATGCTTTACCAGAACGCTGGGCATCTCCCCGGCCATCACATCCCGCAGGATGCCCCCGCCTGTGCCGGTCAGCAGAGCGACAAAAAGCAGCGTAAACAGGGAGGCGTCCGGATAAGCGCGCATGGCGGTGTCTACGCCGCTTACGGTAAACACACCCAGACCGACCGCGTCTGTATAGAGCAGTACCAGTTTGGATAAACGCTTTGTTTTTTCGGAGGGCTCCCTGCGATAAAAATACAGGATACAGAAAAACAGGGTGCTGGACGCGATGGCGATGAGGGCGAAAGTGGGGTCGCGCAACATCTGCGGCGGTAAAATCCCCAGCACAACATCGCGCAGGCACCCGCCGCCTACAGCGGTCGCCAGCCCCAGAATATTCACGCCAAACAAATCCATTCCTTTGCGAATGGCGATCATTGCGCCGGAAACCGCAAAGGCGACAACGCCGATACATTCCACAGGTAAAAATGGGTCGATCATAGCGTTCTCCCTTCGGGTTGTTCGGGAATCGATGGAATCATACCATTCGGCGGCTTTCCTGGCAATAGGGATTTTTCGGGATCAGCCGGGGACGCATTTTCCCTGCGCCGTCTGACAAACTCGATTCAAAACAGTGGAAAAGATGAACGGAATGGAGAATATTCGACCTGAACATAGGGTTGACAATCGCGGTCAAGTCAATATAATTAGTTTGTCTAACAAAGCAGATCGATTGGCGGGAGGCGTACGCGATGGATGAATTCAGCCAGGAACTGAACCGGCTGCTGGTAAGCACTTACCGGGATGTCGGCAAACTGGAGGAAGGCATGCTCCACTCCGTGAGCGGTATGGAGGTTTCCATCGGCGAGCTGCACCTGCTGGAAGCGATCGGGGAAAACCGGGAGCGCGGCATGCTGGTGTGTGAGCTGGCCCAGCGGATGGAACTGACCCCGCCGACTGTGACCGTAGCCATCAACAAACTGATGTACAAGGGATACGTGCAAAAGACCAAATCCACGCTCGACAAACGCAGCGTGATCGTGACGCTGACCCGCACCGGTAAAAAAATCAACGCCGCTCACCGCTATTTTCACGAACAAATGGTGCGCAACATCGAGAAATTGCTTTCCCCGGAGGAGCGCGAAGGGATGCTGCGCGGAATGCAATCCCTCAACTCGTTCTTTAAAACCGCTTTGGAAGACTTGGAACGCAAGGACGAAGCGAAAAATCCGTCGGCGGAGGCCGGGGAAGAAAGAGTGTAAACGAATGATTATCCGTTCCTTCGGGCATGCATTGCCAAAACGGATCGTAACAAACGATGAGCTCGCCCGCTTTTTGGATACGTCGGACGAGTGGATCCAGTCCCATACGGGGATACAAAGCCGTCGGGTGCTGACCGGGGGCGAAACGTTAAGCGCGCTGGGCGCGCAGGCGGCGGAAATGGCGCTGGAGCGCGCGGGGATGACTGCGGCGGATATCGACTATATCCTGTGTTCCACAACGCGCGGGGAGATGTTTTTTCCTTCCACATCATGCCTGGTGCAGCAAAAGATCGGCGCGGGCTGCCCCTGCCTGGATATCAACGCAGGGTGCACGGGCTTTCTGTATGCGCTGGATACAGCGGACGCCTTGTTGGAAAGCGGAAAGGCAAAACGGTTGCTGATCGTTTGCGCGGAGCAGCTTTCCCGCCTGACGGACTGGACGGATCGCAGCACCTGTGTTTTGTTTGGCGATGCTGCGGGCGCGGCAATCTGTGAACGGGGTGACGGCATAAAAGCCGTGCGCCTGACCGCGGAAGGCGATGCCGCGTATCTGCACGGTTGGCCTTCGGGCGGCAACAGTCCGTTTGACGACCAGATCCCGACGGAGAAGCCGCTGTATATGAATGGGCAGGAGATCTTCAAATTCGCCGTCACCCGCTCCCTGCGGGACGTGGAAACGGTGATGGACGAATCTGCCATTACCGCCGACGCGGTTGATTATTTTGTGCTTCACCAGGCAAACCGCCGCATCCTTGACGCTGTGCGCGCGCGCCTGAAGCAACCGGAAGAGAAGTTCCCCGTGAACATCACCGATCACGGCAACACATCTTCCGCCTGTATCCCCGTTCTGCTTTCCGAAATGGAAGGGGACGGACGCCTGAAAAAAGGGCAAACGCTGGTGTTAAGCGCGTTCGGCGCGGGGTTGACCACAGGGGCAGCGGTGCTGCAATATTAAACGGGAGGGCTTATTATGACTACTTTTGAAACCATCGCTAAACTGGTTGCGGAGAGCAAGGACCTGGATGTGAACAGCATCAAACCGGAAATGACTTTCGCCGATCTGGGACTGGACAGCCTGGACGTAGCCGAACTGGTGATGAACATGGAAGACGAACTGGGCGTGACGATTGAAATCAGCCCGGCGCTGAAGACTGTGCAGGACGTCGTGGCGCTTGTGGACGCGCAAAAGAAATGATTGCGTCTGTACTGACGGAGGCGTTGGGCCTCCGGTATCCGATTTTTCAGGGCGGCATGGCGTGGGTAAGCGAGGCGAACCTCGCCGCGGCGGTTTCCAACGCGGGCGGACTGGGCATTATCTCCGCCATGAACGCCGATGAGGAATACCTGCGCGCCCAGATTCGCAAATGCCGAACGCTTACGGACAAACCCTTCGGCGTGAACGTGATGCTGATGTCCCCGCACGTGCTGGAAGTTGCGCGCGTATGCGCCGAGGAAAAACCCGCCGTGGTTACGACCGGCGCGGGGTTGCCCGGCCCGTACATGAAGGACTGGATCGCCGCCGGGATCAAGGTAATTCCGGTCGTGCCCTCCACCGCCATGGCAAAGCTGGTGGAACGGATGGGCGCGTTCGCGGTAATTGCCGAAGGCGGGGAAAGCGGCGGACATGTGGGCGATCTGTCTACCCTCACGCTGGTGCCGCAGGTAGCGGACGCTGTGAAAATCCCTGTGATCGCGGCGGGCGGTATCGCGGACGGCCGCGGGGTAGCGGCGGCGCTGATGCTTGGCGCGGTGGGCGTGCAGTGCGGTACCGTGTTCCTGTGCGCGGAAGAATGTACCGTCCATGAAAATTACAAAGCCAGGGTGATCGCGGCGAAGGATATCGACACGGTGGTGACCGGCAAGCGTCTGGGTCATGCTGTGCGTAGTCTGAAAACACCCTTCACGAGACAGTATCTGGAGAAGGAATACGACCCCGCCACTTCCGGCGAAGAGCTGGAAGCACTGGGCGTGGGCGCGCTGCGCAAAGCGGCGGTGAACGGGGATATGGAGTGTGGCTGTTTCCTTGCGGGGCAGGCGGCAGCCATGGTACATGCCGTACGACCGGCGGAAACCATCATCCGGGAAATGTTCGCGCAGGCGGAACCTCTGTTGAAAGGGGCTCCTCAATGGGTAAAATAGCGTTCGTTTTCGCGGGGCAGGGCGCGCAGTACGCAGGCATGGGTAAAGAGCTGTACGAAACCTCCCCGGCAGCGAAGAAGATTTTTGATCAGGCGGAAAAGATTCGCCCCGGAACGATTGAAACCTGCTTTGCCGGCACGAAGGAAGCGCTTTCCCGCACCGAAAACACCCAACCCTGTCTGATGGCGGTGGATGCTGCCTGTGCGGCGGCACTGATGGAAGCGGGCGTAGAAGCAGACGGGTTGGCGGGCTTCTCACTGGGCGAAATCGCAGCTCTGCCTTTTGCGGGATTATTGGATTTTGAACAGGCTTTTTCGCTGGTAAACGAACGGGCGCGCCTGATGCAGCGCTGTGCCGAACAGATCGAAAGCGGTATGGTCGCCGTGCTGAAGCTTAACGACGAAACGGTGGAGGCACTGTGCGCGGCGCAGGGCGCTTACCCGGTGAATTATAACTGCCCCGGGCAGGTTGTGTGCGCGCTGCAAACCGGAAAAATCCCCGCCTTTACCGATGCGGTAAAGGCTGCGGGTGGCCGCGCGCTGCCGCTGGCGGTTAACGGCGGGTTCCACAGTCCCTTTATGAAGGAAGCGGCGCAGGGTTTGCGCGTTTACGCCGATTCGCTTGCGTTCGGGCAACCGAAACTGCCCCTGTATGCCGACGCAACCTGCGCGGCGTATACGGCGGAAACCGCTGCGGAGCTGTTGGGCAGGCAGGTGGAAAGCCCCGTTCGCTGGACGGAATTGATCCGCGCGATGCAGGCGGACGGCTTTACAGATTTCATTGAAGTAGGAGCCGGGCATACGTTGAGCGGGCTGATTGAAAAAATCGGCGGTGCGGCGCATAGTACCCGCGTGGAGGATGCGACGACGCTCGCGGATACAGTGGCTTATTATAAGGAGGGCACCCTATGCTGAACGGAAAAACGGCGCTCGTCACCGGAGGAAGCCGCGGCATCGGGCGTGCCATATGCCTGGAACTGGGCAGGCAGGGCGCGGCGGTGGCGTTCGCCTATGCCGGAAACGAAGAAAAGGCGCAGGAAACCCTCGCGATGCTTTGTGAGTTGGGGGTCACGGCCCGCACATACCGTTGCGACGTGGCGGATTTCACCGCGACAGAACAGCTGGTGAAGGATGTTACCGCCGACTTTGGCGGGATTGACCTGCTGATCAACAACGCGGGCATCACCCGGGATAAACTGGTGATGCGTATGAGCGAAGCGGAATTTGACGATGTGATCTCCGTGAACCTGAAAGGCGCTTTTAACCTGATCCGCCACACCAGCGCGGGTTTCCTTCGCAAGCGTGCGGGTAGGATTGTAAATATCACTTCCGATGCGGGTCTGATGGGGAACCCCGGTCAGGCGAATTATGCCGCTGCAAAAGCCGGGCTGGTGGGGCTGACCAAAACCATCGCCAAGGAGCTTGGCTCCCGTGGCATCACCTGTAACGCCGTGGCGCCGGGCTTTATCCGCACGGATATGACTGCCGCGCTGAACGCGCAGATCCTGGAAAGCGCGCAGCAATTTATTCCGCTGAAGCGTCTGGGAGAACCCGAGGACGTGGCGAAAACCGTTGCTTTTCTCTGCTCGGATGACGCCGCCTATATCACCGGCCAGGTGATCCCCGTTGACGGCGGCCTGCGCATGTGATGCGAATGTGATATAATAAACCGTCGCGTTCCAACGCGGTGGAAAAATTCATCTATTTATACGCACTCATCAGGTTCGCACACAGGGAGGATTGGTTGGATGAACCGTGTCGTCATCACAGGCATGGGCGTAGTATCGCCCGTGGGACAAACCCTACCGGAATTTTGGCAGGCATTACAAGACGGCGTATGCGGCGTCGGCCCGATTACGGCTTTTGACGCATCGGGTATGAAAGTTCGCATCGCTGCGGAAGTCAAAAACTTCGACCCGGCCCGGCATGGCATCGATCCCGTCGCGGCGCGCAAACTGGACCCGTTCGTGCAGTACGCGCTGGCGGCCGCCAGACAGGCAATGGAACAAAGCGGATTAAAAACCGGCGAAAATGTGGACGCGGAGCGGCTGGGTGTTTATATCGGCTCCGGTATCGGCGGTATGCAGACATTTGTAGCCGAGACCAAAAAAAGTATCGAACGCGGCCCGGAACGCATATCGCCTCACTTTATCACGATGATGATCGCCAACATGGCGTCCGGGCACGTGGCGATCACGTATGGCGCACAGGGTCCATCGCTTCCGGTGATGACGGCCTGCGCTACCTCCACCCACGCGATCGGCGAAGCGTTCCACGCGATCAAAGCGGGTTATGCGGACGCGATTGTGGCAGGCGGCAGCGAGGCAACCATCTGCCCGCTGGCGATCGGCGGGTTTACCAATTGCATGGCGTTATCCACCCAGACCGACCCCCTGTTGGCCAGCCTGCCGTTTGACAAACGCCGCGGCGGATTTGTGATGGGCGAAGGCGCGGGCGTGGTGGTGCTGGAAAGCGAAGAACACGCCCGGGCGCGCGGCGCGCGAATCCTTGCGGAAGTTTGCGGCTATGGGAACACCTGCGATGCTTATCATGTGACCGCACCCCACCCGGAAGCGATTGCCGCCACACGGGCTATTCGCCTTGCGATGGAGGAAGCGGACTACGCGCCGGACGACACCGTGTACGTCAACGCGCACGGCACCGGTACGCAGCTGAACGACATCAGTGAAACCAAAGCGATCAAGGGGGCGCTGGGGGAAGCCGCGCGGCGTGCGATGATTTCCTCCACCAAGAGCATGACCGGCCATATGCTGGGCGCGGCAGGCGCGGTGGAATGCATCGCTTGCGTAATGGCCCTGCAAAGCGGCGTGCTGCCGCCGACCATCGGGCTGAATGAACCGGACCCCGAATGCGATCTGGACTACATTCCGCTTAAGAAGCGGGAGGCGCAGTGCAGTCTGGCACTGAGCATTTCGCTGGGCTTTGGCGGACATAACGGCTGTTTGGCGCTGCGGAGGGTGGATGAATGAATATTAAAGACATCAAGGCATTAACTGCCGTGCTGACTCAGGCAGACTTGTCGGTTTTGGACTATTCTGAGGGTGATATGCACATTCGTCTGGAACGCACCGCGACGAAGGCGGCTGTGCCGGCGCAGGTGGATTGTGCGCCTGCCGCATCCTCCTCAGCAGAAGAGAAAAACGATTTTAACAACCTTTGCGAGGTGAAATCGCCCATGGTGGGCGTGTTCTATGCCGCGCCCTCGCCGGATGCCAAACCGTATGTGAAGGTGGGCGACATGGTGGAGAAGGGGCAGGTAGTCTGCCTGATCGAAGCCATGAAGCTGATGAACGATATTACCGCGCCGGTTGCCGGCCAGGTGGTGGATATCTGCGCGCAGGATGGCGCGGTGCTGGAGTACGGCCAGACCATCATGAAAATCGTGTAAAAAGGAACGGGAACCATGAACAGGGACGAGATTAAAAAGTTACTGCCTCACCGGGAACCGATGCTGCTGCTCGACGAAACGACCCCCGAAGGGGACGAGGCGCACGGGCGGTACACCGTGCGCGGTGACGAATGGTTTGTGCAGGGGCATTTTCCCGGCAACCCCGTGGTACCAGGCGTGGTGTTGTGCGAAATGATCGGGCAGAACTGCGCCGTGCTGATCGGGGACAAGCTCTTGGGTAAGACTCCGTTTTTTACTGGGATGAACAAAGTGAAATTTCGCCACACGGTGCGTCCCGGGGACACGGTGGAGCTGATGGCGCGCATCGAAAGGCAGAACGGACCGTTCTATATCACGCAGGGAGAGGCATATGTGGGCGGGCAGGTGGCGGCGCAGGGAGAATTCTCCTTCGCGCTGCTGCAAAACGACGACGCGAAGCAGGCGTAACCCCTGCGCCGACCCGACCCAGATTTTTTGTGGGAGGCCCTATGTTTTCCAAAATACTGATTGCAAACCGCGGGGAAATCGCGATACGCGTCATCCGCGCCTGTAAAGAAATGGGCGTTGCGACCGTCGCCGTGTTTTCGGAGGCGGATCAGGATGCGCTGCACGTTTCCCTCGCGGATGAGAGTTACTGCATCGGGCCCGGCCCCGCGCAGAAGAGTTACCTGAACATGGCCGCGATTATCACTATCGCGCGCTCCTGCGGGGTGCAGGCGATTCATCCGGGATACGGCCTGTTATCCGAAAACCCGAAATTCGCCGCGCTTTGCGAAGAAAACGGAATCTGCTTTATTGGCGCACCATGCGAAGTGATGGAGAAAATGGGCGACAAGGCTGCCGCGCGTGCAACCATGCGGGTGGCAGGGGTGCCCGTAATCCCCGGATGTGATCTGGTACCCGATGTGGAAACCGCGCGCAGGGAAGCGAAAACTATCGGCTATCCGTTGCTGTTGAAGGCACGCGCAGGCGGAGGGGGACGCGGTATCCGCCGGGTGAACGCCGAAAGCGAATTAAAACCGGCTTTCGCTTCCGCATCGGCTGAGGCGCAAAGCGCTTTCGGTGATGGAACGCTGTACATGGAAAAACTGATGACGCATGTGAAACATATCGAAATGCAGCTGTTGTGTGATCAGCTCGGTAACGTGCTTTGCCTGGGGGAACGGGACTGCTCCATGCAACG
>Ga0116170_10001279_pt1 | contig 25613 bp, 20 predicted proteins | sample AD_JPNHW1_MetaG_FD_89797 | JGI IMG/M metagenome (GOLD analysis project Ga0116170, IMG submission 89797) | Active sludge microbial communities of municipal wastewater-treating anaerobic digesters from Japan - AD_JPNHW1_MetaG | ecosystem: Engineered > Bioreactor > Anaerobic > Digestate | place... | reverse complement strand
GGCAGCGTGGTGAAATAGAAAATTATTCCGGCTACAATTGCCAGCAGGCCTCCCAGATAGGCCATAATCACCCTGTCGAACAGATTTATTTTCTGAACAATTGCGACACTGATCATCCCTGTAAGTGATGCGGCAAAGGTTGAAATAAGCAGGGGGATAAAGACGTCGGCAGGGTTTACAGCACCAAGCTGTGTCCGGTATACAATTATGCTCACGGGTATTATTGTAAGGCCTGCTGCATTCAGCACAAGAAACATAATCTGTGCATTTGAGGCACTCTCCTTATCAGGATTGACCTCATGCATCTCCTTCATTGCCTTCAGTCCCATAGGAGTGGCAGCATTGTCAAGACCAAGCATGTTTGCCGAAATGTTTAGTATCATCGACCCGTATGCAGGATGACCTTTGGGCAAACCGGGAAACAGCTTCTGGAACAGAGGACCAATGAGTTTTCCAAGTATTGCAACAACCCCACCCTTCTCACCTACTTTCAACAAGCCCATCCATAATGTAAGAGCTCCTGTCAGTCCAAGAGAAATCTCAAATCCCGTCTTTGCATTTGCAAAAACAGCATTCACCAGCTCATTGAATATCTGCGTATTACCTGCAAAAATCAACTGAAAAAGTGCAACAGCAAAACCTATCAGAAAAAAGGCGATCCAGATATAGTTCAGTACCATAATTACAGTATGTGCTGCTAAGATAGAAAAAAAGGCGGAAGGCGGATGGCGGAAGGCGGAAGGATGTTTGAAATACCTTCCCCCTGGTGCTTGTGCTATTTTGGTTTTCTTTTGTTAAATAACATTAAATGAACAATATGAACACTTTTATTGTAAAGCTGATTGAATATATTTGTACAAACAGAATAAAGGTAAAACCATAACTGTATTCATATGAAAAAGTTATTGATTTTTTGTCTTGTACTGGCATCAATTTCCGGTACTCTTAAAGCTCAGGATATAACTCTCCCCGCACCTGACAGAAAGGGAGGAAAACCCCTTATGCAGGCGCTTAACGAAAGACAGTCTTTCCGTTCATATACTGATGAAGGTCTTACAAAGCAACAGATGTCTGATTTGCTCTGGGCTGCCTGGGGAATAAACAGGACGGATCAGAAAAAAAGAACAGCTGCCTCGGCAATGAACTACCAGGAAATTGACATGTATGTGGCTCTGCCAACAGGGCTTTACCTCTACATTGCAGAATCTCATTCACTTAAAATGATTAACAACAAAGACCTCAGGAAAACCACAGGAACCCAGGGCTATGTCAATAATGCTGCCCTTAACCTGGTCTTCGTTGCAGATATGGGCAAAGCTGGCAAAAGAGAGGGTGTGAAAATTGATGATTCTGACCTCTTCATGTCTTATGCGAATGCAGCGCTTATTGCACAGAATGTTTATCTGTATTGTGCATCTGCAGAACTGGGATGCATTGTAAGAGGCTCCATTCCAAAAGAAAAACTGGCTCTCGAAATGGGATTGAAATCAAATCAGTATATCATCCTGGCTCAGACCGTAGGTCATCCCAAGAAGTAATAGTCTATCGCAAAGCCACAAAGACGCTAAATCGCTAAACCGCTAAGTAGCTAAACCGCTAAGTAGCAAAGGCGCAAAGATGAAAAATTGTCCTCTTTGCGCCTTTGTTCTTTACGAGAAAATCTTTAAGCTCCCGGAGCCCTGAAAAGCTCAACATTTGAAATAACCGGGCACGCTTTCGATTTAAGGAAATTCAAGCGTATTTTACTTGCAGTTACAACCGGGAATTTCCGTATAACCTTATAGCCGATTGTTGTTCCGTCAACTACTTTCTGCCATTTGCCGTCAACAAGTGCCTCTACACTAAACTCCTGAATCCGCTGCCCAAGCTTAATATATTCCTGGATCAGAATCCTGTTCACCTCAGTTGCTCCGCCAAGATCAATAACAATATCAGCTGTCAGCTTATCATCATCTGTTGCCCAGTATGTTTGAGGATTGCCGTCATTTATATTCGATGAATGAAACCCTTTCCCCCTGCAGTCGGATGCTGTAATCTTCTTACCCTTAGCCAGTTCTGCAGAAAATTCTTTCTCCCTCAGCTCTCTGAAAGCAAGCAGTGACTCAACATCTCTTTCATTAAGCAAGCCCCTGCGGTCAGGTGGTATATTGAGAAGCAGGTTGCTGTTTCTGCCCACTGAGGAATAATATAAATCCATCAGGTTCTCAGGAGTTCTAACAAGAGAATCCTGTGTCTGGTGATAGAACCACCCAGGACGTATTGATACATCTACCTCTGCAGGCACCCAATAAGATCCGTCTTCATGTCCTTCACCCAGAATTTTTGCAAAATCACCTCCCGGATACATCTGATCCCTGTTAAGCAGGCACCAGTTTGTCAGGCTGCCCATACCGCTTTCATTTCCCACCCAGCGGATATCAGGACCTGCATCACTGAACATTACAGCTTCAGGCTGTAACTCCCTGACTATCTTATGAGTATTTGGCCAGTCATAATATGTTTTATTGTCAATCTTCCTGGTTTCCCTTTTCCCTCCATAATAGCCGTCACCACCGTTTGCTCCATCGAACCAGACCTCAAAGATGTCACCATACTGAGTGAGCAGTTCATTAAGCTGCTTCCTGTAATATGTCAGGTATTCAGGTGTGGCATAAACACTGCTGTTTCTGTCCCAGGGGGAGAGATAAATACCCATTTTCAGCCCATATTCATCACATGCTGCCCTGAGTTCTTTCAGAATATCACCTTTTCCGTCACGGAAAGGTGAGTTCTTAACCGAGTGCTCTGTGTATTGTGAAGGCCACAGGCAAAAACCATCATGGTGCTTGGCAGTGATTATGATGCCCTTCATACCTGCATCCTTTGCAGTCTTTGCCCATTGACGGCAATCGAGGGCTGTCGGGTTAAAAATTGTTTCCTTCTCATCACCATAGCCCCACTCTTTATCTGTGAAAGTATTAACAGTAAAATGCACGAACATGTAATACTCCATCTGATGCCAGGCAAGCTGTCTTTCTGAAGGTACAGGACCATAAGGTTCAGGAGGAGATACCTGTTTGCAGGAAAACAGTAATAACAAAATCAGGTAAAAGGGGAATTTTTTTCTCATTTTCAACCAGAATAGAATTATTAATAATACACACTATTTAAATATTTTAACCACAAAGAACACTGAGTCCTTCGCTGTCGCTCCGGATTACACAGAGCACACAAAGAAAATTATCATGCTATTTTATTCTTTGTGAACTTTGTGTATTCCTCTGTGTTCTCAGTGGTTAATTTTTCTAACTATTTTGAAAGGTTTTTAATCCTTATATTCCTGAATTTCAGTTCTGAGCCATGTCCCAGGAAACCGATGTGGCCTGTAGTGTTCTTCAGTCCGGGATGATCTTTATGGTCCATTGTGCCATTATCCCTTGGTCCTGAGATGTCACCGTCAACAATTACAGTACCGTTAAGCGTAATTGTAATCCTTGATCCAACAGCCCTAACTTCCTCATAATTCCATTCACCCACCGGTTTCTGATGTCCCTTCTTTGCCGGAATAACTCCATAAACTGAACCATGGTACTGATATGGCTGAAGTTCTGCATAAACAGGCGCAGTATCATCAAGTATCTGCAGTTCCATCCCCTGATATGCAGCATCACCTGTTAGAGGAGCCCTTATACCCAGACCGTTATTGGCTCCGGGAGTCAGCTGAAACTCGAAGCGGAATATGAAATCAGCATATTCCTTTTCCGTGTAGAGGTTACCTCCTGAGCCGTCACCCGGCTTCACAATAATATTTCCATCTTCCACAACATAACCGCTCTTGTTACCTGTCCATCCATTCAGGTTCTTACCATTGAAAAGCGTAACAAAGCCTTCTGCCTTTTCCTCGGGTGTGAGGTTGTATTCACTGTCGCTTATCTCACGTACATATATATCCCTGAATGCAAGATCTGTTCCGTGTGCCTGCAGTTCAATAGCGCCCTTCGGGAAAATAGGAATATTCCTGTCCCAGTAGTTCTCCAGAGTTACATTATCAGCTACAAGCTCTCCGTTCAGCCAGACTGATACCTTCTCGCCTGTCATGATTATCCTGAAGGTATTCCACTCACCAATAGGATTATCAGCCACTTTAAGAGGTTTTGCAGGATTCTTCTGGTTGTTGTATAATCCTCCGCTGCCTACCTGTGCGCCAACATCTGTTCTTGAGGTATCCCATATCTGAACCTGTGGCGTACCGCGGAGATAGATACCGCTGTCACCGTCTTTTGATATCTTCCAGTCGACATACATCTCAAAATCAACATATTCCTTTATTGAGCAGAGGTTGTCGCCGTTACCGGAGAAACATATCATTCCGTCCTTTACGCTCCAGTTGAGCGGAACCTTTTTATTGGCTTCAAGCTGTTTTTTTGCAAGCACTGCAGGTTTCATCTTAGCCCTTGTCACCGGGTTTTCAACAAGTCCCTGCCATCCGCTGAGGTCTTTTCCGTTAAACATAGAAACAAAACCTTCATCGGCAGGCATGGAAGCCAGATATTTGTTTATCATTTCCTTCTCATAATCACTTTCAGCGCCTTTCAGCTTTACTGCGGCTTTCTGAAGCACAGTCCTCACAATCGTGCCGTACAATCCTGCTGAACTGCCTGTGGCTGGTAATGCAATATTCATTGCTGCCCGTGCTGCATCCGCTGAAACTGCCTGATCATCAAGGAAAGTACCGACATAGAATAATGCAGGGTAGGTTTTTATTCTGCCTGTTTCATCAAAAATCTTTTTCTTTTTGTCAGGAGTATCAGCATAAGGCATAATTTTCCTCAGCAGAAGCAGCTTCTGATCATCAGTAATACGGGCATTGCGAATCTGTCTTACATAACCTTCAAATGCCGGATCCACATAATTTCCTGATCCGGAAGCAATTATATCAAAAAGCGAAGAAGATGCAGAATGATCATTCCAGTTAATAAGAGAATTGAAAGCAATGCTCTTCATCTCACTATTTCCGTTTTTAAAGTCTGCTGAAACGAGTTCAAGGGCTTCACGACCTCCTGTTTTTGCAAGCACAGGAAGTATCTTCTTCCTGAAGTCTGCTGAACCTGTTGTACCGGCTGTTTTCAGGATAACTTCTGAGCGTTTTCCGGCATCAGTGTTCCTGAGAGCTGCAGCAGAAAGAGCAGCCTGAAGCTCAGCAAGCACCACAGGTTCAGATTCCCTGTTAAGCACTGTCATAATCTGTTCCTGGTTTTCGGGAGAAGCCAGGTTTTTAAGTGCCCTTATTGCTGACATACGAACTCCTGGTTCTGAGGCAGATACATATTGCAAAACAAGTGAAAAATACCTGTTATCACTATTCCATCCGATAAGGTCAATTACTGTTGCTTTTGCAGCATTGTTTCCATCCTTCAGGACAGGAAGAAGCTCACTGACGCCTGAATTGTCGAGGACAGTCATAAGCGCTGCTTTTCCGGCATCCTGATCAGCCATATCGCTGAAATTAGAAATATAAGAGGCAAGCGCAGGAACAGCTTTCTTACCGTTTAGCTTTGCAATGGCAGCTGCAGCTTCTTTGCGTACAAGCGGGTCCTGATCTTCAAGAGCCGATGTAACAAGCTGGATAGCAGAGGCATCACCATTCTTTCCCAGGAATGAAATCAGTTCTGGTTTTGCGGCAGCATTGGCTTTCGGATAGTATGCCACCCACGACTTAATTGCCTCTTTGTTTGGAATCTCCAGAGAGATCATCATTGCAGCAGTCCTGTATTTTTTATCCTGGTGAGCAGCTGCGTTCTGAAGCATTTTCATTGCAGCAATACCATGGTACCTTGTATATATTTCAAGAGCTTTTGTTTTGTAATGAATATTTGATGGATCATCACAGCTTGCCATTACAAGCTTTGTGATTTTATCAGAGCCTTTTAAATTACCTTTTCCGGCTGCAGCATCTGCATAATTCAGCAAGGCTTCAACTGCAGCAGTTGGTTCCCACTTGTATGAGGCTGCCTTTGCTGCTGCAAGCAGAACAGGCTCAGCAATTTTGTTTCCGCTCATAGCGAGAGCATTATATGCAGCAGTCCTTACACCCTGATCGGCAGATGAAGCCCATGCAGCATATTCATTTACAGCCTTCTCCGAACCAGAAATTGCAAGATGGTTCATAAGAGTAGCAGCACATGGCAGGTCTTTATTTTTAAGTGCTTCGGCAAAGATGCTCTGACTAAGAACAGGATCTGATTTGGCAATTACAGCTGCAGCGGGTTCACATAAATCTTTGTCTATAAGATAAACCTTCATTGCCTCAGCTGATTTTGATCCTCCGGCTATCTGAAGCTGTTTCATGAAGAAGTCCTTTACGCCATTATCATTTGAATTTTTAACGTAAGCGAGGCAAAGGTCCTCCCATTTAAGTCTTTCCTGTTCCCTTCCCTTCTGAGACAGGAATCGCGACATTGTTTCAATTCCAAAGCGCTGGGGAGTATCATCACCTGTACCAGCCGGAACAATTTTATCGCATATAAGTTTCCATCCTGGTTCTCCCATTGAGAGCATGTCGTCCATCAGCCTGTTTGTCAGCTGAAGATCATTTGCCGGAAAACGTGCCAGCAGGTCAGCCACTTTTGTTTCAATTGTCCGCTTATCCTGGCTGAAGGATGCAGTGGATACGATTAACAACATTAGAGCTGTAAGTATATATTTTGTGATTTTCATATCATGCTTTTTTAAGTAATTCAGAACTAGCTATTTCAAAATCAGATCTTCCAGGGCCCGCGCATTGGCTGGTTAATAAGCCTGTTAGCTCCCTCGTCATCAATAAACTGCTGTTTTACAGGATCATATCTGAGATTTCTTCCCAGTCTGAGTGCTACAATACCCATATTAACAATTGTACATGACCTGTGGCCGTTTGATTCATTGAGGGCAAATTTCTGACGGGTCCTTACTGATTCTGAGAAAGTTCCTATCTGTGGTTCCGGGTCAGGAAGTGAGTTAATCAGTTTCTCCAGATCCGGGATTGTTGATCTGAATCCCTTGTAAACCTTACCGTTTGGACCTTCAATATAAGCGGCATCCTTATCACGGTTTTCCCCGTCAAGAATTATCTGGCAGCCGTCAGCATAGGTATAGGTAATCCTCCTCCATGAACCGACTGCATCATAATGCTGCTGCGGAGCATCTATTTCAACTGAGACAGGACTTGTGTCATCTTTTCCCAGCATATACTGAACTGGATCGAGGTAATGCTGTCCCATATCTCCAAGGCCTCCACCGTCATAATCCCAGTATCCCCTGAACTTTGAATGAACCCTTTCCGGATTATATGGTTTGTATGGGGCAGGCCCGAGCCAGAAATCGTAATCAAGCTCTGCGGGTACGGGAGCCGGTTTCAGATTATGCTCACCGCTCCAGTAAAACTTCCAGTCATAACCTGTTATTCCACTGACAGTTACCTTAAGAGGCCAACCCAATGCGCCGCTGTCAACAAGCTTTTTTAATGGTTTTACCGTTGTACCCAATCCATAAAACTGATCCTTGAAACGGAACCATGTATTCAGTCGGAATATGCGTCCGTGCTTCTGCACAGCATCAACAACCTTAATACCTTCTCCTATAGTACGTGTCATCGGCTTTTCGCACCAGATATCCTTACCTGCCTCAGCAGCAGTTTTTGCCATTATTCCATGCCAGTGGGGAGGTGTGGCTATATGAACAATATCAATGTCAGGTCTGGCGATAAGTTCCCTGAAATCATGATAACCGGTCACATTACCTCCGGCAAGAGCGATTGCCTGCTCAAGGTGTGTCTTATCAACGTCGCACATTGCAAGCACCCTGGTACCTTCATACTCAATGTGGCCCCTGCCCATACCGCCAACTCCAATAATTCCTTTTGTAAGCTGGTCACTTGGTGGGAGATACCCTGTTCCACCCAAAACATGGCGCGGAATAATCGTAAATGCCAGTGCAGCAGCAGACGACTTCTTCAGAAAGTCACGCCTGCCCAGATTTTCTCTTTTCATAATTATCAGTTTATGTTAAAATATTTATACTTGGTCTTTTGTCCTTTGTCTGCAAATCTTGTCCTAATCCACTCCCAGCCCCTCCAGGGAGGGGAGTCGAAGAGTCTTTTTTGGCCTTCTCTCCAAAGCAGACGCAATTTGCATGTTTTATCTTCAAATAACAAATTGAAAAATCAGAATATTCAAAATAAAAGAACCCCCTTCAGGAGGTTTATTCTAACTGTGCGAAAACTTTTAATGAAGGGGGAAAATTTGCTCCGGAGCATGGGGATAAAGGGAACGGGAACTCCGGAACAGAAAAAGGATATTTTTAAAGAACTAAAACCATTCTGTTGAATCTGCTACTCTCATTGACCAAACAAAAATATAATCATTTATGATTTAAAATCAATGATATATCTTTATTTGTACTAAGCGTTATTATTATTGTATGAGATGCTTGCAATTATGTACAAACATGAGGTTCAGATTATGAAATTCCTGTTAATAAATTCCTGAAAGGCATCTTTGTACTGATCGCTCACAGGTATAGCAACATTATTTTCGAAAATGATACGGTTCCTTTCCACAACCCTTATTTTTTCCTTATTTACTATATATGACCGGTGCACCCGTATGAACCTTTCAGATGGCAACTGCTCTTCTATTGCCTTCAGCGTCAGAAGTGTCATTACCGGTTTATCATTTGAAAGATGAATCCGGACATATTCATGCATGCTTTCAATATATTTTATGGAAGAAAGTTCAATCCTGACAATTTTATAATCAGCTTTAACAAAAAGATGATCAGGTCCCGATACATCCAAAACAGGCTTCTGCCTGCTGCTTTCTGCAAATACCCTGGCTTTGTTAACAGCCCTGATAAAATCGTTGTAGCTGATGGGTTTAAGCAGATAATCCACTGCATCAACCTTGAAACCATCAAGAGCATATTCACTGTATGCTGTTGTGAAAATAACTGCAGGTCTTTCCCTCAGCGACCTGACAAAATCCATTCCGTTCATATCGGGCATATTAATGTCAACAAAAAGCAGATCAGCACTATCTGAGGACAGGAATTCAAGAGCGTCAATTGCGCTGTTGCATAACCTTACAAGTTCAAGGAAGGGAGTCTTTCTGATATAAGCTTCTATCTGCTTAAGCGCAAGAGGCTCATCGTCAATTGCAAGACATCGTAGATTCATATTCTCAACGGAAACTAATTCTCATGTCAAATGTAAAAAAACTTCCGCATTCATTATTAAGATGATGCGGAAGTTAAGAACTAACCCTAAAAACTAACCTATGAAAAAACCTGTTCTGTTTTGATAAACACTACCTGCCGTAATAAATATCGTAAGCTATCCAATCTACAATATAGGCAGCAAAATATACACTGTGAAGTGAATCGAATAGCACTTCAATATTTTCAACTGATGCACCGATAAGGCTTGACAGTTTTGTTGTTGTGCCATCATCAAAAGTTATTTGTATATCACGTTTTTTGCACACTGTTGCTTCCGGATCTGACTCCCTGTCGATGACTTCAACAGTGGCATTTGTCTGTAAAATTCCATCCAGGTAAATTGCAGGTGCAACAAGCCCTGACTTCCTGATTATCTGAAAATTACCTATTGTCAGTGTATACTGGTGCTCTCTGCCGAAGCGTGCAGTATCATTTTTTATTGTAAGCCTTTCTTCTTCATACAAAACATTGTCACCCTTAAGAATTCCGAAACCCGAAACTGTTGTGTCACCCGAAAGGTATTTATATCTGGCCTTGTATCCGTCAGTGAAAACATATTCAGAATTGTAGTCAGTTCCTGTTTCCGGATTCACAAAGGACTTTATATTCAGGTTTCCGGCTGCAGCACCGTCGATAGCAACTTCTGAAGCAAGCTTGTAATCATAATCATGATATCCGTTATAGTTATTATAGTATTCCGAGACTGTAATCATGAAATTGTTTGTGAGGGCAGTATCGGCTTCGCTGTACGATCTCAGCAATCTGGGACGTTCCACTTTTTTCAAAGGAAGCTTCACAACCATATTATTGTTTTCCGCAGTCTTTGTGAAGAATTTAATGAGCGACAGACCAAAATGGTCAGTTGTTTGAAGTGGATGGTATTCATAAATACCTTTCACCTGGTCAAGACCAATATAAACATCATAAATGGAATCACCTGAGACAGATTTTGAATCGTCACTTACTGTAAGTACTTTGAAACCTGCAGTTGAACTTATTATTTCAACCGCATCATTAAGTGCAGATGCATTCTGATCAAGTTCCTGTTTTAATGCCTGTGTGCTGACTGCCGAAGGATCACTCTCACAGCCTGAAAGGAGAAGAATTACTCCTGTTAAAAATAATGTTGCTGTCCGTTTCATATTCCTTACATTTTAGAATTAAACTTTTGTAATATCTGCTCAAAAATAGACCGGGGAAATGCAGAAAAAAAATATATTCAACGGATTGCCCTGAATGCTCAACGAAACAGGATTCTTACTAAGCAGAGGTAGCTCCGCCCAGGATTCTTGAAGAGAGATAAGCTGTAAAATGTTCCTTATATTGTTCACTTACCGGAACATAAACATTCCCGTCAAAAACAATCCGGGAATGTTCATAAGCTGAAATCTTTTCGAGGTTTACAATATATGACCTGTGTACTCTCATGAACTTTGAGGCAGGAAGCTGCGTCTCCAGTGAATGCATCCGGATAAGCGACATAACAGGTTTTCTGTTTGCGAGATGTATTCTGACATATTCGCGCATTCCTTCAATAAAAATTATATCACTGACAGCGATCCTTACAATCCTGTAGTCGATCTTTACAAAGAGACTCTCCTCTCCTTCCGTATCCTGCAAGGGAGCTTTACTCTCTGCTTCCAGAATTGCAAGTGCCCTGTTTGCTGACTTCAGAAAATCACTATACGAAATTGGCTTTAGCAGGTAATCGAGCGCTTCAACCCTGAATCCTTCAATAGCATATTCACTGAAAGCAGTGGTGAAAATTACAAGAGGCTTGATCCTGAGCGATTTTACAAAATCAAGTCCGTTAAGGTCAGGCATGTTTATATCGGCAAATATCAGATCTGTTTTCTGTGACGATAATGTCTCTATCGCCTCATAACCAGAACGGCATGTGGCATTTAGCTCAAGAAAGGGTGTCCTTTTTATGTAAGCTGCTATCTGTTCAAGCGCCAGAGGTTCGTCATCAACTGCCAGACATCTGATTTTCATGTCGGTATAATTAATTTTACAATAAACCTGCTGCCTGTATTCTCAATGCTTATGCTGTGCCTGTCGCCATACAGCATCTCAAGGCGTTTCTTTATATTCTCCAGTCCGAAACCTCCCTGGTAATCAGCCGGCCGTTCTGAATGAAATGCCGGTATTGAATTCTCAGAAAGAAATTCAATACTGCCGGTATGCTGTTCAAGTACAAATCTCAGTGATGATTGCTCGCGGTAACTTATTCCATGCTTGAATGCATTTTCGATAAACGAAATAAAAAGAAGCGGAGGAAGAGTAACATTATTGAACTGTTCAGGCACACTAAGCTCAACACTCACTGATTTATCAACCCTCATCTGCATCAGCTCCAGATAACTCTTAAGGAAATCAATCTCTTTCGCAAGAGTTGTAGTTCCCCTGCCTGATTCATAAAGAAGGTACCGCATCATTGAGGAAAGCTTAATAACGGCATCACGTGCCAGTTGCTGATCCATATCAATGAGTGAATGTATATTATTAAGGGTGTTCATCAGAAAATGCGGATTGACCTGGTTTTGGAGAAAGGCAAGCTTTGATTCAACATGTTCTTTCTCAATCTCTTTCCTTGCCTGTTCTTCATCTGACCAACGGTTTGTAACTGCAATTGCTGTATTGAAACCTGCAACAAGCAATGATATTACAAGTGTGTTTATCAGGACTATAACTGAATTTTCCTGTGTCAGATTTGCCCTTCCTTTATTTTTGAAGTTATTGTCATCCGATCTGAAAATCTCAGGTGCTGCCTGTGAAGCTGAAGGTAATTCACCATTTATTCCGGGCCTCATTTCTTCACGTCCGTACTGTGGATCCTGTAACAATCTTGCCTCAATCATATCCGGATCATTCTTATGGATTACAGGATTCAGCTTCTGAAAAGTCAGTGAAATAATCAGTGCTGCTGCAAGCAGGGAAGCAGTATAAATCCATACCCTGCTTCTGAACAGGAACTGCTTCAGCAGGACAAAGTTGTTTAACAGGAAAATGAGCATGAAAGGTATCAGGCTTAACCAGTCATATAAAATGCTTCGGAAACCTCCTTTTACACTGTAATTATTTGTAATAACCGGTGTTATAAAGAATATCAGCCACAGGAAAAAATAGATCACTGATGCAGGCATTCTGCGCTTTACCGGTTTCATTGCAGTTTAATTATTTGCGTCTGTACTTTAATTACTTAAGCTGATTAAGACCTGAAATAGCTGACTGGTCTCCCGGAGACAGGAGCAGTGCATGATCAAACAAAACTTTGGCATCCACTTTTTTCCCCATGTACAGTTTCGACCATGCCAGCATAATCACTGAACCATAATCCATCGGATAAAGATTTACGATCTTCTCGAAATATTTTGCTGCCTGGTCATATTCTTTCCTGTTATACAAAAGCACTCCGAGCCAGTAAAGGGCAGTAGTGTTCTGACTGTCGATCCGGAGTATGGCTTCATATTGTTCTTTCACCTTATCCCAGCTTTCAAGGGCATTGCATGCCTTTATCATGCCGAACCTTGCTTCAATCCCGTAAGGCTTCAGGCTGATGGCCCTGTCGTAATACTTTACCGATTCAGTATACTGTTTCGAAAGGAAGAGCAGCCAGCCAAGGCGAACATTTACCGGATAACTGTCCTCCCTGTAAACCTGCTTCAGTTCATAAGCGCCATCTGCATAGCTTCCATTCTGTTCTGCCTTAAAGCTTTTTGCAAAAGCCTCATTAATCCTGCTGTTATCCTGGGCTTCCAGGTTCAGCATGATTATTGTCATCAATACACTGATTGAGATAGTTTTTAGTGCCGCCATCTTAATCCTCCCAGGAATGTGAATTGGTTATACTTATAGATTTCATTCTCAAAATATTTCTTGCTTTCCGATCCTGTATAAATCCAGAATGTCAGATTATCTTCTGTCAGAATGTTAATTGTTATTCCGGTTTTTAATGATACCGGATCAATTGAATTATATACATAAAGTGCATTATAATCATTGTAATAGTTCATATTACCGCTGGTAATGCCTCCTTCTGCGTATATCTTCCTGCTTAGTTTTATTCCTGCGCCGGCATTCCAGATAATTTCATCTGATCCGTTATTGTTCACGATGGCCGTACCTCCGTTAAGAACGAAATTCTGAATTCCGGGAAATCTTAATCCGGCTCTAATTCCTGCCTGTCGGAAGGTTCCAAGTGTATTGCCTGTAAAAGATACATCAGCCTGTATTCTAAGCAGATTAAAATCAGCGACAGCTCCTGCGTACGCAATATTTGTATAAAAGCCTGATGAAGAATAGTCTGTATACATCAGATGATATGCTCCCTGCAAAGTAAGGTTCCGTGAAAGTGCATACCTGGCTATCAGATAATACTCATACTGTCTTGTACTGAAACGATCGTAAAGTGTAGGGTACCTCACTGAAATGTTCTGGGAGAAGGCAGAGATACTCTGGTAAATCCCCAGCCTTGCAAATGGCCTCGATCCCAGTCCCAGACGATAATACCAGGGATTTGATCTGAGCCGGGTTGAAGGGATCTTGAAACTGAATTCAAAATCTATATTCTCAACAGCCTTAACAGGTTCTATCTTGTAATATACTTGTGATGAAGGCGTTAAATGTGAGGCATATAGCCCCGCCACCTCAGGTTTCCCAAGGTAAAGGTTTGAATAATATAGATATGACAGGGTAAACGGATCATAACTGTCAAAGTCATAAGCTTTCTGCAAATGCTTCGAGGCCCTTACATAATCGCCCTCAGCAAAGTATGCATATCCAAGACGCTGACGAAGAAACTTATAATCAAGGCCCTTCCCGATAGCTTCATTTCCTGCTTCCTGAAGGTCATTCCACATGCCTTTCAGATAAAAGTTGTAGGTGATTGAATCTGTCTTCTGAAAGTCAATGTTGTCCTGCGACTTCAGATTCTGACTGAACACAATCAGAATCAGTGCTAAATATTTGAATTTTTTGCCCATATATTTTTCCCAGCAAATTCGAGTGCAAACTCTTTTATCATGCCTTTCTCAACAAGTATACTGCCTTTACCTGACTGCTTACTTTTTCCGAATAGCTTACTGTCTATCGTAACATCCATTTTAAGGTTATCTGGTTTTATGGCAGCATCGGACCATGCGGTTCTGTTATTGTATTTAATTTCAATAAACCGGTAGAATGGAGCAACAAAATCATGTAACCACAACGCAGCCGAAGAGCTCTTTATTATATTGAGAGGATAACTGTCACTTATCTCTATCTCAGGATAATGTCCCAGAAAGATTTTATAGAAGGTCTGGTAGAAACTAAACAGCAGAGAGTTCTGGTTTCCATAGAATGCGGTGAAATAAAACATAATCCCGTCATTTACAAAATACGCATACGATTTTGATTCTGAACAATATACATATTTATTATTGTATACATCAGTCAGTATTTCCCAGGTAGCAAGTCCCTTATCAGTACCATTTACTGAATATAAAAATTCCAGGTTCATTCCGGGCTGTAGATCAAACGCTGACACCATCATTGTATCAGGTGTTACATTTGATACAATATCATCAAGTGAGGGAACTGACCATGAGCAGAGTGTATTTGTACCATTTACGCGGCGGAGGTAATAAGCAAACGGATATTCAGTAGTCTTTGACCCGACTGCCGGTGATGACTGAAGCTGAAAGTGAAGGTGTGACTCGGGCGATCTGCCTGAATTTCCGCATGAAGCCAGTACCTCTCCTTTTCTTACATATTCACCCTTTTTTCTTCTTATCGAACCTTGCTTAAGGTGGGATAACTGGGAATAAAGAGTTTCCGAATGTTTTATCACTACTGTATTTCCCCAGTTCTTCTCTGTATTAACTTTTCCTGGCTCATTATCCAAAACATTATCAACCAGTTCTGTAATATAACCATCAGCAGGTGCCAGCACTGGTTTATCATGACAGTAGTAATTTTCATTTTTATACGGTGTGCCTGAAAACAGCTTGCCGCTTTCATCCTTTATAACAAAGTCGAGTGCATTTTTCCATTCTCCCTTATGAGTATACTGTCCGTTATATCCCTGATAAACAGTCCATTCTCCCCAAAATGGAAGAAAAACCGGACTATACATGAAACCTCTGAGACGATCGCTGTTGTTTATATATGTATACAGGTTTGTTTCGGGTAAATAATTCTGTATTAAGGTACATTTCAGGGCCCCTGGTTCAATCCTCAGTTTCAGGAAATAGACAAATACTATGGTAGCAATGCTGAATGGAAGTGAAAATAAGGGAAGACCTGCGGTGCCAGTCAGCATACGCAGGAATAAGATCAGCATTGAGATCACAGGTATCATTATTACAGCCCACAAAAATGAGTAGGCTGACGGGATGAGGAAGAAGCCCCCGATAGCAATTGCAAGAAGTATATAATTGACTCCCACATTGTAGAAACTGAAGCTTGCCATGTCGGAACCAATGAAAAAAGCGAACAGATAAGCTGCTGTAAAACCCAGGATGGAAAGAAGAAAAGTAATCCTTGAGGTAATCAGGATTGCCGTTGCTATTATTATACCTGCAAGAAGGTTATCCTGAAAAATAATAGAACTCATTGACCTTAAATATATCACAAGCATTCTGTTAAGCGGCAGATTATCTATTACCTGGAAAATATCGAGCAGCGGTTTTCCTCCTACTGAATACATCTCATTCATCCAGAATACATTGCGCTGAGTCAGGCCAAGGTTTGTCATGTGAGCCGATGAAACCATTATGATCCAGATTGAAATTACAAAAGGAATGCTGAGGATTGGCAGGCCCGACCGGCTGAAAAAACCTCCCAGCGTAACTGAAATCAGCAGGCTGATAACTGAAACCAGCATAAGGAGTGCAGAGAAGACAATACCCGGTTCATACATAGTGCCCATGCCAATACCAGCCAGAAGAGCATTGAAACTGTAAATACCCTGCCGGAGAAGAGCCTTGTCGAATCCCATTCTGTCAGCAATCAGGACAGTTGCCGTAGCTGCTGCAAGGCCGCTCAGACCGGCAACAGGATTAAAAAAGGTGACAAGAAGCAGTACAAGAGAGAAAAATCTGTTGTTGAAGAAGAAAATCACTGAGTAGCTGTTGAGCACAGCAGGCAGAATTGTGTTGCTGAAATGTTCCTTTAAAACTCTTGTCTTCATCGGCTGTCAGCTTTATTTGCCCTTAAGTTGTTCCGGTACCGATTCATTCATTGTTACTGTCTCTATTGTTTCACTCTTTCTTATAATATGGGTCCTCATATTTGAATCTACCAGTACCACATTGGGTCTGAAAGTGATGAACTGCATCCACTGTGTCATATTGTAGGCGCCTACCTTATGAACTACAACATGATTCCCCTTCTCAAGCACCGGCATGTTTATCCCTTCCCTTATCACATCAATATTCATGCACAGAGGGCCATACAGTACCATATCCTCTGTCATCTGCACTGAATCCTGGGCCGGACTGATCTTATGATCATACCATAATGATGTAAAAAGAATATTCACACCGAAATCAAGTATCGTAGCCCTTCTTCCATCTGACAATCTCTTGTTGGTCAAAACAGTACCCAGCAGATACCCGGCGTCATCAATAAGAGCCCTGCCTGTTTCAAGGATAAGCAAAGGCAGTTCGTCCTGCCTGTATCCAAAACCCAGCAATGCAGAGGTAATTGCATCGGCATACTGATCAAGTGAAGGCACTGTATCCGATCCCGGCATATAAACACCCTTAAGCCTGTTGTTCGATGGGAAACCTCCCCCGAGATCAAGATACTCAATAGCCTTTCCGTATTTGTTTTTAATATCCCTTGCCAGCTCTGAGAGCTTTAAGGCAGCTGCCGAATAGGCTGACGGAGAAAGAACGAAAGTTCCAATATGACAATGCAGGCCTGACAACTGAAGGTTTTTATCGTTCATTATCCTTGTGATAGCACTCCATGCCTGCCCGTTCTCGAGGTTGAACCCGAACCTGTCCCATTTTGGAAAGATACCGGTATCCATATTCACCCTGATTGCTACTCTTGGCTTCAGGCCATGTACTCCTGCAATATCGATAAGCATCAGAAGTTCATCAAGATGATCGATGTGTATAAGTGAATTATTTTTTGCAGCCTTCAGAAGGTCTTCTCCTGATTTGTCAGGTCCGTTAAAAATGATCCTGTTGCCGGGCACATTGTTTGCCAATGCCTTGTCGTATTCAAAACCCGATACCACTTCAGCCCATGATCCTTCCTGATGAAAGATGCGGCACACTGCATCGAGGTAATTAGTTTTGTACGACCAGGCAAACTGTACAAGCGGATAACGTGTTCTGAAAATACGTACAGCATTCTGGATATTGCTTCTGATCTGCTTTTCAGAGATCACAAAAAGCGGGGAACCATAATCTCTCATCAGGGAACTTACCGGGACGCCATCTATCTGTGTAACCGGCTCATTCTCAATCCTCGCACCGAATTTATTCATAAGTCCGGCATTCATCTTCCTTATTGCCGGCCGTTCGTAACTTAACTTTTCCATAGTCATACAATAATGAAATTGTAACAAATGTTACAATTCTCCGGTTCCTGAAATTTTTTGAAACTCATTAATATCCACTATCATATCCCATGAATAGCGGATAAATAGTTTTCCTGCCTGATATTCCTTCATTTCGGGCAGTTCATAACCCATTGCCAGCTTTGCAAGAGCAGCAGGCTGATTCTGACCGGCTGCAGCTGTAAGGTAGATCCAGGCAGGAAAGCGGGGGTTTACCTCAAGCAGATATGGTTTGTTATCAGCCGACATCATAATTTCAAGTTCGCATCCGCCCTTCCATTTGGTTGCCCTGACAAATCTGACTGCTGTTTCTGTAAGCTGGCTGTTTTCAATAGTTATCCCGGCCCATGCCTTACCCTTGTCTGTAATATAAAGTTTTCGCATCGCTACAATACTCAGTGCATTTCCTTTGCCGTCTCCAAGTACAGCCACGTTGAGTTCTGTTCCCGGAATGAATTTCTGAATTATCACCGGCACACCCCATTTTGCCTGCAACTTATAGAAAGCTTTCTCTGCTTCAAATATTGAGTTGCATATATAAGCATCATAGTATTTCCCTTTTACAACAAGGGGAAATCCAAGATTTTCAGAAATCTGTTTCACTTCATTCAGCTGGAATATTACTCTGTACGGAGGTATTGTAAAATGGTGTTTCTCGGCAAATTTTGCAAGGTTTACCTTATCTCTTGCATCGAAGGCTTCTGCAGATGGCAGAAAAGTCCTGATACCAATTTCCGACAATCTGTCTTCAATCCTGATGAAGTTATACAGCTCCGCATCAAAATTGGGGATAAGCACATTTATCTTCTCAATTTCATTTATCTCCCTTATCCTAGTAAGAAGCATATCAGTGCCCGATGCAGGGAAGGGTATCTGGTATGTCTTGTCAACAAGATCGTGCATGTAGATGCCGGGTTCCAGAGACTCGTAAGACAGTCCTATGATCTTAACATCAAATTCCGGATCTTCCCGCAGGCAGCGTATTACAGCTATACCTGGCCCCGGACTGTCGATTGCATTAAGAGCTGTGACAGCAACTACAATACTCCTGCTTTTCTGTTTCTCCTTCATCTGTAAATACTGATATTCAGATTATTATCTCTCAATAAGATTGAAAGTATAGAGCTGTGAAATGAAATCATCAAGGTCTTTTTCGGCATTATCCGCCTCAACTTCGAACTTCTCTGTTAATATCCTGATGATTTCCTCAGGCGAAACTTCCTGCTTGATTAAAGCCAGTATTTCAGCACCTGTCTGGTTCACTGAAAACGAATCGCCTGTGCCAGGATTGAAGACAAATCCTGCTTCACTTGTTGCAATGTTTTTTTTCAGCTTCATATAAAAAATAGTTGTCCCGTTTCTGCAACAACAAAAATGGGACAACTATTTCTGAGAAAAAAAATAAATCTCCGTAGAAGGGTATTTTCTATCTGAAAACGGCAATTTTATCTCCGGTCAGATTAGCGGCATATTGCTGCCGCTCCTTTTATTGCTTCTTCAGGCAATAAATTGATACCCCCAGCAGATAAACCAGGCAGAGAATAAGCAGCGACATGCCAAGAACTACATTTGTCACCTCACCAACCCATCCTATTACAAGTGGGATAACTGCTCCGCCTGAAATAGCCATCATCATCAGACCTGAAATCTCATTGCTCCTGTCAGGGTATTTCTCAACTGCTATGCTGAAAACAAGCGGCCATATATTCGCTACTGCAAGGCCGGTCATGAATACCATTGCCCAGGCAACTGCAGTTGAATGAACCAGAAGAAGTATTGCAAGACAGATTATGCCCAGAACGGAAGTCCACATGAAGAAACTCCTTGAAGAAATCCTGGTCAGCATAAGTGCACCTGCAAAGGTTCCAAGCATACGACCAAAGAAATAGACGCTCCTGCCTGATTCCGCTGCCACAGGATCCATGCCGAATTGTTTTATAAGGAACTGGCCTGAGTTTGAATTGAAGCCGACATCAATGCCAACAACAAGAAATATCGACATGACCATCAGGAAGACAAAGCCGTTGCCAAGCAGTCCGAAAGCAGAACTGAATGTAGCCTTTGACTCAGGCAGCCTGGCCTCATCAACCTTTGTTGCACCAAGCCATACAACTGTAAGTATCGACACAATTCCGAAAATAAGGAAGAGAAGCTTCCAGTCGCCAAACTGAAGGGCAAGTAATCCGGCAAGCGGTGCACCTATCATTGAACCGATAGCTTTAACAAACTGAGAGAAGCTCAGGAAGCTTGAAGCCCTGTTCCCGGGAACCACGTCAACAAGAAGGGGATTTGCTGATACCTGTACTATTGTATTACCAATTCCGAGAAGCGCAAAACCCACAAGAACCATTTCAAAAGAATACATGAAATATGGTACTAAAAGCCCGAGAGCAGTGACACCCATTCCAATATTGAGCATGAAACGTTTTCCAAGCCTTGACTGCATTATTCCCACCGGAACTGACAGGAGGAGGAACCACAGGAAGGCAGCCGAGGGTATAAGCTGTGCAAGCGTGGCGCTCAGGTTCATGTCCTTGCTTACCCTGTCGACGCCAATTCCCACAAGGTCTACAAAACTCATTACGAAGAATGCCATTAAAACCGGCAGTATCTTCTTTATGTTAAAATGATTCTGGTGCATATAATTATTAATTTAAAGTTTAGAGTTATTTGTTCTTCCTTTTGCCTTTTGCCTTTTGCCTTTTGCCTTTCGCTCACATCAATGGCAGTGCATGCTGAACAGCTTTCCAGAAATCATCATCAAGCAGGTAGGCACTTCCTATAAGTGCAGCATCCTCCTTGAGCCTCGACAGGGCTACTTCGCTGTTGCAGTTCTGTTCCCTGAGGCTGTTTTCAAAATGACTGCCGAAAAGGTTGTATGCATGTGAAATATTACCCCCGATCACAAGTATCTCTGCATCAAAGCCTTTGAGCCAGGGAGCAAGAAATTTTCCAAGATTGTCGCCAAAATCTCTGAAGAGTTCATTGACAACAGTATCTGTGCCGGCGAGAGCTGCGAGTTCCTTAACTCCTGAAAGATCCTTGCCTGTAAGCTTTTTATAACGTCCCAGAAGACCGCGTGTTGAAAAATAATCATCGGCAATGCCATCGCGGTAAGGCAGGTGATATACACATCCTATTTTCGGAACAAGTGGACCGTCGACAATCGGAATTTTATTTTCAATAAAAGCTGATCCGAAACCGGTTCCAAGAGTAATTGAAAGTGACCTGGAATAATCCTTTGCACTTCCTGCCCATGCTTCACCTACAGCGAAGGATGAAGCGTCATTCATGAACCTGATGAGAAAATTCTCAGGCACATCAAGGCTGCTTGCAATGGCATCGGAGATATTGAATCCATAAAGGTTTTCATATTTCGCCACACCCTTAATGTAACAGATACCCTTAACATAGTCAAAAGGCCCTGGCATTGCAAATCCGATTCCCCTGACGCTCCCGGCGGGAACCCTGGAAAGGGTTGAAGACAGTGTTGAAGCCCACAGGCCTATTATTGTACCTGCAGATGCCTGGTTATTCACAGCCTGCTCCGTAATCGTCTCTTTCAGGATCAATCCTGTTGTAAGATCAATCGCTGCCGAGGTAATATGACTGCCGCCAATATCAGCACCAATTGCTAAATTTCTGTTCATATATCAGCTTTAAAAGGTGAACTTTATAAGGTTGTAAATAAAAAGGCTGAAAATATTGAAATTTGTTTGTAATGCAAAATATATTTAATCAATAATGAGCCATGCAGTCACAGAACTGACTTTTCTCATAATAATAACATACAGATTTAGTAACTTTGATAAATGATATTTTTTTCCCATTTATTGTTCTTCATCGCAGGAGAATTTCAACCTAAAAAATAAACGCCATGGCAAAAGTTACAAAAGAGGAAGCTTTGCTGTATCACAGCAGATGCAGGCAGGGCAAGGTGGAAGTTATACCGACAAAGCCCTATTTCAACCAGAGGGATTTAAGCCTGGCCTATACTCCCGGCGTGGCATTCCCCTGTCTGGAGATTGAGAAAAATCCCCGCGATGCATATAAATATACTGCAAAAGGAAACCTAGTAGCTGTTATTTCAAACGGAACCGCAGTACTTGGCCTTGGTGATATTGGGACACTTGCCGGGAAGCCTGTCATGGAAGGCAAAGGCCTGTTATTCAAGGTTTTTGCTGACGTGGATGTATTCGATATAGAGGTTGATGAAAAGGACCCTGCAAAAGTAATAGAGTTCTGCCGCCAGATAGCTCCTACATTCGGCGGAATAAATCTTGAAGATATTAAGGCTCCGGAATGCTTCGAGATTGAAACAGAGCTTAAAAAGATATTGAAAATCCCTGTGTTCCATGATGATCAGCATGGAACAGCAATTATATCCGCTGCGGGGCTTCTTAATGCCCTCGAAATAAGCGGGAAGAAGATAGATAAAATTAAACTGGTTGTCTGCGGGGCAGGTGCTGCTGCAATTTCATGCTCAAGACTCTATGTTGCACTGGGTGTCAAAAAGGAAAATATTGTAATGGTCGACACAAAGGGTGTGATAAACAGTAAACGTACCGACCTGAATAAATATAAAAAGGAATTCATTACAAACCGCGATATAAGTACTCTCGCAGAGGCAGTAAAAGGAGCCGACCTGTTCCTCGGACTGTCAGCAGCCAAAATGCTGTCGAAGGAGATGCTTGCAACAATGGCTGAAAATCCTGTGGTTTTTGCAATGGCTAATCCAAACCCCGAAATTGACTATGAGGATGCCATGGCCACAAGAAACGATCTGATCTTTGCAACCGGAAGATCTGATTATCCCAACCAGATAAACAATGTTCTTGGATTTCCATATATATTCAGAGGTGCACTCGACTGCATGGCTACAACAATAAATGAGGAGATGAAGCTTGCTGCAGCAAAAGCGCTTGCCCAGCTCACAAAGGAACCTGTTCCTGACAGTGTACTTAAAGCCTATAATGTTGACAAACTCGAATTCGGAAAAGAATATATAATCCCCAAACCTCTCGATCCCAGGCTGTTGCCAAAGGTTGCCTCAGCAGTTGCAAAAGCAGCTGTAGAATCGGGGGTTGCACAGCATGTTATATCTGACTGGGATGCTTACGAAAAATGCCTTGCAGAAAGGACAGGTGAGCATATAAAAAGGATCGGAGAGATAAGTGCGATAAAATAATAGGCGAAAGGCGAAAGGCGAAAGGCGAAAGGCGGAAGGAAGAAAGAGGTCCTGCATAGCCTGTAACCTGTTGCCGGTTGCCTGTTGCCTGTTGCCTTTTATCTTTGGTCTACAATAAAAAATCCGACTTACGTTTTTCTCCCTTATGTCTGCCGATCTTCAGCTCATACATTGAACAGATCATGCCTGATATCTGCTGTACTGTAAAGCTGCTCCTGTTTATTGTGGCATCAAAGAGATAATCGATATTTATCTGCTTTTTATCGAGAAAACTTTGTATGAGGTTAAACCTTTTCTCATCTGTATCGACAACATATTCCTCAGCAGCCTCAATGTCCATTTCCTTCTTTTTCATGACGTTTTCCACCCTCCAGTAAAACGGGGCCATAAGCCTGATGTGAAGGGAGTCGGCAATATCATGAGCAATTGAGACTCCTCCCCTTCCCACAAGTACAATGTAACCTTCCTTGGACATTGAAAGCACGACATCCCTGATAGCCTTCTTAACCCTCAGATCACTTACAAATCCTCCAGAAAAAGCCATTATCATTTCTGACATGTTCGAAAGCTCTATGCCCTTGTAGAAATTCTCAACACGCTGAGTATCTGTGTTAAGTTCCTTTGCAATGGCATATATTATGTCCTTGTCCACCCATTTCCACCTGTTTGTACCTGTTCTGTGGTTCAGGTCATCAACCAATAGAGCTGCAACCTGACGGGCATCACAGCCTGTCAGACGCGATATTGTTATAACAGGTCCGTCCTCATCAGAAGACTTTTTCAGTATTTCATCACGGTGACGGTGATCAAAATAATCAAGAAACTTGTCCATATCCTGTGATTTAGCTTAAGTTTTCCCAGGGAAAGAAAACAAAATCCAAACCCTGTTTATCAATCATTTATCCCGCAACCTGCGGATGGAATCATTACTGGTTCCAGGGTAATTCCACCGGAATTTTGATCGATATAAGTTACAAAAAATAAATGAATAAGAAAAATTTTTCTTCAGCACTCCTCAACAATAGATAAGCACAACTGATTGCCAGGCAGAACTACTTAAATATTTTTCCAAAGTTTGCCTGAATTCCAAGGGATATTATAAGGGGCTGATAGTTGAATGGAATCTCATCCTCATTAACCGGTAGCGAAAATCCGAGCTGTCCGACAGCTTTTATATGGTCATACCCGGCCTTCAGAGTAAGCACAGGCTCTACAAAGAATCCTGAATTTCTTTCAGAATCCTGATTGAAACCAACAAGCACCAGCCTCGATGACAGACCCAGGTCTACAACCTTCGTAGTGAAACCCAGTGAAGGCTGAATAAATATCCTGTTGAACCTGGCATCGGAACTTGATGTCCAGATATTATTTGAATAGAGTGAACTTACCCGGCCTGATCCGAAGCCCAGGAAGGTCTCAAATTTCCCTCTTGTTGCAAAATGAGTATAATACCCTGCACCTCCCTCAAAGAACCTGTGTTTGTGAAAGTTATCAGTTGAATCAGAAGTATTGTTCATGAAACTTGCATTAACCATAAGACCTAAATGATCTGTAACTGCATACGCAATCCGGGGATCAAAACCTGAAGTGCCTGCATGAAGCGAAGCCTGAATCTCATTCCTGTTCGTGAACAATGGAACGTTTACTGTGTTTGGAACATAGACAGGCGCACATGAGCATGCCAGAATTGCAGCAGCACAAATTACAAGCACAGGATTTAAATTCATTTTCATGATCATTCTGTAAGGATTATTTGATAAATACAACTTACTACTGCATTCAAAATTAGGCTATTATTGGAGATGATGCAAAAAAATGAAACTATAAATATTAATACAGGATTACAAAGAAAACTTAATTTTGCAATTGTTACATTTGGCCCGGTTTTTGAATGGAAAAATGGACAGCTGATAAAATGAAACTGAACACAATCAAATATTTGTCTCTCCTGCTCATTTTTGCCTTAACAGGTTGCAGGAAGAGCTACGTAACTAATGAAAGACAGCAAATCCTCTTCCAGTATGATTACATAAACTTTGCCTGGGGCTATACCCATGAAGGATTTTATGTGGATGAAAAGGGAAATGTGCTGGTTTATTCCAATCCCGAAGGCTGGAACTTTCACAAGGGCGACTATAATCTCACTGAGTCACAACTTGCAGAAAACCTTTCAAAATGTACAGTCTCGGAAATAAAGATCGACAGCCATGAACTAAGCAGGTTTTCGTCATATATTCACAATCTGGCAGCCAGCAAGGTGACTGCTTTAAAAAACAGCGCTGCAGATGCCGGGACTACCCTTTATCTCTGCTATAGCTACAACCAGCAGAGTAGTATATATAAAGGTACTCTAATAAGGATGGAAGGCGATTTTACCTGTGAGAACTTAAATTTTCTCTCAAGGAAGGTCAGTCTGTGGATGAAGGATGTAAACAACAGCCTCCACAAAAAATAAGATCACATATTCTTACTGATTATCAATACTGTAAAGACAGATCGTCCTGTATCTTTCAGATTTGATATTTTTTTCATATCTTTACTACATGCATAAAAAATATCTCGCTAACCACTTAAATTAAAGAATATGATTGAAAACATTCTTTCCAGACCAGAACTGGTATGGTTCATACTTGGCCTGGT
>Ga0116170_10001278_pt1 | contig 25617 bp, 21 predicted proteins | sample AD_JPNHW1_MetaG_FD_89797 | JGI IMG/M metagenome (GOLD analysis project Ga0116170, IMG submission 89797) | Active sludge microbial communities of municipal wastewater-treating anaerobic digesters from Japan - AD_JPNHW1_MetaG | ecosystem: Engineered > Bioreactor > Anaerobic > Digestate | place... | reverse complement strand
TTTTGGAAGAACCGCTGAAAGATTCGGAGATGAAAAGATATGTGATTAGTTCGCTCATGGAAGAGGCCATCGCATCAAGCCAGTTGGAGGGGGCTGTCACCACGACGAAGGTGGCAAAACAAATGCTGCGGACGAACAGAAAACCGAGGACTCCGTCCGAACAGATGATCGTCAATGATTTTTTAACCATGATGAGGGTCAAGGAGATCGAGGACCAGCCCTGTAGCATAGAGCTTATCCTACAATTGCACCAATTGATCACCTATAAAACACTGGACGACCCCTCGGATGGCGGCCGTTTCCGAACCGACGATGAGACGGTGGTCGCCGATCCTTTGGAACTAGAGAAGGTGTACCACAAACCCCCATCTCACGAGAAGATCCCTGGATACATGAAGGAGCTGTGCAGGTTCGTCAACGGTGAATCGGGGCCTGAATTTCAGCATCCTCTGATCAAGGCCATCATCCTGCACTACATGATCGGTTACGTTCATCCCTTCGTTGATGGCAATGGACGGTTGGCGAGGGCGCTGATGTATTGGCACGCTTTGAAGAGCAACTATTGGCTATTCGAACATATGGCCATATCCAAGGTTATTAAGGAACACCGCGGAAGATATGGAATGGCCTATTTATATGCTGAAACAGATGAAAATGATATTACGTATTTTATTAATTTTAACCTGCAGTGCATGGAAGAGGCCCTCAACAATACCCGGCAATACATACGGAGAAAGCAGCAAGAGCAGAGAGCGGCTATGAAAATGGTCGAATCACACCCCGAACTGAACTTCCGCCAAGCTGAGATACTGCGGGATATGATCAAAAATCGGGGGATATCGGTCTCTGTGCGGGAGATTGCCACTAAGTTCAACGTGGTTCATCAGACCGCGCGTACCGACCTCTTATCCCTCTCTGAAAGAGGGTTCATCGAAAGAAGGAAGGTGGGCAACAAATTATTCTTCGTGTATACTGGATCATCGAGTTTGAATGACCGCACCAAAGATGCGCTCATCGACAACAATAGGGGATGAGGCGGTATTGATGATGAGTATCATCCCATATTCCCGTGGACGCCTATCCTCTGGTATTTACTTGACAACGACGAACATGGCCCCGACCACACCTTCTGAATAATGCGTTGGCCTGGGTCCTAGTATGTCACTGACCCTATCGACTAGGCTTAGGAAAGTATTGAGTATTCACCCTACGATTCATCCCGGATGGTCTACCGCATACCCTCGGTCAAGGTACTAGAGGACTCCATCAGAAAGGTGATCCGGGAGCAGCAGAGCATTCCCTCCCAGCGTCTTTTCACCGAACTGGTGCTGGAGGACCTTCATAAGAAGAACCCCGAGTACAAGGTGGGCGAGGTTCGTTTAAGGCGTATGGCCCTGCACCGCAACCTGGCCAAGGTCACCATCTCCTATCGCGAGACGAAGGACCCCAGCCATAAAGGCCGTTGCCCGGTGTGCTGTTCCCCCATCGAGGAACTGCACAACTTTACATTGGACGAGAAGAAGGTCGAGCTGGGGTTCAAGTGCACCAAGTGCCCGTACTGGACCGGCCCGCGCAGGCGTGTTCCAGTTCGATACAACTTCACCATGTTCGGGGCGATAGTCCCGCCGAGCAAGAAGAAAGGCAAGTTCGCCCAGTGGAAGTTCGCCTAGGCACCGTATTTATTCTGCGATATCGTTCCCTGTCGCATGTGCCGCTCGACGGTGTACATGTCCACCAAGGAAGGCGTTCTGGAACTGGTCAAGAACGCGGTCCGGTTGAACCTGGATGACGAAGTTCTAGTTATCATCGACGATGTCGGGGAACGATTGGAGCTGCAGAACGTTCGAATAAAAGAGGTCAACCTCATCAGCAACAACATCGTGCTGGCGAAGGACCCCTCCGAGAATTGACTCCCTATCCAGGCCGTGCCCTCTGAAGCATGGTCCGTTCCAATATGATCAACGTGAGAGCGGGCGAAACCTTTACTATCTTCATAGCCCAACACCTCCCCGGGGAATGACGTTCCGAGGGAACGTCTGGATGGTCGGGGATAGACAATGAGGATCAAGAGACAGTATATGGCCGTCATCTTGGCCGTCATGCTCGTGATCAGCTCTCTGGCGGCGTTCGTGGCCTACGAATCGGTTCAGCGCAACAGACTGGGATACATAGGCATAGAGGTGGATAAGGAGGTCTTCACCTCGGAGGAGGATGTAACCTTCCGACTGGTATCCCTTTCCAGGAACGCCGAGTTCAACATCACCGACCGCTGGAACGATGATGTGGACGATGATTTTTACAGAGGATTGGACCTGGTGAGGGTGCCGGACATCATGGACGCTGAGACCTTCCTCGACGACCTGTCGTCGCTCGATTATCTTCGCAACCATAACACCTATGTTCCCTTAGGCCGGGCGTTCTTCGACCACTTCGACAGCCAGGACGATTCCCTCCAGGTCACCTGGAACGGTACCGTGGTCAAGGAGTACTGGGATGGTAATGGGTCGTTCCTCAGATACAGTCCGGCGGTCAGCGGCTTTTATGTCATCGTTCCCAGGAACTCCTGGAGCGCAGATCATAAGGTCTCTTTCCTTGTCAATGAAAGGTCCGTGTTCTACTATGACTCCCTGGACGTTGGAATGAAGGTCACGAACCATATCGAGGAGGATGTGACCGTGGAACTTACGCTCCGTGCCCCTCCCTGGACGATAGATAACGTCACCTGCGATTTGGACCTCGTCCTGTACTACCAGGGTAGCATCTTCGAGCCCGCGGAAGATGAAGATGCCCATCACTATGAGGAGAAAAGCATCGTCCTTAACCCTGGGCAGGACCGGGTCAGGACCTTGGTCTTCAATGTCAGCATACCGGACCACGGTTACGCGCCGCCGGGGACTGAGGGCCTCCATAACAGGTACTTCTCCACATTGACCATCGATGTGGTCCTGACCACCACCATCGGCACCTATGTCACCGGTCTTAGCGCCATCTGGGACGGGGGGTGGGACTATCAATACCAGTACTGATGATGCCTTGATGACCGTGGTCGGCCTTACCAAGACCTACGGGAGCAGACTGACCGCTCGGAACGTTCACGCCCTCAACGGAGCCTCCTTCGAACTGAAGAGGGGGGAGATCTGCGGGCTGGTGGGTCCGAACGGGGCGGGTAAGAGCACGCTCATCAAACTGATCATGGGCATCGAGCCCAGGAACGAGGGTAGAATAATCTTTGGGGACGAGAACATCGGCATCATCGGCTATGTGCCCGAACGGCCGACGTTCTTCGAGGACCTCACGGCCTTCCAGAACCTGCTCTACATCGCCAGGCTCGATGAGATGCCCGGTGCGGAGGACCTCTGCCATAAGGCCCTGGATAGATTCGGTCTGGGCGAAAGGAAGGACGACCTGGTGAGGACATTCTCCAAAGGGATGAAGCAGCGCCTGGCGATAGCCAGGGCACTGATCTCCTCGCCCAAGCTGCTCGTCATGGACGAACCGTTCTCCGGCCTGGACCCCACCATGGTCATGGATCTCCGAGGCCATCTCAAGGGGCTAAGGGGCACCGGGCTCACCATCCTGGTATCCTCGCATGAGCTGAACGAGATCGACCAGGTGTGCGATTCCATCGTGTTCATCAAAGATGGCAGGATGGTCAAGAAGGAAGGTTACGCGAGGGACGACGGTTACGTGAAGCTGCAGATAACCGTGCTCAACCCATCGGAGGACGTCATGGCAGCCATGTCCACGGCCAAGATCATCTCCGCTGACGGAGGCACCATCGTGATCGAGCTGAGAAGGTCGGAGGTTCCAGCGACGATGAAGAGGATCGTGGACGCGGGCGGACAGCTGATAGAGAGCAAGATACTGCAACGTAAGGCCGAGGAAATGTACGCCGATGTGTTCCTGAGGAAGGAGGCGGGGCAATGACAGAGTTCCTGGAACATCTGCGGAAGGACGTGCAGATCTACCGATCCGACTCGCTGTATCTCCTGTTCGTACTGATCGTCACGGTCATGGCCTTCATCATGTCCTTCGTGTCCACCAGCAGCTATGTGTCCCAGTGGCCCAATCTGCTCACCACGGAGATCGAGATGCTGGAAAGGCAGAGGGAGAGCCTGGACACCTATTGGCTAACTATGAGCAACACCCTCCTCATCCTGTTCGTTCTTATCTCCTCCATGGCCATGACCCCGGAGAAGGAGAACGGCATGGTTCGCTATGTCCTGACCCACCGGACGCATGGCTGGATGATGTATCTTAGCAAGTATCTCGTCCTAGCCTGCCTGGCCATCTACGCCGTGACGGCGTCCTCCCTCGCCTACTTCCTGGTGTTCACGGCCATGGACCTGCCATTGTTGAGCGCTGGGGACGTGTTCTCGGCCATGGTCATGCCAACGCTCACGGTTCTGGCCATCTGTGCGATCGGGCTGATGGTCTCCGCCCTCATGAACAAGAAGGGGGCTGCCATAGCCCTAGGCGTGGTGCTGTTCCTGGTCATATCCATGAGCTCCACCTTGGTAACCTCCCTGGCCATCGAGGCCGCTCACGACCATCCGGACTGGGAACCCGGTCTCGATGAAGCAGACTACATTCCTGGATACTACAAGGCGCTCATCAGGATGAACCCCATGTCCCTCGTATCCGGATCGGGGATGATAGGTGAGGGGGAGGGCGTGCTCATAGGTCTGGGAATGATCGCTGCCTACGTTTCCTTAGGGATATTCATCTTTGCCAGGGAGCGTACGGAGTTCGGTCTGCTAAAGGACCTGGGAGCGAAGATCGGAGGAAGGGGTCGCTAGCGAAAAGATCTCTCACCTCAACAGGCGTTCGACCTGTCGGCCGCTCAGTTCGAGCATGCCGTTCGGCCTCAGCCGGGGAACCATCAACCTCCAGTTCGGGTTCATGGCGAACGCCTTCTGGAACAGCGGCAAGGATTCGTCGAAACGACCCTTGTTCGCCAGGCCGACCGCGTGCCAGAACAACATCTCCGCGTTTCTGGGAAAAGCCTTCTGAGCTTTGGAGTAGGCGCTCAGCGCAAGATCGGTGTCCCCGTCCTCCATCGCCTTATCGCCCTCATCCATGCTCTCGTAGGCCCGGTGCACCTTAAGCAGCCGTGCCAGTTCCTTCAGCGGATCGCGGTGGTCGTCGACGCGCAGATCGATGAGCCGGTCCTTCCACACCTGTCCTGTGCCCTTCCCGCGCACGATGACCATGGCCGCGCTCTGCCTCCCCCGGGCGTCGCCCCCTTCCTTCTCCGCCGCCATGAGCGAGGCCATGATCCTGTCGGCCAGTGGACCGTCCGACGTTTCGAAAGCTTCGGCCATTGCCGGCCAGACAGTGTCCTTGAGCATCATGTTCGCCTGCACGGAGAAGTTCTTTCCGCTGATATGCCCGGCCTCGGCCACGCACTTTTTTCCAGTATGGGCGAACGAACGGCCGCGGGAATCGATGATGGCCAGCTGCCGGAGGTCCCGTCCTCCGTCCTTGGAGACCATCTTCCCCACCGCCTCCTCGGGGGACCTCTCTTCGGAAAGCAACCTCAATCCCTCCGGCCCGAAGGCGGGATTGGTGAAGGACTGCGTGACCACGGCGCCTACCCCTGCCAGGGCCCAGGGCACCACCGTGCCGACGGAGAACCAGTGTGATTGGACGCCGGCCCCGATCTCCCCTGTCCTTTCATCCCTGGCCACGATGGAATAGGTGTGGGCGAACGGTCCTTTCGCGAAATGATCTGGAACGAACATGGTGGCTACCTATCGCTCGATGGGGATGAGGAAAAATAAAGGTTGGTAAGAGGTTTGAAAAATGTTTCGAAGGCCTAGTCGCAGTTCTCGAACTGGCTGTTGTACAGTCCGCTGTAGAAGCCACCCTGCTTCAGCAGCTCCTCGTGCGTGCCGCTCTCGACGATGCTGCCTTCCCTCATCACCAGTATCGTGTCGGCGTCCTTGATGGTGGACAGCCGATGCGCTATGATGAAGGAGGTGCGTCCGACCGTCAGGTCCTGCATGGCCTTCTGGATGATCTTCTCCGTCCTGGTATCGACGGAACTGGTCGCCTCGTCCAATATCAGCAGGGGAGCGTTCTGCACCACCGCCCGGGCGATAGTCATCTGCTGCCTCTGCCCCATGGATATCTTCGACTCGTCGTCCAGCTTGGTGTCGTAACCGTCAGGGAGCGTGGCGATGAAGTGGTGTATGCCCACGGCCCTACACGCTTCCTCGATCATCTCGTCGGTCACGCCTTCCTTGCGGTAGGCGATGTTCTCCCGTATCGTCCCTTCGAACAGCCAGGTATCCTGCAGAACCATGCAGAACAGGCCGTGCACATTGTTCCTGGTGAGCTCCTTGGTGGAGACACCGTCGATCAGGATGTCCCCGGAGTTCACCTCGTAGAAGCGCATCAGCAGGTTCACTATGGTCGTCTTTCCGGCGCCGGTAGGGCCGACTATCGCCACCTTCTGCCCGGACCGGACGTGGTAGGAGAAGTTGTGGATGACCTCGCGTTCCGGAGAGTAACCGAAGGATACGTTGCGGAACTCCACGTCCCCCTTTACGTCCTTGAGGACCGTCTTCTTGCCGTCCTCGTTCTCCATCTCCGGTTCCTCCAGGAACTCGAAGACGCGCTCCGAGGCGGCGGCCACGGATTGCAGGCTGGTCGCCGCCTGGGCCAGCTGCGACAGCGGCTGGGTGAAGAGTCGTACATACAGCATGAAGGCCACGATGACCCCGATGGTTATGGTGCCGTTCAGCACCTGGACCGCGCCGACTATGCATACGGCGACATAACCGAAGTTGCCGATGAAGCCCATCAACGGCATCATCATGCCCGATAGGAACAGAGACTTGAAGGCGCTGTCGAACAGCTCGTCGTTGATGGAGTCGAACTCCTTCTGCGCCGCCTTCTCACCATTGTAGGCCCTGACGATAACGTGACCGGAGTACATCTCCTCCACATGACCGTTCAAACGTCCCAGGTGCTTCTGCTGGCGTTCGAAGTACTTCTGCGACTTGACCATGATGAAGGCCATGAGCATGAAGCCGGCCACGGCGGAACCGACCGCGGCCGCCGTCATGATCAGATCGGTGTAGAGCATCATGACCAGCGAGCCGATGAGCAGCGCCGCGGAGCTCATCAGCATGCCCACGCTCTGGTTCATAGACATTCCGACGGTGTCCACGTCGTTGGTGACCCGGCTCAGCACGTCGCCGTAGCTGGTCTTGTCGAAGTACTTCAGAGGCAGGCGGTTTATCTTTTCGGAGATGTCCGTGCGCAACCGCTTCGAAAGCCTCTGCACTATGGTGGCGACGATGTAACCCTGGCCATACGTCAGCACTGCCGATAGCAGGTAGATGATCACCAGGAACGTTCCTATCTCGGCCACGCCGTCCAGGTCTATCGTTCCAGTGAACATCCCGGTGGCGATGAGGTCGGCGAGATCGCTGAGCTTGTCCGGACCTATGACCGTGAACACCGTTCCGATTATGACCAGTGTGGACGCCACGATCAGCGCCGGTATGTACTGGCGCATGTAGGCCAGCATCTTCTTCCAGGCCGTCTTGAAGCTCTTGGGCTTGCCGGCCATCATGGGGCCGTGCCCGGGACCGAACCCGGCGGGACCTTTCGGTCTTGGCTTGCTATCGTCCTCGCTCATCGTCTCATGTCCTCCTCGGTTAGTTGAGACTCAACTATCTCCCGGTACACTGGACAGGTGTCCAGGAGCTCGTGGTGCTTTCCTATGCCCACCACTGAGCCGTTGTCCAGCACCACTATCTTGTCGGCGTCCAGTATGGTCCCGACCCTCTGCGCCACGATGACACTGGTGACGTCGGCCGTCTCCTTCTTCAGGGCGCTCCTGAGACAGCGATCGGTACGGTAATCCAGGGCGGAGAACGAGTCGTCGAAGATGTATATCTCCGGCCGACGGCACACCGCCCTGGCGATGGAAAGACGCTGCTTCTGCCCGCCGGACACGTTCGTGCCTCCCTGGGCGATGGAAGAGTAATAACCGTCTTTCATGCCCTCCACGAACTCCGCGCCCTGGGCGATGGTCACGGCGGTGCGAACGTCAGCTTCCGTGCGCTCCGATGACATGTCCCCGTAGGCCACGTTGGAGAACACCGTCCCCGAGAAGAGCATGGCCTTCTGCGGCACGTACCCCATCTTCTGGTGCAGCGCCTCCTGGGTGTAATCTCGCACGTCCACGCCGTCCACCTTTACGCTTCCCTCGGTTACGTCGTAAGAACGCAGTAAAAGGTTCACTATGGTGCTCTTACCGCTGCCAGTGGAACCGATGAAGGCGATCGTCTCACCTTGGTCGGCCTTGAAGCTTATGTCCCTCAGGACGTAATCCGCGGCGCCGGGATACTTGAAGCTGACCTTATCGAACTCTATCTCCCCGTTCCCCGGACGGGAGGGTACCGTCCCGTCCTTGATGGACGGCTCGGTCTCGATGATCTCTTCGATGCGCCGGGCGGAGACTATGGCGCGGGGCAGGATGAAGAACACGATGACCAGCATCATGAAGCCCATGACCACCTGCATGGCGTAGGCGATGTACACGATCATGTCCGAGAAGAGCGCTATCTGGGCCGGCAGCCCGGAAGCGGCGTCGATCAGTATCGCACCTATCCAGTATATCGATAGTGACAGCAGCCCGATCACGGTCATCATCACCGGCATCATCAGCGACATGGCGCGGCCGGTGAACAGGTTGTTGGCGGTGAGCTCCTCGTTGGCCTTCTCGAACTTGTTCTCCTGGTACTTCTCGGCGTTGTACGCTCGTATGACCCGGATACCCTTCAGGTTCTCCCGCATGTTTCTGTTGACGTCATCTGTCAGCCACTGGATCTTCTTGAACCGGGGGACTACGAAATACATCAGTATTCCGATCATGGTGAGCATGACGATGATCGCGACCGCAGTAGCGGAGGTCCACTGCCAGCTCTTGCCGGATATCTTGATGATCGCCCAGCCGGCCATTATGGGGGCCTTGATGATGACCTGCAGCCCGATGGCCACGGCCATCTGCACCTGGGTCACGTCGTTCGTGGCTCGGGTGATCAAACTGGCCGTGGAGAACTTGTTGATCTCGTTGGCCGAGAACGATTGCACCTTATGGAACTGCATGGCCCGGACGCGCTTGGCCAACGACGTGGCCACGTACGCCGCTATGTAACCGATCACCAGCGCCGTACCCAGACTACCGAGCGCCAGACCGAGCATCGGCCATCCCTGGGCCATGACCTGCTCCACCGTCCCGCCGGTCTGCAGCAGTTTGGTGATCTGGTACATGTAATCAGGGATCTCCAGGTCCAGCCACACTTGCAGGACGATGAAGCCGGTGCAGGCCACCATCAACGCCCATTCCTTGGCCTTGAGATGTTTGAGTATCATTGTTTCAGCTCCTTCTCCAGTTCAGAAATGTAAGATTCGAGCATGCGGAGGTTGTTCTGCACTCCGTCCCGGATGACCATCATGTGCTTGAGCCGCTCCTCGGGGGACCTCTCGTCCAAGGGGATGAAGTTCTCCACCTCCCCCTTACGTTCCAGGTACGCTCTTCCCATAACTTCCATGGTCCGGCTCATGAACAGTATTCCCGAGGACATGGTGGCTAGCGTCTCATCCAGCCATCCCTCGCCTTCCGGGGTGAGGCGATATATGTCCTTGCCATCCTTGTTCTCCACTGACAGAAGCCCGTGCTCCTGCAGGCGACGGAGAGCGGGATACACCGCACCGGTCTGCGGGTCCCATACCCCCTTATAGTCCTCTCGCAGCGCCTTCAGCAGTTCGTAGCCGTACATGGGCCGGTCCGCCAGCTTGATCAGCATGATCAATTGCGACGGGCTGATCCGGTTGCCCTTGTACGTGTTCGGTTTCCCCATCATGATAGTGAACCTCTTAAGTAGATCTCCACTAGGTAGCGCGGTACTACGCAACCCCTATTTCAAGATGTCGGGCGGTACCGCGGGATGAGTTTAAATGGCCGGAGCCTTTCGGTCAGGGCATGGACCTGACCTACGAGGAGATACCGGAGGACCTGTGGGAGGACTGGGTCTGGCTGGTGTCGCCTCCGGGGCTCACTCGTAGCGTGGAGGAGGAGACGCAGCCGCTGCTCAACAGCCCCTATCAGCTGACGTCCACCTACACCGTGAATTTTCCGAAGATAGTTCTCTTTCACATGTCCTGGAGCTGCGCCGCCGCAGCTGATGGTGACGTGAGCCCCAACGACCTGCAGGTCGCGGTGCACATGGACACCGACGTAGCGCTACAGGGCCTGCTATTCCTTCTGAAGAACTACCCGCTGGTGCTCCGCTGGAAGCTGGACGACGATCAGCGCGCCTCGCTAGCCCCCAATCTCTGGGACGACCTGCAGGAACCGCCGGAGCTGCTCTGGCATGTGCCGCAGGAGCTGGAAGGCCGAGCGCTGGACCTGGAGAGCATATCCATCGAGTTCTTCAATCCGTTCGTGCCCGCTTTGCGTCTGGCCGGTATCCCTCGCTCGGTGATCGGGGTCATCTCCCCGGTAAAAAACATGGACCTCGCCATATCCTCGCTCATCCCTGGCGTGGAGAGCGATTGGCGGGAAGCGATGACCATGGCCATCAACGAACTGGAGCGGCGTGGCCTTATCGAGATCGCCGACGAGGGTCGGATGCGTTTCACCGAAAGAGGAAGGCGAATGGCGGTCACCGAGCCGCTCTCCGACTGTTTGAGCTGTCGATGCCGCATCGACGAGGTCATGGAATACGAGATGGGCGGGGACGAGGACTGAGCGGCGTTCTGATGCCGTTCTCGCCGTTCGCATGACATTGTGCCAATGGAACCTGCCGATTTGCGCCCGTTCGTTGGAATAATTTGAATCCTGGGAAGATTCGCATGACAAGCTTTATCAGGGAATAGAATATTTGGCGGTTGGGTCAGCAGATGAAGCTCTGGGATTTCGGCAGGGTTAAGGACGGCAAGGTACAGATAGGCGACAAGATCCGCAGGCGCTTGGGCCTGGAGGACGGAAGCCAGGTCTATTCCACCCTCTTCCGCTACGAGCAGAACGGCTCCCGCGGGCACGAGATGGTGCTCTCCACCTTCGGACCGGAGAACTACCGCGAGCTCTGCAATCTCACCTTTTACATGATCGACGCTCCTGGCGCCTGCTCTCAGGCCGCCAAGTTCCTGGCCGACCGCAACGTGGACATCCTGAACTCGGTTTCGGTCAGCATGACCTGCGGAATCTCCATGGTCTGGAAGATGCTGGTGGACCTCTCGTACTACGGCGACTCCACCCAGCTCATGGAGGACTTCGCCTCTTTGCGGAGAACCAGCCCGGCCGCCCTGTCCAAGGTCGAGGGGCTGGAGATCAATCACTCTCACATCAGCGACCGCTACACCAAGGGCATGACCGGTCCGACCTCTGGACGAATCAAGGTCAAACCGCTGCGCAAGGTGGCTCGCTCCCCCTCGCTCATCAGCGGCGGGAACTTCACGATCCCCAAGGACTATCTGGACAACATGGAGGACGTGAAGGAGGGAACCCCGGTCATGATGGTCGGGGACGTGGACTCCTGGGTGCTGTCCATGTCCTTCCTGCCCGAGGACTGCAAGCTAGCGGAGATATCCCTCGAGATACCGGACAAGCCCGGAGCGATCTTCAAGGCCACGGAGGCCCTGGCCGCCCAGGAGGTAAACCTACTGGCGGTCCAGTCCCGCGTCGTGGTCTACGGCCAGATAATGGCCCTGGACCTGGTCGCCGACCTGCACAAGGCGGGCGAACTGGACCAGGTGGTCGCCAAGGTCCTGGACTCCCTGGGCGGGGAGTTCAAGCTCCGCAGCAAGGGGCCGGTGACCTTCTGAGGTCTGTCAGATGCTCATAGGCCGCAAGGTGCTGGTCAAGGGCGAGGTGGATTCCACCAACAACATCGCCAAGACGCTGGCCATCGACGGAGAGCCGGAAGGCACCGTCGTTTCCGCTCTGAGACAGACCGGAGGCAAGGGCCGCACCGGCCGTCACTGGGAGTCCCCGGAAGGCGGACTTTACCTATCTATAGTCCTAAGGCCGGACCTGCCGGCCCAGGACCTGACGTTGTTGACCGTTCTCTCCTGCCTGCCGGTCGCCCAGGCCATAGAGGAGGTGTGCAAGGTCGTACCCCGTATAAAGTGGCCGAACGACGTGCGCATCGACGGCAAGAAGGTCGCTGGCATCCTTACCGAGGTCTGCTACCGCGGAGGAGAGCCGCGATTCATGGTCCTGGGCATCGGGATCAACCTCAATACGGACGTTTCAGCGCTCAACGCCCCGGAAGCGGGAAGCCTGAAGGACATCTGCCAGAGGGGGCTGGACCCTGAGCTTTTCATGAACGTCCTGCTATTCAAGCTGGACGAGTTCTACGCCAAGTTCAGGAAAGGGGACCGGGACCTGGACCTGTACGCCAGATACTCCGAGTCCCTGGGCCAGGACATCGAGGTGCGGCTGGGCGACCAGAAGGTCAAGGGCCGGGGGATGCACCTGGACCCGGACGGGGCGCTGGTGTTCCGTTCGGAGGACGGGATGATATATCGCGCCACGTCCGTGCACGACGTGGTGCCCTTGGACCGCGGTCAGGTGAGGTTCGATAGCAAGTAACGTTCATTAATCATGAATACGCATAATGAGGGGAACAACATGGGCGAGGACAAGGTCAAGGAGCTTCGGGACATGAAGAAGAGGTCCCGGGCCGGTGGAGGAGCGGAGAGGGTAGAGGCGCACCGTGCGCAGGGCAAGATGACCGCCCGCGAACGCGTGGAGGCTCTGCTCGATCCGGGTTCGTTCTCCGAGCTGGACACCTTCGTCTCGCATCAAGCTTACCATTTCGGAATGGAGAAGCAGAAGGTCCCCGGGGACGGTGTGGTCACCGGACGCGGAACCATCGAAGGAAGGCAGGTGTTCGTCTACGCCCAGGACTTCACCGTCTTCGCCGGTTCCGTCGGCCGCATGCACGCCAAGAAGATCTGCAAGGTCATAGACCTGGCGGTGAAGACCGGATGCCCCATCATCGCGCTCTACGACTCGGGCGGGGCCCGTCTGCAGGAAGGCGTTGATTCCCTGGCCGGTTACGGCGAGGTCATGTTCAGGCATTCCCTGGCCTCCGGGCTCATTCCGCAGATCGCCATGGTCATGGGCCCCTGTGCCGGCTCCGGCGTGTACGCCCCGATGCTCAGCGACTTCGTGTTCATGGTCAAGGACAAGTCCTTCATGTTCATGGTCGGGCCGGACGTGATAAAGGCCGTGCAGAACGAGATGGTCACCTTCGAGGAGCTCGGCGGTGCTAGCGTCCACGCCACCCGCTCCGGTTCGGCGCACTTCGTGGCCGAGGACGACCTGGACTGCGTAAAGCAGGTCAAGAAGCTGATGTCCTATCTGCCGAGCAACAACCTGGAGCAGCCGCCGAAGAAGCAGATGGGCGATGATCCGGAACGCCGCGAGGATTCCCTGGACACCATCATACCGGAGGACCCCATGAAGCCCTACGACATGAAGGAGGTCGTCCGGAAGGTCGTGGACAAGGGAGAGTTGTTAGAGGTGCAGGAGCAGTTCGCCCGCAACATCATAACCGCCTTCGCTCGAATGAACGGCGCTCCGGTCGGCATCGTGGCCAACCAGCCTATGGCTTTGGCTGGAACTTTGGATGCCAACTCCTCGCTGAAGGCCGCCCGCTTCGTGCGCTTCTGCGATTCGTTCAACATTCCCGTGGTCACCCTGGTAGACGTTCCAGGCTACATGCCTAGCGTGGAGCAGGAGAACGGTTCCCTGCTGAGGGACTCGACGAAGCTCCTCTACGCTTACGCCGAGGCGAGCGTTCCGAAGATCACCCTCATCACCCGGAAGGCCATCGGCGGGGCGTACTGCGTCATGGGCTCCAAGGCCTTGCGTTCCGACGTTAACTTGGCCTGGCCGACGGCGGAGATCTCCATCGTCGGACCGGAGGGAGCGATCAACATCGTGTTCAAGCAGGAGCTCATCATGGCCGACGACCCCCAGGAGAAGAGGGACGTGCTCATCTCCGAGTACCGCAAGATGTACGCCTCGGCGTTCTTCTCGGCGGAGCGCGGCTATCTGGACGATATCATCGAGCCGAACAACACTCGCATGCGAATCATCGAAGGATTGCAGATGCTGGACCGCAAGCGCGAGGCCCGCCCGGCCAAGAAGCATGGCAACATGCCGCTGTGAGGTGTTCGAATGAAGATCAAGATAATGGACACCGTGCTGAGGGACGCGCACCAGTCGTTACTGGCTACGCGCATGCGCACCGATGACATGCTACCGGCGGCGGCGATGCTGGATGAGATCGGCTACTGGTCGGTGGAGATGTGGGGCGGGGCGACGTTCGATACCTGCCTCAGATTCCTGAGGGAGGACCCCTGGGAGCGCATTACGAAATTGAAGAAGGAGATGCCCAACACCCCCTTCCAGATGCTGCTCCGCGGGCAGAACGTGGTCGGTTACCGCCACTATTCCGACGACATACTGGACAAGTTCGTCAAGAACGCCTGCCGTCGCGGCATCGACGTCTTCCGCATATTCGACGCGCTCAACGACCACCGAAACATGCAGATGGCCATGCGCTCGGTGAAGAAATACGGGGGCGTGGTCGAGGCGTCCATATCATACACCATCTCCCCGGTGCATACCATAGACGGGTACATCAAGTTCGCCCGCAAGCTGCAGGACATGGGTGCCGACACGATCTGCATCAAGGACATGGCCGGCATGCTGGCGCCGATGGAGGCCTACGAGCTGGTCAAGCAGCTGAGGGAGGATATCGGACTGCCGGTGCACCTGCACTGCCACGCCACCTCCGGCATGGTCATGTCCACGTACACCAAGGCCATAGAGGCCGGGGCGGAGATCGTCGATACGGCCATCTCCAGCATGTCCCTGAGCACCTCACAACCGCCGACGGAGGCGGTCGTCGCCATGCTCCGCGGGACGGAGTACGACACCGGTCTGGACCTCAAGAAGCTCACCGCCATCTCCGAATACTTCGAATCGATCCGTAAGAAGTATCAGGCCTTCGAGAGCGGTTTCACCGGCATCGACACCAACGTACTGGTGTACCAGATCCCCGGCGGAATGATATCCAATCTCATCTCCCAGCTGAGGGAGGCCAAGAAGGAGGACCGCCTGGCGGACGTCTATGACGAAGTTCCGAAGGTCAAGGCCGATCTCGGCCACGTCCCGCTGGTGACGCCAACGTCCCAGATCGTCGGAACGCAAGCGGTGTTGAACGTCATCACCGGCGAGCGCTACAAGATGGTGACGAACGAGACCAAGAACCTGGTTCGCGGCCTATACGGAAAGACGCCAGCGGACATCGATCCCGCCATTCGCAAGAAGATCATAGGTGACGAAAGACCGATAACCGTCCGTCCGGCCGATCTGCTGGAGCCGGAGTTCGAGAAGCTGGCCAAGGAGATAGAGGAGTACGCCTGCAAGGAGAACATGGCCTGCTCCGAGGAGGACGTGCTCTCGTACGCCCTCTTCCCCCAGGTGGCCCTGGACTACTTCAAGCACCGCCAGATGATGGAAAAGGGAGTTAACTATCGCGATCTGGCGGCCATCGCTGTCCTGTACATGCGCTCCACGGAGAAGCATGTCTCCAACAATGACCGGGGCAACGGCAACGTGGACGCCTGGAAATGCGCGGCGATAAACGAAGCGGTTGGCCGCGGGGGGTGGCCGCTGTGAAGCTGCGCATCACCGTCAACGGCCAGGAGTACGAGGTCGTCGTGGAGAAGAACGGAGGCGATTACCGCGTCGCCATAGGCGATCACGTCTTCAAGTGCATAGTCAAGGACGAGAAGGTGATGGTGAACGGTGAGGTCGCGCCGATAATCATCGAGGGCGATCTGGAGGAAGGCGCCAAGGTCATGTCTGACGACCGTACCATGGAGGTCAAGCTGCACCATGTGCGGGAAATAGAGCACATCGCCCTGGAAGAGATGGAGGACGGCGGAAGGTCCGAAAGCGCTTCCGGTGCCGTCCTATCGCCCATGCCCGGCAAGATCATGTCCGTCAAGGTGAAGGTCGGCGATACGGTCGCCGCCAACCAGGTGGTCTGCGTCCTGGAGGCCATGAAGATGGAGAACGAGGTGCAGACCGAGGTGGCCGGCAAGGTCAAGGAGGTCAAGGTCAAGGCCGGGGAGACGGTGGAGGGCGGACAGCCCCTCATCGTGGTGGAGCCTTAGAAGTCCAGGGCCTCCGCCGCCTCGGTCATCTCCGCCCTCATGTCCTTGGCGGAGCAGATGGTGACGCAGGCCTTGCTACCGATGAGCAGGGCCTCCGCCGCCTTGGCTATCTGTTCGGCCGTCACCGCGTTTATTTCGGCCAGCTGTTCCTCGATGCTCATCACCTTTCCCCTTTCCAGGAACTGCCCGATATGCGATGACATGTTCTGGTCCGGGCGGCAGGCGTTGCGCAGAAGCGATCCCTTGAGACCGTTCCTGGCCTTTTCCAGCTCACCTTCGTTCAGCCCTTCCTTCTTGAAACGGGAAAGCTCCTGGCCGAAGGTGTCGAAGAGACGCGGGACCTGTTCCATGGACGTCGAGCAGTAGGTCATGAGCGCCCCGCAGTCCGGGAAGGTCAGGGGATACATGCTTATCGAGTACACCAGACCCTCCACCTCCCTTATCCGATGGTTTAGGCGGGATGAAGTTCCGCCGCAGAGCACCATGGTCAGCATGCCCTGGGCCAACGACATTTTGTGCGCGGCCGAATATCCTGGCACGCCGATCCCGATGTAGGCGCGGTCGGAACCCTTCTCATAGAAGTTCACTCCAGTGCGGATCTCCGGCCTGCGGCGCCTCTTGACGGCGGCCTTGCCTCCCACGGCATCGAAGCGCCCAGCCCATTCCAGCACCCGGGAGAAATCGACGTTGCCGACGGCGCAGACCACCACGTGCGGCGGGTGATAGTGCGTTCCGTGGTAGTTCAGAAGGAACTCGGAATCGAAACCGTCCAAGCTCTCCGGAGTACCCAGTATGGACCTGGACAGAGAATTACCGCGGAAGATGGATTCGGACATCTTGGTACGGAGATAGGCCGCGGGATCGTTCATGCGCATGCCGATCTCCTGCTTGACGATGTTCCGCTCCAGATCGACCAGCTCAGGGTCCATGCGCGGGTTCAGGAAAACATCGGAAAGCAGGTCCTCGGCGGTCTTCAGCGACTCGTCGATGGTGAAGGCGTAGAAGCAGGTGTGCTCGTGAGTGGTATAAGCGTTCAGATAACCGCCCGAGGCCTCGATGCCCTCGTTGATATCACGGTAATCCTTGGTCTTCGTACCGCGGAACAGCATGTGCTCCAGGAAGTGCGACACCCCGCTCTCCTTCACCTTTTCATCGCGGGAGCCGACGGTGGCGGCGACGGAAAGCGCCACGGTATGAACGTAAGGCATGCTCTCCACGATGACCTTGATGCCGCCCGGGGTGCTCCCGACCTTGATGTCCTGGTCCACCCTTCGGCTTTTTCCGGAACGGTCCATGAGCGGGATATGCTTCCCCCTTATGAAATGGATGCCGCCCTCAGCCTTTCCTTACCTTCCGCCGTCCCCTCTCCTTGCGGCGGCGCAGCCAACGGTACAGGTCCGATTCGTAACCGTTCTCGTGCCCGCATCGAGGGCATCTCTCGTATCGAACGTCGACAGCGTTCCAGCCCTTGATACGCGGGGGGAACTGGTGGCCGCATTTCTCGCAAATGCGGACCGTTCTCACTTCTTGGACACCGGCTTCGTACTGAGATAGGTCTTCAGACTGTCGATGTCTAGACGCAGCATGACCATGTCGCCCACGCTCTTGACGTCCTTGGACAGAATGGATATCTGCGACGATGGCGCCAGACCCTTCTGAAGGTCCAGGGACTGCTTGGCGGTCTTGTCCAGCTTGATCCCCAGCTTGCCGATCTCCCAGCTCCTGGTCGTGTCAAAGTAGACATTGTCCATGAACCCTATCAGCTTGCCGTCCTGGCCCACCACCTTCTTGTTGAGCATGTCGCCGGCGGTCATGAAGACCTTCTTCTCGTCCACCACGACCTCCTTGACCTGGTCCATCTTGACCGCCAGGGTGACGGTGTCGCTGACCGAGGATACCTGTGGAGTGGCCACGAATATCTTCCGCACGCCTATGGCCTTCTTCTTGAGCCCCAAGGCGGCCTCGTTCCCCTTCCGCACGCTTATCCGGATGGCCGGCACCTTCCAGTTGTCCGTGTCGATACCGACCCCGTCCACGATGCCGATGATGATAGCGTCGGAGCTGATGACCTCCTTACCCATGATGTCCTCTAGTCCTGACATGTTCTCCCTGGCGATGAACTCCCTAGATTGGTATTAATCCTATCGCCTCTAAATCGATTTTCAGGACGCGACGATGAGCGACTTGACCATCTATCGCCCGCCATCACGACCTTCGGTCCGTCGGGCTAATCTGATGATGGGGCAAAGTCGAGAAGGCGCATCAGCCGCTGCCGTCCGCTAGCGTGAAACGGTTCGGCTCTGCTGCCTCATGTACTGCGCCAGGTACATGTCCGTGCCGCTACCCAGTCCGGTGGAGCCGCTTCCTTTCCAGCCGCCGAAGGGCTGCGCCCCGACCATAGCTCCGGTCGTAGCGCCCCGAGCCCGGTTGGCGTAACTGACTCCCGCCTCGATGTTCTCGAAGAAGTAGTTCACCTCGTCCTCGTCGTCCGAGTATATCCCGGACGTCAGGCCGTAATCCACGTCGTTGGCCCGGCGCACCGCGTCCTTCAGGTCGGTGAAGCGCTGCACGCACAGTATCGGAAGGAAGAGCTCGTTCCTGACCAGGAAGTGGTCCTCCGGGAGTCCGGTGACCAACGTAGGGGTGGCGTAGAACCCCTTGGACAGCTTACCCTTCATCGCCTCCCCGCCGACGTGCAGCACCCCGTCGATGCGGGCCTGATGGGAATATCCCAGATAATCGTCCAACGCCTTCTGGTGTATGACCGGCCCGGTGAACGTCGCCCTTTCCCGGGGATCCCCGACCCGCGATCGCGCAAGGTGCTTCATGAGGTATATCATGAACTCGTCGTACACCAGCTCGTGAACGTAGACCCGGGAGCAGGCGCTGCACTTCTGGCCGGAGTAACCGAAGGCCGAGATGGCCACCCCGGCGATCGCCTTGGCCAGATCGGCCTTCTCAGTGACTATGGCCGGGTTCTTTCCTCCCAGCTCGGTTATCACCGGGATAGGGTAGCGGCGCGGGGACGAGAGCAGCCGGTACCCCACCTCCTTGGAGCCGGTGAAGGCGATCCCGTCGATCTTGTCACTGGAGACGAGCGCCTCCCCTGCCACGGAGCCGCTCCCGGAGAGCAAGTTAATAACACCGTTCGGAACGCCAGCCCTCTCGTACACGTCGTAGAGCATGTGCACCGCCAGAGGCGCCGGGGTGGACGGTTTCAGCACCGCGGTGTTGCCTGTTATTATCGCCGCGGTCAGCATCCCCGCCGATATGGCGATAGGGAAGTTGAACGGGCAGACGATGGCCCATACGCCATAAGGCCGCATGACGCTGATCGGCTTCTCGTCCGCATAGGCCGGTTCGGTATCCTCCCGGAAGCCGTGGCGCGCTTCCATGCGGTCGGCGTAGAACGAGATGAAGTCCACCGCCTCGTCCACCTCGCCGACCGCCTCGTAACGGTTCTTGCCGTTGTCTATCGTTATGGCCGCCGCTATCTCGAACAGCTCGCGGCGCATGATCTCCGCCGCCTTTCGGAATATTACCAGGCGCTTGTCCAGGTCCATGACCGACCAGGTCTGGAAGGCCCGGCGGGCGGCGGACAGGGCCAGGGACGCTTCCTTCTCACCGCCCAGTGAGAACTCCCCCAGGACCAGCTCGGTGTCGATGGGGCTGGTGTCTGTGAAATATTTACCCGTTGGGACCGGTTTACCGTCTATCAGGCTCTCGTATGTCGACCCGACCTCCAGGGATTGGACGAACCTCTCCACCGCCCTGTCGTATCTGGTGTGGAACGACGATTCCTCGCCTGCCTTGACCATGCTCTCGTAGGTGTTCAGGTTCCTGAAGCTCATGACCGCGCCCCCTTCACTCAATAGGATGGATGACGATAATAAGGCATCGAACATTCTGTTCGCCTAACCCCGCCGAAAACCGCACAAATTTATATCGTAGGCAACCCGATGGCCTATGTCGTTCCAAGGAGTTGTTGATCTGTCACCCGAGCCGTACCGTACGAATGCCAAGGAGGTCCTGGACCTGGTCCGATCGAAACGCCTAGCCCTGCTCTCGGACGTCAACGGCATGCCGACGGACCCGGTGGCCGAGGTCCGGCGAACCTTGACCGGACCGCTATCCGCTCCCGACCTGTGGAAGGTGGACCTCGGAGCGTGCCTGGACCTGGTCGACCGGGACCTGGCCAAGAAGGCCGGTCTGGAACCGATGGTCGTCCGTGAGCGGAAGGTATGGGAGCAGGCCGGGATGCTGGCCCCTATGGACGCCATGCCGTCCGGTGACGCTTTCGCTCTGCTACTGGCGCTGCGGGAGGCCCTGGCCTGTTCATTGCTGCGCTTCTGCCTGGACGCGAACACGGAGAACATCGAGCATGATGTCCAAGACTCCGACCTGAAGGAAGGGGTCCTGCGCGGCCTCGCCCTGGACCTGGGAAAAGGATGGTATGGGTTAGGAGCAACCACCGTTCCGGCCAGTAAAGGGGATGCTGGTCTGCGCTCTTTCCGTTCCTTGAGGCGGCACCTGTGCCGGAAGCTCGGAACTACCTCCGCCCAGCTACCTTTGGTTCTTCGGACGACAGAGCTTGACATCGCCCTGGGAGAGGTCCTCTTGGGCTCCCCGGTCTCGCTCGAAGGGTTGGCGTTCGATGATATCTGCCAGGAGTTCCTTTTCCATACCGTTCGGGACGTGTTCGGCGGTTGCCTAGAACCGGAAGCTGGGATCGGAATGGAGATCGAGCGCCGGAGGTGGCTGAGCGGTCTGCCGCACAGGTACGAACCGCCTGCCCCGGCCGAAGCCAGCAACGCCGCCGTCATAGGTCTCGGATTCTTAGGCGCCTCGCTGCTTTCCGCTCTCGCCATAACTGTCACCAAGGCCGCCATCTCCCGAAAGGGGGACGCTCCCCTGGAATATCCGGAGACGGCGTACTCGTTACCGTGCATAATGGGCTGGGACGGGGAGGAGGTAGCCAGCCTGGGCACCTTGCTCACCGTGCTGGAAAGGCATTCCTCATTGCCTTCGGAGAGGGGACTGGCGCAGGCCTTGGAGGCCGGACGGACGGCGATGATCGCCGCCGAGGCGCTGGAAGCGTTACGATATCTGGACGGGGACCCGCACGTTGGAACCTCCGCGGTGGGCTTCATCCCCGACAAGGTGCTCAGGGAACTGGGCCTGGCCCTCGTGGACGACACCATTCCCGGAGCGGCCGTGATCATGGGCATCCCCCTGGACCGCCGTCAGCTGGTGACCACCGTTCGGGAGCTTCAGGCGCGCGGAATGCTGATTATGGCCGCCGACGAGGTGGTGAAGGTACTGCAGGAGAACGAGGTGCAGATGGGTCTGGGTATGATGCTCTACCCCCTGGGTAATTTCACGCAACTGGTGCATTCCTTGGACTTCGTGGTCCGCGCCGCCCTATCCTTCGGAGGGTTGCAGAAAGGGGACTCGGAGCGTCTGTCCGCCTACCTGGCGAAGCGCCCGAAGGCCTTCGTCCTGCATTACGGACCGCTTGACGCCAGCCGGGCGTCGCTGGCTTTGGCGGCGCTGCTGCATCACGTTCCGATAATCACCGATCAGTTGGTCGAGGGCGTTCCCGACCTTCTGATACACAAGGAACCGGCCTCCATGCTGCAAGGAGGCCTGGAATCCAGGGACATCAGGACCGCCGTGACCCTGGTGGACATACCCGTGCCCTTCGGCCCAGCGTTCGAAGGAGAAACGGTTCGCCGACCGGACACCTACTTCGAGGCGGGCGGCGGCAGAACGCCGTCCTTCGAGCTGCTGAAGATGCGCCCGGAGGAGCAGGTGAAGGACGGATCCATAATGGTCATCGGACCGGACGTGGACCGCCTTCCCGAGGGTTCGCAATCGCCGTTGGCTATACTGGTGGACGTGTTCGGCAAGCGCATGCAGGAGGACTTCGAATCGGTGATGGAGAGGCGCATCCACCTGTACCTGAACTTTGCCGAGGGCGTGTGGCACACCGGGCAGCGCAACATGAACTGGCTGCGGCTGAGCAAGAAAGCGTTCCGAGCGGGGTTCCGCCTGGAGCATCTCGGACGGATCTTGGTCACCAAGCTCAAGGAGGAGTTCGGGAACATCGTGTCCCGCGTGCAGGTCACCATCGTCACCGACGAGAACGAGCTGAGAAAGAGGATGCCGGAGGCCCTGGCCGCCTATCAGATAAGAGAGGAGCGCATGGCCGGCCTCACCGACGAGAGCGTGGACACATATTACTCATGCCTGATGTGCCAATCCTTCGCTCCGGACCACGTGTGCATAATCACGCCGGAGCGCCTCGGGCTGTGCGGCGCCATCAACTGGCTGGACGCCAAGACCGGGAAGGAGATCGTTCCCTCCGGTCCGAACCAGCCCATCGCCAAGGGCGAGGAGGACGACGCTGGCAAAGGCTCCTGGAAAGGGGTGAACGAGGCGGTGACCGCCCTGACCCGCGGGAAGATAACCAGGTTCTGCGCCTACAGCATGATGGAGGACCCCATGACGTCCTGCGGCTGCTTCGAGGTCATCGTGGCCATGAGCCCGGACATGCAGTCCGTGGTCGTCGTCAACCGCGAGTTCCCGGACATGACCCCGGTGGGCATGAAGTTCTCCACCTTGGCCGGGAGCATAGGCGGCGGAAAGCAGACCCCGGGATTCATCGGCATCGGAAGGAAGTACCTGGTGAGCAAGAAGTTCATCTCCGCCGACGGCGGCTTCCTGCGCATCTCCTGGATGCCTTCGTCGCTCAAGGAGAGCATGAGGGAAGAGCTTATTAATAGGGCCAGGGAATTGGGAGCGCCAGACTTTCTGGATAAGGTGGCTGACGAGACGGTGGTCACCGACGCCGAAGGCCTGTTCCAGTGGATGGTCAAGGTGGGCCACCCCGCTTTGGGGCTGCCCCCGCTGCTTTGAGGTGAGAAGATGGAAGTGCCGGTGCCAAGGGAGAAATGGGCGGGTTCGATCGGAGAGATGGAGCTGGGAGCTTCCCTGGAAAAGGGCGGGTCCCGAAGCTCGTTGCGCCTGGGCGGCAACAAGGGCCTGCCATTCCTGTCCTTTGAGGACCCGACTAGCCGCAACGTCGCTCTGGCCGGTTTCGTCGCCGACTCCTTAGAGGACGTGCCGCTGCCGGTAAAGAGGGCGTTCGGAAACGCTGTCAACGACCCGGCGAGATGGGCCGCCGCCTGGAAGGAGAAGGGCGCGGACCTCATCTGCCTGCATCTGACGTCCACCAACCCCGAGGAGAAGGACGTATCGCCGGAAGAGGCCGCGGCGACCGTGATGGCCGTCATGAAGGCCGTGGAGCTTCCGTTGATCATCTACGGCAGCGGTCACCCGGAGAAGGACGCCAAGGTCCTGGAGAAGGTGGGCGAGGCGGCCAAAGGTGAACGGCTACTATTGGGCCAGGCCGAGGAGGGCGGTTACAAGTCAGTGGCCGCGGCGTCCATGGCCAACGGTCACGCGGTGATCGGTTTTTCTAACTTGGACATTAACCTGGCCAAGCAGATAGTCATCCTGCTCACGGATTACGGCGTCGGACGAGGCGATGTGATCATCGACCCGTTGATGGCCGCCCTGGGCATGGGGCTCGAGTACTCATACTCGGTCAACGAGAGGATCAGGATATCCGCCTTGTCCGGGGACGCCATGCTGCAGGTGCCGATGATATGCGACTGCGTCTCGGCCTGGAAGGCTAGGGAGGCCTCGGACGACATACCGCAGGCCGGCGACACCCTGGAAAGGGGCATCTGGTGGGAGAGCACCACCGCTCTGGCGGCGCTGCTGTCCGGGGCGGACATACTGGTGCTCGGGCACCCGGGGTCCTTGCAGATAGCCAAGGACGCCTTGAAGGGCTTCAGGGGTGAGGCCTGATGGCCACCGCGATAGAGATCTTCAAGCATCTCCCCAAGAAGAACTGCGGGGACTGTAAGTTCCCGACCTGCCTGGCCTTCGCCATGCAGCTAGCGAACAACAAGGCCAAGCTGGACGACTGCCCGCATCTCAGCGAGGCGGGACGTAACGCCCTGGCCAGCTCATCCGCTCCGCCCATCCGTCTTATCAAGGTCGGCTCCGGCAAGAACGCGGTGGACATGGGCGACGAGACGGAACTGTACCGTCACGACAAGCGCTTCTTCCACCCGGTGGCCTTTGCGTTACGGATAGCGGACGACCTGGGGGAGGACGACCTATACAAGCGCCTTTCCTACGTTCGGTCGCTGCGCTTCGAGCGGGTGGGCCAAGTACTAAAGATGGACCTGCTGGAGCTGGAATGCCGCTCCGGCGACGCCGATAGGTTCGCGGCCTTCGTCAAAAAGGTGGCCTCGGAGTCCGAGCTGCCCCTGGTCCTTCGAACCAAGGACGCGGCGGCCATGTCCGCCGCTGCCAATGCCATAAAGGAAAAAAGGCCTCTGCTCCATGGGGCGGACGCTTCGAACCTCAAGGAGATGTGCGTCGTCGCCAAGAGCTGCGCTTGCCCTCTGACCGTAGGCGCGGACGACCTCAATGGCCTGGCGGACATGGTGGAAGCGGTACGCAAGGAAGGCGTGGAGGACATGGTCCTCGATCCTCGACCAAGCTCTCTTAAGGAGCTGCTGGAAAGATGCACCATCATCAGGCGCAGCGCCATCCGAAAGACGTTCCGCGGGCTCGGTTATCCCATATACCTATCGATACCGGCCGGACGCGACGGCATGCTCATGGCCTCCACGGCCGTCATGAAGTATGGCAGCCTGCTCTCCTTTGAAGAACTTCCGGCATCCAACGCCCTGCCGCTCATGGTCCTGAGGCAGAACATCTATACCGATCCGCAGGTGCCGATCCAGGTCAAGCCGGACCTCTACCCGGTGAACAACCCCGGGCCGGACGCTCCGTTGCTGTTCACCACCAACTTCTCGCTTACGTTCTTCACGGTCATGTCCGACCTGGAGAAGAGCAAGGTGCCGGTCTGGCTTCAGGTGGTTGACACGGAAGGACTGTCGGTCCTGACGGCCTATTCGGCCGGCAAGCTGACCTCGGAATCGGTAAAGAACGCCCTGCAATCCACGGGCGCTCTGGAGAGGTCTAAGAAGGGAACCTTGGTGATCCCGGGCATGGTGGCCAGGATGGCCGTCAAGCTGAACGAGGCCACCGGGCTGCAGATAATCGTCGGTCCCAAGGAATCGTCCGGGCTGCCGAAGTTCCTGAGGTCCTGACGGTTTAACATCTCGAAGAACGTCTGGAAATCATTATTACCAGACATTCCGTTGCATTCCTAACACCCCAAGGTGGAGATCGGATGCAACAAGGACCTTACGACCCGAACCAGCCTGGCCAGCAACCGTATCAAGGCCAGCAGCAGGGGCCGCAGCAGTGGCCTCAGCAAAACCCACCCAATAATTATCAACAGCCGCCTCA
>Ga0116170_10001274_pt1 | contig 25649 bp, 22 predicted proteins | sample AD_JPNHW1_MetaG_FD_89797 | JGI IMG/M metagenome (GOLD analysis project Ga0116170, IMG submission 89797) | Active sludge microbial communities of municipal wastewater-treating anaerobic digesters from Japan - AD_JPNHW1_MetaG | ecosystem: Engineered > Bioreactor > Anaerobic > Digestate | place... | reverse complement strand
ACAGTAGACTTCAAAGGTTCATTGTTTTCAAGATGACGATAAATATTTTCAACAGCATGCAGCATTGCCAAATTAAGTTCTGTATTTATCACTTCTTTTAAAATAAGATTTTTGTATCCTGCATAATTTCCGCTTTCTTTTACCTCATAAATTTCTAATTTATTTCCGCTATCTAAAATTCTAACTCTGGATTTTTCAAAAAATAAATCGAGTTCAAAAATCGTATAATTTCTGCAATCAATCCCTTTCATAGTGAATTTGTTGCAATCAAACGATAAAATCGCGGTTTTTGTCTTGTCGTTGGGATAAAAATCTTCAAATTCGTGTACAATATCTACTTTGGTAATTTTGCCGACCAATAAATCAAGCAGATTTGTCATATGCGAGCCGTTGTGAATAAACCCTTTCCCGTAATATCCAACCCCGTAAAGGAATTCTCCGAACGCACCGCCTTTAGCGGTTTTAGCCAATTCTTGAATTTCAGGCACAAATCTTCTTGAATAATTAACTAAAATCGGAATTTTTTTTGAGATTTCTAAAATTTCTTTTGCCTCATAAAGGTTGTCAGACAAAGGTTTTTCAAGAAAAATAAGTTTAGGATTTAATTTTAATGTCTCTTTTAATGACGCTAAATGGAAACTGTCAGGAGAACAAATTGAAATTACATCAACACTCCCAACCTCATCAAGGGATTTAAAAGCTTTTACGCCCCATTTTTTTGCCATTTCAGAAGCTTTAGAAAAATCAACATCATAGAACCCGAGCAGATTAAAGCCTTTATGCTTGCTGTAAGCATGTGCATGAGTCAAGACACTCTCATCCTGCGGACTGTCATACCCGCCTGCAATTTGCCCTGCGCCTATAATTAAAGCATTATACATATTTTACCCACATTAATATTATTGTTTTTCCAATAAAAACCAGGTTACATCATCTTGATAACAGCTTTTGTCCCTATGGTATGCAAAACCGTAATCCACCAATTTTAAATCACCGAATTTATCAAGCATTTCACCTGCAAAGTCGCGTTTAAACAATCTGTCGCTATGTCCTCTGTATGAAATCGTAACAGGTTTCGGGTTATAATATTCGGCAATCAGTATATACTTGCTTGAAGAATCATAAAGCTTTTGGTAAACATTTTGGAGTTCATCAGGATTAATATGAATTAAAACTGTTTTAATAAAAGAAAAATCCCTTTTGTAATCTACTTCAAAATCTAAAATAGATCCCTGATAAACTTTAACATCCTGTTCTTTTAAAATATCCGCAGCTTTTTTGTTAATTTCAATCCCTGATAATTCAACGTCGGGAAGAAGTTGTTTTATAGCCTTAAGATTTAAGCCTATGTTAGCGCCAAATTCAAGAACGGTTTTTACATTTTTGGCTTTTGCGAAAACTTTTGAGAACATGCTTACATTGCCGGCAAGCAATTCATCATCATCATTCCTGCCTATATATTCATCACCGAATGCTGTCGCCCAAAAATTTTCTTGTTCTGTCTTAAAAACCATTTTTAACTCCTTTTTATTATTTTTTATTGTACTACAAATACGATTTTAACATTTTGTATTTCATTTCCGCGATTTTCCAATCCTCATCGTTGTCTATATCTTGAACTTCACTTTCAGGTAAAATTATCGGCAGAGTGTTCTCGCAGTATAATTTTTCTTCCTTTATCAGACTGGAAGACTTCAGGCAATAAAACTGCCCTGCATCGTGATAATAAGGCTCCAAATCCTGAGAACGCACATTGTAATTTTCAGGATAAAGCATCTGAACCTTCTCATTTCTTATAACCAGACATCTTTGTGGCGGGTAAGAAAATCTTACTATCGGCAAAACGCTGTCTACTCCGCTTTCAACGAGAAGATTCATTCCGTCTTTCAGTCTTTGAGAATTAATAAAAGGTGCACAAGGATAAATACAGGCGCAGTATTCAAAATTTTGTCCCAAGTTTTTATATTCATTCAAAACTTCTATCAAAACAGGCGCTGTCATTGCCATATCATTTGACATTTCAGGGCTTCTGAAAAACGGAACCTTTGCACCGTATTCTTTTGCAATTTCTGCTATTTCAACATCATCTGTTGAAACCATAACTTCATCAAAAGCTCCCGAATTTAACGCCGCTTCTATTGAATATGCAATTATAGGTTTTCCTAAAAAATTTTTAATATTTTTTCTTGGAATCCTTTTACTGCCGCCCCTTGCGGGAATTATTGCCAATTTTTTCATAAATACTCCTTCAAAAATTTTACGTCCGAAACAAAATTGTCTAAATTATCTTTACTTTTCTTGTTTGTTTCTATAGTTATAAATTTGTTGCTTGAAATGATTCTAAAAATTTTGTGAAAATCAAGGTTTCCTGTCCCGTAATTCAAATGAGCATCCATATCGCTTTTTGTATCTAAATCTGAAATATGATAAACAATCGGATTAAGTTTATTAAATTCTTCTACATAAGTGTAAGGCTCAACGCCTAAAGCATTTGCCGCTGAAATTGCATGACCGATGTCAAGGCAAAATTTACAGTTTGCGGTATCAATTATGTGCTTAATTTCAGGGATTTTCCCTCCCACATAATAGTTGCCTTTTATAAAAGGAAGAGTTTTATAAGGTTTGTTTTCAATAACTGTTCTTTGATCATTAATATATGTAATCTGTCTTGCAGTTTCTCTGTAATCACCGTCTGTTCCCGCATGAAAAATAATATATTCAGGATTTAAGACATCTGCATATGATTTTACTTCCTTATAAAGTTTTAAGTTGTTTTCAAAACATTCTTTTTGTGACAAATTCATTCCGTGCTCAAAATGCGGAGCATGAAGATTGAAAGGAACATTCAGGTTTTTCCATAAATTTATTTTATCAGTATTATTAGGAACAATATAAAGTTCAATGTAATCATAAAGTCCCAATTTATAAAGCTTTTCGGCCTCTCTTAAGTAATTGCCGGTATTTATATTCCAAAGTTTTAACCCTATTTTTGACACCGATTTACCCCCATTTACCCCTCAATTTCCCCTTTGTAAAATGCATCTCCTGCTTTCTTGTCTGAGTTAAGTTTTTTACCCGTGACCTTTTCAACCTCATAAGGCGGAAAAGAGTTTTCGGGAGCCGGTCTTAAAATTTCAATATCACTTTCTGAAATAACATCACCTTTTTTTAAGTCATTTTTAAGTCTCAGACATCTTCTTTGAACAATTACCGTATCCTTTTCGTTCTCTTCAACCCTTTTTACCCCGTCGCCGAGCGCAAGCTCAAGTTCGCGGGTTCTTTCAACCATTTCTTTCCACGTTTCAGGGTTCATAGCAAATTTATGGTCAGGACCTGTTCTGGAATTATTATCGGTAAAATGTTTTTCAATTACTCTTGCACCTAAAGCAACAGCCCCGAGGACAGTTGAACAGCCTGCTGTATGATTGGATAGCCCTAAAACCATATTAGGAAATTCTTTTGCAAAAGTCTTTAAGACATTCAAATTTATATATTTAAAATTTTCCAACGATGCGGTGTAATTCGTGTTGCATTGCATAAGCACAATTTTTTTGTTTATTTTTGTAATAACCTCAACCGCCGCTTTAACTTCGTTTATGTCAGAAGCCCCGCATGCCAACAAAACAGGTTTATTTAATCGGGCAATTTTTTTAAGAAATTCATGCCAAGTTATGTCGCCTGAGCCTATTTTATAAGCATTTACGTAGTTATCTATTTCGCTTAAAATTTCAAAATCGTAAGGCGTTGTCATAAATTCGATTTCTGCTTTTTTGGCTGTTTCAGCAAGTTCTGAAGTCCAATCTCTTTTGCATTCGTATTCTTTGTAAACTTTAAAAACGGATTTTTTCCAAGTTGATTGATGGCTTTGATGAGTTTTCAAATTTTTAAATCCGAAATCGCTAACTATTTTTTCTGCAATAAAGTGCTGAAATTTTGCACAATCAGCACCGGATTCTTTCGCAAGCCATATTAAGTCTTTTGCCCTTGATAAATTGCCGTCATGGTTTGCAGCAATATCTGCGATAAAATAAACAGGTGCATCAAATGCTATCCTTGTCTTATTAATAAAAATTTCTTTATCCCAATTCATAATATTCCTTTTTAATTTGTTCGATAACTTCATCTAAGTTCGGAAGTTCATATCCTAAAAGTTTCTCTGTTTCGGAAACATCAAGACCTAAACTGTCCGCTCTTATTGATGTTGTTAAGTCTTTTACCGAACCTGTTTTTGTTTTTGCAAGCGAAAAATCAATTTCTTTGGCGACTTTTTCAATAAATTCTTTTTTTGAAGAAACTTGAGAGCTTGCCAGATTCAAAATCCCTGAAGGTTTTTTGTCTAGCAAATCAAATAATGCCTTTGAAAATTGGACTACAGTAATACTTGAAGTGTAATAATCATCAAAAAGCGTCATTTCCGACTGTTCCTTAAGTGAATTTATTACCCATTCAAGAAAAGTCGGATTGTCTTTTCTTCCCCTAAAGCCTACAATATTTGTTCGCACAACAAGAGAATTTTTACTTGTAAGTGCAAAACATTCTCCGGCATATTTTGTCCTTGCATATTCATTCAAAATGTAAATCTTATCTTTAGGCTTATGTTTTTTGTTTTTATCGCCATTATAATAACCGTCTGTTGAGATAAAAACATAATAAAACCCTAACTCATTCGCCAAATTTGCTATAATAGAACTGGGTCTTGCATTAACTTCATAAGCAAGCTTAATGTTTTCATCACAAAGTTTGTGATTAACAACTGCACAGGCATTTATAACGATTTCAGGTTTTTGCTCTCGAATTAATTTTGTAAGCACCAAACCATCAGAAATATCCATATTGAAATCGGTATTTGAATGTGCAACTCCGATTATTTCATGGCTGCGTTTTCTTGCCTCATTACCCAGTGCTTGCCCCAACAATCCTGTAGCGCCAAGCAAAAGAATTTTACACATATATTTCCTCAATTAATTTTTTCATATCATCAACCGAAAGCCATCTGTCATTGTTTCCCGAATGATATTCAAAATCAGGAGCAACAGGTTTTCCTTTAGAATATTTATGAGAAATATGCTCAAAATCAACTTCCGGCAGAATTATATAATATTCCTCGAATTCAATTGTATTTCTTGCATCTTCTTTTGTAATCATCTGTTCGTGAACTTTTTCACCGGGGCGAATGCCCACTTCTTTAACTTTTAAATTCGGCGCGATGGCTTTTGCCAAATCAGGCATTTTCATTGAAGGTATTTTCTTGACGTATAATTCGCCGCCCTGCATATTTTCTATGGCTTCCAAAACCATCTCAACAGCCTGTTCAAGTTTTAGCCAAAATCTTGTCATATTCATATCGGTTATCGGGAGTTCTTTTGCACCTTCTTCAACCAATTTTTTAAAGAAAGGTATTACAGAGCCGCGAGAGCCTGCAACGTTGCCGTATCTTACAACGGAAAATCTGGTCTCTTTAGCCCCACAATAAGCATTTCCTGCAATAAACAACTTATCGGAACACAATTTTGTTGCGCCGTAAAGATTAATCGGAGCGCAGGCTTTATCGGTCGAAAGTGCCACAACTCTTTTTACGCCTTTATCAATCGCTGCATCGATGACATTTTGAGCACCAAGCACGTTTGTTTTCACCGCTTCAAAAGGGTTATATTCGCATGCAGGTACTTGTTTCAAGGCTGCTGCATGAATTACCACATCAACCCCTTCAAAAGCTCTGTATAGTCTTTCTTTATCCCTTACATCTCCGATAAAATACCGCATCTTCTTTTCATAAGGCTTGAATTCAGGCATATTTTGCATTACAAACTGCTTGTATTCATCCCTTGAAAAAACAATGATTTTTTTGATGTTCGGATATTTTTTGAACGCTATTTCAATAAACTTTTTCCCGAAACTTCCTGTTCCACCTGTGATTAATACTGTTTTACCGTTTAACATATTTTCTCCAATTTTTTAATTTATTATTATTTTGAACTTAGCATATATAAATGTCAACATTTATTAATAATTTTCAATAATTTCGCTTAACGCTTTATCTGTATCATATTTTATTTTATAGCCGACTTCGTTAATTAATCTTGAATTATCACCTGTAATAACGGGAGGCTGATTGGCACAATCGTCAATAAATTCAACTAAATTACTACCACCAATCTTTGAAGTAATTTTTTCGACAAAATCTTTAATAGAAACAGGTTTTCCGGTACAAATATTTACAATGCCCTCAACCCCCGAATCCAAAAATTTAACGAACGCTCCTGCAATATCTTTTGTGTACATATAGTCTTTGATAAGTCTGCCTGCTGTTATTAAAATCTTTCTGCCTTCTTTAATCGATTTTATTACATTTGCAGTAAGTCTTTTTTCGTTTTCTCCATGCCCGTAAACATAAAAAATCCTTCCCCAGCCGAAGCTTATACCATTTTGAATGCAATATTCCTGAGCTTTTTTTCTTAATTCGTTTTTGCATTTTGCATAAACCGTTTTCGGATTGGTTTTATCGCTTTCTTTAAGAGGTTCTGCTTTAAATTCGTATTCAAAGCAAGTTCCTGCAAAAACCGCACGTTTACCTCCGTTTTTATGGAATTGTTCAAGCATATTCAGACTTGCATCAACAAGTTTGTAATTTATGTCCGAAGTAAGGTAATCTCCGCTTGTAATCCAGGCAAAATGCAATAAATATTGGGGCTTTACTTTTTCAAAAACCTTTTTTATTTCATCAAAATCGAAAATATTTGCTTCAACCCAATTAACTCTGTTGTCGGAATTTTTATCTATGGTAAGTGCATATACTTCAAATCCTGCATCCAAAAGGGGCTGAATTGCCTCTTTTCCGATTAAACCTGTTGCGCCTGTGATTAAAACTCTTTTCAAAACATACCTCTTGAAATAATTTTACCATAAAGAAGCTTAAAAAATTATTGGAGATGTGGGTGTGAAAAATTCAAATTGTATATTTGGGAATTATTCTTTGCTCTGTTTGTAAAAAATAATTTTTCACAAACAAAAAGCCTTGAAAAATGTCCAAGGCTTATAAATATACATTTACCCCACAAAATTTATAACATAAACAATATGCTATGTCAAGTTAAAACTTTATGCAAATAGGTATTAAATTCTTTTTTTTGTCATGATAATATATTAATCTATGGTAAAAAAAATAAAAATTGCTTTAATAAATCACGGATGTGCAAAGAACTTGATTGATTCAGAGCTTATGCTCGGGCTTTTAAGCCAAAAGGGCTATGAGATTACTCTTGATGAAACCCAGGCAAGGATTGTAATAGTGAACACTTGTTCTTTTATCCATGATGCCGAAGAAGAGTCTGTACGCTCTATTTTAGAAATGGTTAATGCGGACAAAAAAGTTATTGTTGCAGGCTGTCTTCCTCAAAAGCACAAAGAGGAACTTAAAAAAGCTATCCCCGAAATAATTGCAATGGTTGGAACAACAGATTTTGAAAAAATTGTCGAGGTGGTTGATAAACTGGCATGCTGTATGAAAGAAAATTCTTCTGCCGAAGTCGAGATTTGCTTGACAGAAAATGACTATATTTCGCATATTTCGCAAAAACCACAATATATTTATCCTGAAGCAATTCAAAGGCAGCAGATTACCGTCGGAAGCAGCTCATATATAAAAATTGCCGAAGGATGCAATTATCGCTGCGGTTACTGCATTATCCCTCAGCTTAGGGGCGAATACCATTCCAGAAAAATGGAAAACATCATTGAAGAAGCCAAAACCCTTGCAAAAAAAGGAGTCGGTGAAATAGTGCTTGTAGCACAAGACACTACAGGTTACGGAATTGATATTTATTCAAAGCCTATGCTGCCGGAACTTTTGGAAGAATTGAACAAAATAAAAGAACTTTCCTGGATAAGAATAATGTATGCGTATCCTTCCATGCTCAATGATGAATTAATGGATAAGATAGCAAAACTTGACAAAGTGGTAAAATATGTTGATATTCCTCTTCAACATTCACATCCGGACATTCTTAAATCAATGCGCAGACCTGCTTTTGACTATGAAGAACTTATAAATAATATTAGAGCAAAAATACCTGAAGTAACCTTAAGAACGGCTTTTATTGTAGGGTATCCGGGAGAAAAAGAAGAACATTTTGAACACCTTTACAATTTTGTGGAAAAAATGCGCTTTGATAAAATGGGAGTCTTTAAATATTCAAGAGAAAGAAACACCGTGTCTTACGATATGGACGGGCAGGTGAGCGAAAAAGTTAAACAGCAGCGCGCCGAAAAATTAATGGAGCTTCAGCAAAAGATTTCAAAAGAAATAAATCAAACTTTTATAGGAAAGGCCATTCCTTGTATGATAGAAAGCATAGATAATGAAGGACTTGTAACCGCACGTTCTCAAAGAGATGCTGCAGAAATTGACGGACTTGTTTATATTTCAACAAATAAACCCGTAATCCCGGGCGAGATAGAAAATGTTTTGATAAAATCTGCTGATGAATATGACCTTTATGGTGAATTGTAAATTTTTGTAAATAAGGTTTTTTCTTTGTATTCATTGCGTTTTGAGCTTTGTTGCTAAAAACGGTTTCAAACATGTGTCAATCATGGGCTTGGGATTGTTTTTATATAAATAAGAGGATTTTAATTAAGAGGATATTAATTATGACAGCAGGAAATTTAGGACTTGGTTGTATAAACTTTATGGGCAGTTCTTTTATGAATTCTAAAATATTTCAATTAACTAATACTTGGAATTCGACATTAGGCTTTTTCGCAACGCAGCCGTTTTTTAGTGCCGGAAGCGGCTATGGCTTCGGATTCAATTTTTTTGAAGCTAACTCAGGTCTTTTCGGAAACAACATTTGGTCTTCTTACTATAATGCTTTGTGTGCTAATCAAACAGAAAAAAACCCTGAAAGCACAAAATCTGAAAACACAAACCCTGAAAACACAAAACTTGAAAATACAAATCCTACGGGTACAATTCCTGCAGGCACTAATCCTTTTACGCAAAATGAAAAAAATAATATTTTAATGAAACTTACTGAAATTGATACTGAAATTGAGAATCTTAAACTAGAGGCTAGACATGCTCTTGACAATGTTAAGGACGCTTCAAGTGAAAATATAGCTTTGGGCAAAGCTGCAAATGAAATGCAGCGACTTTTGGATTCTGAAAATCCAAGTAAAGAAGATCTTCAAGTGTGTCTTAATAAAATAAAAACGCATCAAGGTTTAACTAATCAAAAATTAGTAGTAGCAGAACATGAACTTGAACAAGATATAATACCTGGATTAAATAGAATTGATAATTCGGTCGATGTTTTAAAAACTCAAGTCGAAGCATTAGATGTAGTAACACAAACTCCTGCAGCAAATACAGGAAGCACAACACCAACTACAACAACAACAACAACAACTACAACTACTGATGCTTCAACAACACAGCCCCCCGCGGAAGACCCTGCTTTAGCACAAGCAAAAACAAGAGCTCAAGAACTTGGCATTAAGCTTGACGGAACAGAGTCATTGCAGCAAATTCAAGATAAGATAAGAGCTAAAGAATCAGAGTTGTTAGCCGGATATCAAGCGGTTAATGATGACAGTGCTTATAGAATAGCCGGAAAGGTTTATGCAATTAAAAACAATAAAGAATATGATGCATTAACTGCTCAGGATTGGGTAGCAATTAAAGAACTTCAGGCAAAATTAAATATACCTACAATGACAGGCCAACAATTTAAAGCACAACATCCTAAATACAAAGGCAGAATATATGATGAATACAGTATTTTGTCTGTAGGTCAAAAAGTAAATTTGAATTTACTGGGGGATGATTATCGCGAAGCAGCTCTTAAACTTCTCGCTAAAGCACCTGCTTCGGCAACATCTGCAGAGCCAGCGACAACAATTGTGAAAAGCCCAAAAGTAAAAAATTCAAGATTTGAAGAATCTATATCAACTAGACCAGAACCTATAATATCAACAAAAGTTAGTGAAGGTTTTATAGGCTCTGATCCAAGCAGTATTATTAAGATAACTTTGGGTATAATTCCAGAAGCTATATAATTAAAATAAAAATTTTATAAAAAGACCAAATGATTTATCATTTGGTCTTTTTGTTGGATTTGTTTTTCTGTTCTTTAATCGGAATGGTTGTCAGATAAAGTTTATAAGAATTTGAAAGTTTTGACACATAGATTTCTGCGGTTATGGTTTTTCTTGAATCTGTTTTATTGAATTCTTTTTTTGAGGTTTGAATGTTAATAATAGGGCTGAGCGAGCCTGCTTTAAGCACCGAATTTTTATCGACAACCTGTTCAAAATAATTTGTAATTTCTCTGTTTTCGTCTTTAAAAATTATTTGGACAAACAGTGAATTCAAGTTCCTTTGAGAGGTGTTTTTTAATTGCATTTCAAGATTAACGGTATATTTTTTGGTCCACTTATTATAAATTATATTACCTTCGCAATATTCTATTGAAACGTCATCAACAGATAAAATGTTGTTTTGGTAATATTCTTTGAATTTTTTTGCTCTGTATTGCATCAAATCAGATTGGGCTTTTTGACCTTGTGCCAAAGCTTCATCTGCTCTGTGAAGCAAAAATTGTTCATAAAAATCGTAGTTAATTATAGAGGGTTCTTTTTTGAAAACTTCTTCAAAGTATTGATAAGCAAGTTCGGGATCTTTTTGCGTAAAAAGCAGTGCCAGTTTATATTTTAAAATCGGGGCATCAACAATGCTTAAGGCTGCTTTCAGTGTTTCTATTGCATCTTGGATTTTCATATTATAAACTTCTTCGTCTGCAAGATATACATAGGCTGAAGCTATACTGTTGTTGATATTTTTAATGTTGTCTGATTTTAAAATTTTGTTATAAAAAAGGGCTTTTTCGTATTTTTCTATTGCAACTTTGTAGTCACCTTGATTATAAAAATAATCCCCCAATTTATTGTATATTTCACCTTTATAATTGATAAGAGCCTTGTTAGGTCTTTCTTGAATTTTTGCAATAAGTTCTTCGGCATCGTTTATTTTTCCGAGCTTTATGTATAAATTTGCAAGCCTGTATGTAGGAAGAAATTCATCAAACGGTGCTTTTGCCATTGCCATTTTGTACTGTTGTTCTGAATTCGCATAATTTTGGGCGACTTCGTACAAAATCCCAAGTTTTAAATTTATTTTATAATTTTTAGGATATTTTTCTTCCAAATATTTATTTTTGTCGATGAGCATACCTATAAGATAATATTCGATTTCATCGTCTTGAGCTTGGTTGTTGATAAGGCTGTTATAAGCACTATGCTGCGCAAAAACAAACACTACAACCAAAACTATAAACATTGTGACTATGGTTAGCAGGAAAGTTTTTAAGTATTCGAATATAATTGCTTTTATTTTGTTAATCATTTGTTTCCTGTATTGAAACGGATTCCAGCCCGTTTAGTGCTTCAAAACTTTTATATATGGATTGTATGGTTTTGTTGTTCTGAATGTCTATTATTGCTTCGATTTTTACTGATTTTTCAGCTGAATTATCGTGTTTTTTGGAAATTTCATGCATATTAGAAAAATTCTCAATTATATAATTATGGACTTGTTGGGAATTTTCTTCTTTGCAGTTAATTATAACTTTAATTCTTTTAAAATTTTTGGCACTGTTGACCAACACATTTTTTTCAAAGGTTCTTATAAGGACAAGCACAAGAATACTGAAAACAGTTGCCATAAAAGCGATATCAAGGAATCCTGCACCGCATGCCATACCTATTGAAGCAGAAATCCATAATGTGGCCGCAGTAGTAAGTCCGTAAACGGAAGACCCATGTCTTAACACTGTTCCGCCGCCTATAAAACCTATACCTGTCAAGATTTGTGCCGCTATTCTTGCAGGGTCGCCGAATGCTTGCGGATTAGTGCTGTCAACCGCCATAGGAAAAGCGTATATAGAAAGAATGGTAAATACGCAAGAACCAAGGCAAACTAAAATATGGGTTCTAAGCCCCGCATATTTATTGGTAAGCTCTCTTTCCAGCCCTATTCCAAAACCAAAAAGAATTGCCGCAGCTATTCTTATAAATATTAATAATTCAAAACCTAAATCGTACATAACCACACCTGCCTTATATTAACACAAAAACTTAATTCCTTGCTTTCGGATCTAAGATATCTCTTATTGTATCACCTATTAAATTAAATGATAACACCGCAACAAAAATTAAAAATCCGGGGGTCAAAAGCCATGGGCGGTAGAGTATATTTATGTATTCCTGCGCTTCTTTAAGCATATTACCCCAGCTTGCGTCAGGCTGTTGAATTCCTAACCCCAAAAAGCTCAAGCCCGATTCTGCAAGAATGTAGGAAGGAACGCTTAAAGTCATTGCCACAATTACATAACTTGCGGTCTGAGGCAGAATGTGTTTTGTTATAATTCTTAAATTTGAAGCCCCGATTGCTTTTGCGCTCTGAACGTATTCTTGCGTTTTTATGGACAAAACCATCCCCCTTACAACCCTTGCAAAACCCGCCCAGCCTATCAGGGCAAGAATTATCACAATCAACATAAACCGTTGAATACTTGTCATATTTGAAGGCAAAATGGCGGCAAGAATTATTAAAAGATAAAAACTCGGAATTGACATTATTGCTTCTGCAAAACGCATCATAAGCATATCTACAACTCCGCCGAAATACCCTGAAACTCCTCCATATAAAAGTCCTATGGGAAATAACACCAGAAGGGCAAGAAAACCTATTGTCATCGAAATTCTTCCGCCAAAAAGTATTCTTGAAAAAACATCGCGGCCGTTTATATCCGTTCCCAACAAAAACAGTTTTCCTTCAGGTGCGACGCCGATTAAGTGTCTTGAGCAGGGCATTAAGCCTAAAAATTTGTATTTTTCTCCTCTTACAAAAGGTTTTAAGAAGAATTTTTTGCTTCTGTCTGGTTTGTATTCAACCTGCATGGAATCAGGGTCGTATTTTCTGACCCAGTTGTAAGTGTAAGGCAGCGACAGTTTACCTTTTTCGTTAATTATGTAAATAACAGAAGGCGGGGCATATGACATATTCCTATCTGAAAAATCTTTTGTATAAGGCGCTATAAAATCCGCAAAAAGAAGCGAAAAATAGATAATTCCAAGCACAACAAGAGCCGCAAGGGCAAATTTGTCTTTGATTAGCTGTTTTATTATGGAAGTATTTTGAGTATTATTCATTGTTTCCTTTATGTATTTTTTTTGTCATCCCGAACTCGTTTCGGGATCTTACCGGCTTTGTTTATTGGATAGATCCTGAAATAAATTCAGGATGACGTATTTTTTTTTATGTTTTTACTCTAATTCGAGGATCAGTTATTATCAGCAGAATATCCGCCAATAAATTTCCTAAAATCAGCATAATCGCCCCCATCATCAAAGATGCCATTACAAGGTTAATATCTGATTTCAAGACCGCTTCCAGTATCAATCGACCAAGCCCCGGATACTGGAACACAAATTCCGTCAGTGCGGCACCGCTTAATAGTGATGCAAATTCAAAGCCTAAAAGAGTTATAAGCGGATTAATCGCATTTCTTAGCGCGTGTTTATAGATAACTTTAAATTCGCTGAGCCCTTTTGCTCTGGCAAATTTAACATATTCGCTGTCTAAAACATCAAGAAGATTGCCTCTCATCTGTCTTTGAAGCCCTGCAAGCGAAATTGTGAACAAAACTGTTGTGGGCAAAATTAAATGTTTTGTCAAATCCCAAATTTTTCCCGCCAAACCCATATCGCTGAAATTGTAGCTTGTTAAACCGCCGACCGGAAACCAGCCTGTTTTTACGGCAAAAATCAAAAGCAAAATCGCAAAGAAAAACGACGGAATTGCCATTCCAATACTGGTTAAAACCGTAAGCATCCTGTCTAAAGGCGTTTTCCAGTTTATTGCAGCAAGAATCCCAAGCGGCACACCGACAATCCATGTAAGAAAAATAACAAGAGTGGTCAAAAGCAGGGTATTGGGGATTCTTTCTTTTAATTTTGCGCCTACTCTTTCGCCTGTTGAGCAAACCCCCAAATCACCTTTAACAAAAGCTTTTGCCCAAAGTACGTATTGAACGTAAATAGGTTTATCAAGCCCAAGCCTTTGGGTTTCTTTTTGGAGTGTTTCTTTGGAAATGGAAGGGTTTAATTTCAGCTCTGCAAGCGGGTCAACAGGGCTTAAGCGGATAATAAAAAAGCTTATCAGCGACACCAGTATTAAAAGCGGTATCGTTTGAAGTATTCGTTTTAAGATGTAGATTAGTATTTGCATTTTGTGTCCTTGTGAGCAGCTCACTTTATATAAATTTCATCCAAATTATAAGCCACTCCCGATAGCGTTGAAGGGTAAATGTTGCCGAATTTTTTGCGGATTGCCACTACCCTTACAGGCGAATAAAGATAAATTATGGGTTTTTCATCATAAATTATCTGCTGATATTGGTCATAGAGTTTTTTTCTGTCCTCAAATTTTATTTTAAGAGAAGCTTCATCCATAATTTTGTCGAGTTTGGTTTCCCAATCAAGTCTTTGTGATTTGTCGTCTGACGGCCTTTGGTTAAACAAATGCAAGCTTCCGTTTGAATACCAGACGTTTTTGCCGTTGTGAGGCTCTAGCGGAGCTCCGGTAAGCCCCATTATGACCATGTCCCAGTCATAGGAATTTACCAATTTGTTTACAAGCGAGTTAAATTCGACGGGCTTGAAGTTTACTTTCATGCCTAAATCTTCCAAATCCTGCTTTACCATAACGCCGATTGCTTCGCGCTCTGTATTTCCGGCGTTTGTGTATAAGTCAAATTCCACCCTGTTGCCTGATTTGTCGTATAAAACTTTGTTTTTCCAATAAAACCCGGATTTTTTCAAATATTCTTTTGCCCTTTGAATGTTTTTGGGATGCCCTTTGGCAAGATTTTTATTTAAGTAAATTGAATTAAGGCTTTCTGCTGTAAACAAAGGTGTTGCAAGTCCGTTTGCAACATTGTTCACCATTGCCTGACGGTCAAGTGCCCAATCGATTGCGTAGCGGAAGTTTTTATCGTTAAACCAAACCTGTTTTTTAGGCGCAATATAGAATTTACCCTTTTCGTTTTTTCTGTTGTTCATATTTATCGCAACAAACATTGTTCCTGTGTCAGGGCCGATGTTATAAATCACAAAATCCGATTTTACTTCTTGAGCTTTGTATCTGCCCACATTTGAACCCCGCAAAGAAATAACATCAAGTTCTTTTGCTTCAAATTTTAAAATTTCGTTGTTCAAATCTCCTACAATAAGATAAATTATTTTATCAAGGTAGGGAAGTTTTTCATTTTTTAAATTAATTTCGTAGTAATTGGGATTTCTTTCAAAAATAACCCTTTGAGCTGGCACATATTCTTTTAATTTAAACGCGCCGCTTGTAATAAAATCTTCGGGTTTTGAGGTTGTGCTTAAAAACGAGTCAAAATATTTAGCCCCCTTTTTGACTGCAGGCTCAAAAACATGTTTTGGCGCAATAGGAGCGGCAAGAATACGCAAAAACGGCGCAAAAGGTTTTATTAAGGTAAATTTTACCGTATAATCGTCAATTTTTTCGACTTTGGGAAGCTGCCCTTCAATAATAACAGAATCCCTGGTTGAAGTGTTTCCAAGCCCCGCCAGAATAATTTTATTCCATGTGAAAACCACATCGTCTGCGGTTATAGGTTTTTCGTCAGACCATTTTATCCCATGCCTTAATTTTATCGTATAAACCTTTCCGTCGGGCGAGATTTCAAAAGACTTTGCAAGTTTAGTTATAACATCGCCTGTTTGCGGTTGAGTGGTCAAAAGCCCGTCAAACATTAAATCTGCCATAGCAGCAGAAGTGGCGTCTTTTGTATTAAAGGGGTTAAATGTCTTAGGTCCTTCTCCTATTACCGAAGAAACCAAAACCCCGCCGAATTTTCCTACTTGCGCCTGACTTTGAAGATAATCAATCCCGTCAATGGTTTTTGTTTTAGCCGTTGGCGGAAAGTTAATTTTTTGTTCGTTTTTTTGTGCCGATTTCAAAGTCGTTTCTTCCTGAACATCCACATTTACACAGGCTTTCAGCCAGAAAACAACCAAAAATATTATTAAAGCAACATACAAACTTTTCTTCATGTAATTAAATTAGCATAAAAAAGAAGAATTTAAAGGGGCACTTGGAGAGTGCCGGAATGATAAAATATCAAGAGGAAAAATCCCTTGCACTTATAAGATACCGGCTTGTTCTTTAACCACAAAAGTCCTGTATTGAAGGGCTTGTGCGATGTGGCTTTGTGAAATATTTTTTGCCTCTTCAAGGTCTGCTATCGTGCGGGCGAGTTTTAAAATTCTGTCGTAGCTTCTTCCGGACAGATTAAATTTAATAATAGCCGATTTAAGCATGTTTTCTGAAGTTTCGTCGATTTTACAAAAAGTTTTGATTAAATCCGAATTAAGCTGCGAGTTTGTAAGTATGCTAAGCCCTTTATACCTTTGAACCTGAATTTGTCTTGCTTTTACAACCCTTTGCCTGATTTTTTCAGAGGGCTCGCCTTGTTGTTTTGAGTTAAGAAGTTCTTCGGGAGAAAGCCTGGGGACTTCGATTTGAAGGTCAATTCTGTCTAAAAGCGGTCCTGAAAGTCTTGAGCGGTATCTTTGGATTTGAAACTCGGAACATGTACAGTTTTTTTGGCTGTCGCCTAAAAAGCCGCAAGGGCAAGGATTCATTGCTCCTAACAACATAAAATCTGCAGGATACTTAATTGAAGTTTGAGCCCTTGAAATCACCACTTCGCCGTCTTCAAGCGGTTGTCTTAAAACTTCTAAGACTTGTCTTGGAAATTCTACCATTTCGTCCAAAAATAAAACGCCTCTGTGTGCAAGCGTTATTTCACCAGGTTTTGGACTGCTTCCTCCGCCGATTATTCCCACAGCCGATGCCGAATGATGAACTGCTCGGAAGGGTCTTTGGGTAATTAAAGGCTGATTGGAAGGCAAAAGCCCGCTTATACTGTAAATTTTTGTCAATTCAAGTGCTTCTTCAAGTTCAAGCGGCGGTAAAATCGATGCAAAACATTTTGCCATAAGAGTTTTACCCGAACCCGGCGAGCCGCTCATTAAAATATTGTGTCCGCCTGCTGCGGCAATTTCCATTGCCTTTTTGGCTTTTTGCTGCCCTTTTACGTCCTTAAAGTCATAAATATAATTGTTCAGGCAATGTTCTTTTAGGTATTGGTTAATATTTACAACTGTTTTAGTGAGTTTATCTTCTGAATTTTGCGAAAAATGGTTTACAACATCATTTAGGGAATTTGCGCCCAAAACCTCTATTCCTTCCACAAGTGCGGCTTCTTTTGCATTAGCCGAAGGTACTATGACGCTTTTAACTCCGCAGTCTTTAAGTCCGCACACAAGCGGCAGCACTCCGTTTACACTTCTAAGGCTTCCGTCAAGTGACAGTTCACCTAAAAAAGCACTGTTTTTGAGTTCATTTTCTTCTATTATCCCGTTTTCGGCTAAAATTCCTATTGCAATGGGAAGGTCAAAGTTTGTTCCTTCCTTTCTTATGTCAGCAGGGGCTAAATTTATAACAACACGAAGTGCGGGAAAGCTGAACCCCGAGTTTTTTATCGCCGAGCGCACCCGCTCTTTTGCTTCATTTACTGCAATATCCGGCAGTCCCACAATCGAAATATTGGGCAAAGAATGCACAAAATCAACTTCCACATCGAGTTTATGGGCATTTAAACCTATTGTTGTTGCTGTTGTGACTCTTGAAACCAATTTCTAATCCTTTTTAAATTATTATACCTCAAGGTAATGAAATTTGTTAAAAAAGAGTAATAATATATTAAAAGGGCGCATGTATAATTAAATGTTCTTGAATTGTTTCAAGTTCCTTTAGCGAGTAAAGGAGATATTGATTATAATGCGCCTTTTTTGTTAATTTGTTTCCTTTGAGGCAGATAATTTTGACTGCTTACGACTTTTTTCCCTGTTTTTTCTTCAAGTTGCTTTCTTGCGTTTTTTGCGATATTTCCGCCTTTTTTTGCGGCGGTTTTATTTTCGTCTAAACCTGTTGCATCATTAACTTCTGCTATTTGTCTTGTTGAGAGCTCGGCTAAGGCTGTAAAAATCAATTCGGCTTCTGACATGTGATCTCTGAGATTTTGAGATTTTAAACCTTTTAAATCTTTGTGGCCTTTAACCGATAAATCCGACCATTCCTGATGAATAATATTTGTTAAAATAGCATATTCTTTTCCCTCTTTTATATCGTGGTCTTTCCAGTAATCGGTAAGTTTATTGCGGGTTTCCTGCCCCATCATCCGCTGCTGAATCCATTTTTCGCTTCTGCCATATTTTTTCCAATCGCTTCTTGCTCTGTCAATGGCTTTTGCGGGATCTGCCATTTCCTGCATTCTTTCGTAACCTACTTTTGCAAGCCATTGTTTAATCGGCTCAGCCTTTTTGCTCGGAACGGATTGAACAATTCTAAGCATTGTTTCGGCATCGGCAACATCGGTTAAGTATTTTTTGCCGTCGGTTGACAATAATTTCAGTTGTACGATTTTTTCGTACAACTGCTCAAAACCTTCGTCTTCTTTGAGTTTTATCTTTAAATCACTCCAATAACGTCTTGGGTTTTTGCTTTCGGTTAAAATGGAGATAATATCAATAACTGAAAAATACCATTTTTCGATTTTCTCATCCCAAAGTGAACGAATTTTGTTTTCTTCAAAGAGTTTTATTTCATCAGACATAAAGTTCTCCTATTTTATTTCCATATTTAAATTATAATATAAATATGAATGAAATTAAGAAAATTTTAGCGATAAATTTTGGCGGAATAGGCGATGAAATCTTGTTTTTGCCCACTTTGATTTCTTTGAAGAAAGCTTACCCTGATGCAAAAATTACCCTCGCGCTTGAGCCAAGAAGTAAAGGAATTAAGGATTTAACCGATGTAATTGACGATTTGTTTTTAATCGACATTAAGTTTAAAAACAAGTATTTGCAACTTTTGAAGCTGATTTTTCTCTCCCGTAAAGGTAAGTTTGACCTTGTTATCTCATCGGGCGCAAATAAATTCATAAGCATTTTGCTCTTTTTGACAGGAATAAAACAAAGATACGGCTACAATACAGGCAAATTGAGCCAAAAACTTCTCACAGTCGCAGTTCCTTTGAATAAAAATCAATATGCAGCTTCAATGTATCATGACCTGATTTCTGACATTACAGATATTAAAACGAAATTGCCTGAAATTAATGTTGAAAAGGTTCAAAAAGAACCAAATACGGTGCTTATCCACCCGGGAGTGAGCAAATTAAGCACTAAATTGGGCATGATAAAAACGATTTCGCCTGTAAAATGGGCAAAAGTGATTGATTTGCTGCTTGAAAAGGGTAAAAAGGTTATTCTTGCAGGCGGACCCGATGACAGGGAATGCATAGCGCAGATAAAAAGTACGATTAATAACTTTGAAAACTCTAATTTTATTGACGCTTACGGGCAGACAAAGAATTTGTCGGATTTGGCAAAATTAATCGCATCATCAGAAAAATTCCTATGTTCGGATTCAGCACCTTTGCATATTGCGGTTGCACTGAAAACTAGAACTTATGTTATTTTCGGACCTACCGATGATAAAATATTAATCCCTCAAACTCCTGTTATAAATGCAATTAAGGCAGACGATAATTGTGAATTAAAGCCTTGTTTATGGCAAAAAAGACAAACTACTTGCCAAGAACTCTCTTGCCTTGATATTTTGCCCGAAGATATTGTACATAAAGTTCTGTTAGATTGACTTCTTTAAAGACGGCTAGTGTCGAATGGCTAAACGGCACTCCTCGTGCCGATTTTGCCACTCTCGCTTTTGTAAGGTCGGCCGCTGCACAAGTGAGAAAAAACAAATTTTCTATACTTGTGCAGCGGCCTTTCTTCAAAAAACTTAATAAAAAAATCTTTTAGATATTGGGTTTCGATTATTTGGAGGGTTTTTGAAAAATAAATAAACAATTTTTTTTAAATGTGTTATATTGTTTATTAATAAAGACATAGGACTAATTGAAAAAAAATTTTTTAAGTATAAAGTGTTAGTAAAATAGAAAAGGTGTTAAATTTATGGCATTACCAAAAGTAGCTTATTTTTCAATGGAAATTGCGATGGATCAGTCGCTTAGCACATATTCGGGAGGGTTAGGGTTTTTAGCAGGTTCACACATGCAGTCTGCAGGTTATCTGCAGCTTCCCATGGCAGGAGTTACAATGCTTTGGTCTTACGGTTATTATGACCAGAGAATTGACCATAACGGGGAAGTGGAAGTTGCTTATATAAGAAAGTATTATGACTTTTTGACCGATTTGGATGTTTATACAGATGTAGATGTTTTTGGCGAGAAAGTCAAAGTTAAAGCTTACAGGGTTGAGCCTGAATTGTTTGGAACATGTCCTGTTTATCTTCTTACAACAGATATTGAAGGAAACAGTGAATGGGCAAGAAGCATTTCCCATAAGCTTTATGACGGAGATGAAAAAATAAGAATCGCCCAAGAAACCATTTTAGGAATAGGCGGTATAAGAATTCTTCAGCAAGTCGGATATAATTTTGATGTTGTTCATATGAACGAAGGTCACGCACTTCCTGCGGCATTTGAGCTTTTAAGACAATATAACGGTGATTTGGAAAGGGTTAAGCAGACAACCGTATTTACAACTCACACTCCTGTTGCTGCAGGTAACGAAGTTCACTGGGTCGATACGCTTATGGAGGCAGGATTTTTTGCAGGCTGTCCTCGCGACAGAGTTATAGCACTTGGCGGTGAAAACTTTTCGTTAACCGTTGCAGCGTTGAGGATGAGCAGGATTGCAAATGCTGTTTCTCAGCTTCACGGGCTTGTTGCAAACAAAATGTGGGAATGGGTTGACGGAAGATGTCCTATAAGGGCGATTACCAATGCCGTAAACCTTCATTACTGGCAAGATCACAGGATTGCTAATTCCAAAAATCATAAAGATTTGCTCAAAGCAAAGCGTGATATGAAAGTTGAACTCTTTAAATACATTGCAGATACTGCCGGTAAAAGATTTGACCCCGATGTTTTGACAATAACATGGGCAAGAAGATTTGCGGATTATAAAAGAGCATGGCTGATTTTAATGGACAAAGACAGATTAAACAAACTTTTGGATGAAAATAAAATTCAAATTATTTTTGCGGGTAAATTCCACCCCAGCGATGTTATGGGACGTGAAATGTTTAACAAAATCCTTCACCGCTCACATTCGCTTAAAAATGTTGTTGTTCTGCCAGGTTATGAACTCGAATTGAGCGCAAAACTCAAAAGAGGCTCTGATATTTGGCTAAATACTCCTTTGAGACCTTTTGAAGCCTCAGGAACTTCCGGCATGTCCGCTAATATGAACGGAGCTTTGCACCTTTCAATTTATGACGGCTGGACGGTCGAAGGTACGTTTAACGGAATTAACGGATATTCGGTTGAGTATCCGGGACTTGATGATGAAATTCCTTGGGAAGAAAGACACTGGAAAGATCACGATTATATTATGAATATAATCGAAAATGAGATTATTCCTACTTACTATGAAAACAAGGAAGAGTGGGCAAGACTCATGCGTCAGGCTATAAGGACTTCAGAAGCTTACTTCAATTCTGATAGAATGGTAATTGAATATTACAGCAGACTTTACAAATCAATCGCTCACGATGATACTTCTTCAGAAAACAAAAAAGATATAAGAGTCGCAGACAGTCCTACTTTCGATGCATGGACCTTCTCAAATATTAAGTAAATAAAGCTAAAAATAAAGTTTTGATAACGGATTAAAATTTCAGGGTATTTTACCCTCCGAAGTAATTTTTCAATCCTTTTGTAAGGTTTGTGTTTTTGCAGAGTTTTTTAAGTTTTGAAATGGCTCTGTTTTCGATTTGTCTTATTCTTTCTCTTGAAACCCCGTATTGAGAGCCGATTTCATCAAGCGTTTTTTTGGTTCCGTTATTGTCAAGTCCATATCTCAAAATCAGAACATCTCTTTCTTTAGGGCTAAGCTGTCCTAGCATTTTTCTTATATCATCAAAAAGGTTTTCCTGTGAAACCCTGCTATCAGGAGTTATGGTGCTTTCATCCACGATATAATCGGCTATTTTAGTGGAATCTTCTTTTTGGTTAGCCGGTGTTTCTATGCTTATTGTTGATTGTGCAGATTTTACAAGGGATGTCAATTTTGTTACCGAAATTCCTAATCTGTAAGCAATTTCCTGCTTTGTGGGTGTTCTGCCAAGTTCTGTTGTAAGGTCGATTGTCGTTTTTCTGATTTTGCTCAACGATTCAATCATGTGAATAGGAAGTCTTATTATTCTTGCCTTATCTGCTATTGAACGGGTAATCGCCTGCTGTACCCACCAGGTTGCGTAAGTCGAAAACTTGTAACCTTTTGTATAATCAAATCTTTCGGCTGCTTTCATCAGTCCCATATTTCCTTCCTGAATCAAGTCAAGAAAAGAAAGTCCGCGACCTATATATTTTTTGGCGATACTTACTACAAGACGTAAATTGGCATTAACAAGAATGTTTTTAGACATTTCACAATGTTCTTCTTTAATTTTTCTTGCGATTTGAAGTTCTTCCTCAGAAGAAAGTAATGGAATTTTGCCTATCTGCTGAAGATAAATACGAACGGAATCATCTGTGTTTATTGAGGTTAAATTTTCCTGAATTTTCGGTTCTTCAACAGTATCAAGAATGTCTTCTTCCTCTTCCAGTTTAGAAAAATCCACAGATTCTGCTTCCGAAACATTATCTTCAATGTCTATTAATTGTTCTTTTTCGTTAGGCATTGCAAAAACCCCGTTAACTCTTTGGATTTATTATACTACATTTTTCGTTTTTTTGTCGAAGTGTTTCAAAAATTATTGCGCTGAGTGCATTTGATACATTAAGCGAGTTAAAATCTCTTTGCATCGGGATTTTAACCAGAAAATCCGCTTCTTTGATTATTGCTCTTGAAACTCCTGCATGCTCTGCTCCCATTACAAGTGCAAAATTCATGCCCGTGTAATCGATGTTATAATAATTATCTTTGGCAGACGCCTCTGTGGCAATTACCCACCAGTCGTTATTTTTTAATTTTTGAACAGCACTTATCAGGCTATTTACTTTTATTATCGGAATGTGATTTACAGCACCGGCGGAGGTTTTTTCAACAGTGGAATTAACCTGAACATTACGCCTTGAAGGAATTATTATTGCGCTTACTCCGGCGCAGACACAGGTTCTTATTATCGCACCGAGATTGTGTGAGTCTTCTATCCCGTCAAGAATTATCAGCGAAGCGTTTTCGTGCTTTTGTTCAAGAAATTCATCCAAATCGGTGTATTTTATCGGTGAAATTAAAGCCATTACACCTTGATGCGCCTCATTTACCCCTACATTTACCCCCAATTTTTCTTTTGCCACAAACTGAAAAACAATTCCTTTTTGTTGGGCGAGTTTTTTTATTTCGTTTAATTTAGCGTCGCTGTGGATATTGTTTGCAATCAAAATTTTGTTGATTTCTCTTTTGCCTGAAATCAAAGCTTCCAGGACGGAATTTTTTCCGTAGATGATTTCTGATTGTTGATTTTCCATAAAATGATTATACATTAAACATGTTTTGTTATTTTTTCTTTCTTATATTTTTCTTTAGGTACTTTTTGATGGCAAAAAGTACCGCAAAAAGCCACCCCCTGCTACTCGTTTTTAAATTTGAGTACGGCTCATTTCATTGAAAATCCTCAACTCGCTATGCTCAAACAATCGGATTTTCGGGCATTACATTTCGCCTACTCAAACTAAAAGAACTCGCTAAAGGGGGCCCTTTTATTCTGCTCACTTCGATAAAGTCAAAATAATTAAATGGGGGTTCGGGGGCTTGCCCCTGACGCTTTGGCATTTTGTTCGCGTTTTTTTCTTTTCTTGCCTTCTTTCGCCGAAAACTTGTTTTTCGTGCGAAATGGCGTCACGAATAGTGACTAGGTTCTGTTTCTTTTCTTGTTTAATCGCAAAAACAAGAAAAGAAATGAACAAACAAAAAGTTACTCGTTAATTTCAATTTTTAAATTTTATTTGGAAGATTAATTATTAAGAATAAAATTTTTTATTTTCTTCTATACAGAATTTTTTTATATACTCAATTTTTTCTTTTAAACTATTATTATCTATAGATTCATCCTTAAATTTGCTTTGGATAAAATCTTCTATTTTACTAATTTTTGTTGCAATATCAATGTTTTTCAACTGTTGATATTCCTGATTTAAATCCTTTAAATCAATCCATATCTTTTGAAGCCTTTGTTTATTTTCTTGGCAAGATATGCCAAATTTTTCCAATGTCTTATAATAAATTGCACTAGGGTAAGCCATTTCATCGCTTGGAATAAGTAAATATTCAATATATCCAATACATTCGAAAAGTTTATCGGCCAGTTCTTTTTTCTTTTTCGCCTTTATCTCTTTTTTCCAACTTTTTAAGGCTATAACGGCACAAATTGCCAAAGTTAAATCTAAAAGTATTTTTATTAATTCCATTTTATCTCCTATTTTTGGATTGCCGCGTCGCTTCGTTCCTCGCAACGACGAAAATATTTATTACTTACTAACCTCTAACATCCTGTTAATGCAATTAACTGCTTTTTTTGAAATCTGTTCATTAACTTCAATTTCATATTGTTCATATTTAAGAGCATTATAAATGTCTTCCAAATGATGCCATTTCATATTGTGGCAAATTGCCTTGGGCGAGGCAAGAATAAACTTTTTATCCGGATAATCTCTTTCCAAGCGTTCCACAACGCCTATTTCTGTTGCAATAATAAATTCTTTTTTATCGCTTTGCGCGGCAAATTTCATAATACCCGTTGTGCTTCCGACATAATCTGCAATTTCAACAACCGATTGATGACATTCGGGATGCGCAAGCACAAGGGCATTTTGATATTGGCTTTTTTGCTGCAAAATATCCTTAACCGTAATCCTTAAATGCGTGGGGCAATGTCCGGGGAAGGTTATAACTTTCACTCCTTCTAATTTGCTTTCAACCCATTTGCCCAAGTAAGTGTCGGGAACAAACAAAACTTCTTTTACACCAAGGCTGCTGACAATTTTAACCGCGTTTGAACTTGTGCAGCAAATGTCGCATTCGGATTTGACTTCGGCAGTTGAATTTACATAACATACTGTCGGTATATTAGGATTTTTAAACTTAAATTCTCTTAACTGCGCCAAATTTATCATATTTGCCATCTGACAGCCTGATTCAAGACGCGGAAGCAGAATTTTTTTGTCCGGAGACAAAATTTTTGCGGTTTCTGCCATAAAATAAACCCCCGCAAAAACGATAATATCAGCTTCTGTTTTTGCAGCCTGTTGGCTTAAATACAAGGAATCACCGATAAAATCGGCAACTTCGTCAATTTCGATGTTTTGATAACAATGCGCTAAAATTACCGCATTTTTTTCTTTTTTAAGTTTTAATATTTCTTCTATCATTTTCATTCAAAAGATGTAAAGTTATGTTTAAAATATGCTTATTACAAAATATATTGTATAATAAAAATGAGATTAGGTAACAAATTTAAGGTT
>Ga0116170_10001273_pt1 | contig 25667 bp, 25 predicted proteins | sample AD_JPNHW1_MetaG_FD_89797 | JGI IMG/M metagenome (GOLD analysis project Ga0116170, IMG submission 89797) | Active sludge microbial communities of municipal wastewater-treating anaerobic digesters from Japan - AD_JPNHW1_MetaG | ecosystem: Engineered > Bioreactor > Anaerobic > Digestate | place... | reverse complement strand
TTTGTAACAGTAATAATTTCTGAACTTTTTTATAATAGAAAACGGTTGCACCTCTCCTTCGCTGAAATGAAACCGTTTATTCTGCACTGAAATATATGTTAAGAAATTAACATTGTTTTTTGAAATTTAATTTATTTTAATAAACTGAAAATAAATATTTCTTGAAATTCATTATGAATAATTTTTTATATTTTATAATTATAGTGAAGAACCGGAGAGAACATTTATTTTAATAGCGGCCATCATGTAATGCTTAAATTCTATTAATAAGATTTCCGGATGATAATAATCGTTAGACCAAATCCTGAAATATATATATTATATATATGGTATAAAATTTTTAAAAAGGTGAGTCTCTTGAAAACTGAAATATTAAGAATAACAGCGGGAATATTTTCCGTATTATTTATTTTCACCTCTTTACATGCCTCGGAAATTCAGTGGGAGAGGGTTAAAAACAGCAGCGGTATTGAAGTATATATACGCCCCGTATCCGGATCCGCGATAAAGGAATTCCGTGCTGTAACTGTAGTCCGGGGAAGCTTATCCTCAGTCCTTGCAATGCTTGACGACACCGGCTCATATACCAGGTGGATGTACCGCTGTACCGATGCGTCTCTTCTGGCAAAAAAAAATATTTTTGAACGGATTACGTATACTGTTACATCCTCGCCATGGCCTGTTGATGACAGAGATATAGCTGTTAAATCGGTTATTTCGCAAAATAAAAAAACTCTGGCTGTTACAGTCGCGATTAGCGGACTCCCTGAGTATATACCGGCAAAACCGGGTAAAGTGAGAATGACAAAAGTAAACGGCTACTGGATGCTCGAACCTCTCGGTAACGGCCAGGTAAGAATTACATACAGGCTTCACTCGGAACCGGGAGGTAAAGTTCCGGACAGTCTTGTGAACAGTTCGCTTGTTGATATTCCCTACAACACTCTGTACAATATTCAGAGACTGGTACTTCAGCCGCCGTATAAAGACGCAAGGTATAAAGAGATAGTTGAGAAATAAAACGGGTTTGTAAATTTAATTGATCGTTGACGATGTAATAAATAACTGATGTTTCTGTAACGGTCTTTCCGGTTTTGCATTTTTCTATCCGCCAAATACAGGAATCTCATGAGAGAATGGGTTGTGTGAGATTCCGGCATTCCGTTTTACCACAGCCTGAATGACAAAAAATTAACTTTTCAGGCAACCGCATCTTTATTTTAATTACAATAAAATTATGGCCGGAGTAATTAAAATAAAGGTTTGCCGCTAAAACGCAGATTAAAAAATCAGTGACAATATCCAGATCAAAGCAAAAGACGCGGTACCGGAAATCAGAGTTGCGGTTGTAAAATATTTGTATGAATTTTTTATGCTTATACCTCCATACTGTGATACAATCCAGAAGTACGGATCATTGGCGTGTGATACCGTCATGGACCCTGCCGTTACAGCTGCTACGGTAAATGCCGGGTCCAGGCCAGCGCCCTGTATCATAGTTGCGGAGATTGATGCTGCTGTGATTATTGCTATGGTGGAGGATCCGTTAACTGTTTTGATCGCTGCGGAAATCAGAAACGGGAGAAGCAGTCCCGCTCCGGTAAAAACAAAATTTTCAGATATCATTTTTGTAAGAGTGGTCGCCTTGAGAACAGCGCCGAATGCGCCGCCGGCTCCTGCTATAATAAGTAATTTCGCAGAACGTTCGAGACTTTCAGCAGCCCATTCGGTGAATGTTTTACCGAAATCCTTTCTTTTAAGTAAAACAAGCGAGAGGAATAATCCTGTTAACATCGCGACAGACGGATCTCCGAAAAATTCAAAAAAAGCAGCAATTGTCCCGCTGCCGAACGGCCTTGATCCCATTGAGGAAAACGATTTCAATGTAATGAACAGTACCGGTACCGCCAGAGGAAGAATTGAAACAGGCAGAGACGGCAGATCTTTTTCCATTATATGCCGTTTGTCCGGTAACTGGCTTGTAATATCACTATCTGCTGAAATAAATTTTGCGCACCAGAAGTATACAGCTGCAATCCCGGCTGCGGACGAAACAATCCCTATTAATAAAATTTTAAGAATCCCGGCATTGAGTATTCCTGCTGCCGCAAGAGGGCCTGCTGACGGCGGAACCAGAGAGTGAACTGTGTAGATACCGGCTGCAAGCGCCACAGTAACTGTTCCCGCCTGTTTTCCATTCTCTCTTTCCAGGAACTTTCCTGTCGGAGCGAAAAGAATAAATCCCGATTCCGACGGGCATGAGACAGAAAGAGCGCTTCCCGCCAGGGTAAGCACTGCAGGAGCTTCCTTCTTCCCTGCAATTTTCATCAAACTATTGGTGATTGATATCACTGCCCCGGTTTTCTCCATTACTACCGCTATGGCTGTACCTGCAATGATCATGATACCATAATAGCCGATTGTTGCCCCGAAACCGTTCCTTACGGCAACTATGGTATTAGCAGGAGATACCCCGCTGAACATTCCGAAAATGAATGAAGCAGGAATCAGTATGTAAAACGGATTAAGTTTGAATCTGTATGTTAAATAAATAACAAAAATTGCTGAAGCAAGTACTAACACTGTATATGCGATTTCTGAAAACATAATTTCCTCCAAAGTGCTGATAAATCAAAAATTGAGTTAACATCTGCTGTATGCCGGTTTTTATTATATACGACTGCCGGCAGAATAATATCATTTTTTTTAATTGTCCAGAAATAAAAACTGCATCATTAGGCTGTTTTTCCGTTTTTCCTTGATCTCATGTGAAGCTCAATACATATTAAAGCAGTTGCGGGCATACTGAGAAACATTCCGATACAGCCGATTGCAGACTGAACAAGTTCGCTCAGCACGGGATTATAATTCAATACCATGGCGAATGGGAGCCCCGGCTCCAGTTTAAGTGCAATCAGGAGGACAAGTGGAAGAGATGTCCCGACATATGCGAACAGGAGAGTATTCATAGTTGCCCCCAACATATCAGAGCTTACAGTTACTACAGATTTAAATGCTTCTTTAAATGAAATTTCAGGATGAACACGAAAAATCTCCTCAGTCGCAGATGCTATTGAGATACAGACGTCCATGATAGCTCCCAGTGCAGAGATGATAATTCCGGACAGCGCCAGGCCTTTAAGGTCGATGTCAATACTTGATGCATAGAATACAGTCATCATCTCATTAGTGACAATTCCGGTAAGCCTTAATATCCATCCCGAACCCAGTGCAAGCAGAGTGGCGATTAAAACACCGCTGGATGCTCCTATTATTGCAGCGAGAGTTTTTTTCTGGAAACCGAGAATTATAGGTATAGTTACAACTATCGCAAAAAGTGAAATGCCGACGGCCATCGGTATTGGAGATTTACCCTTTAGTGTGAGAGGGACCAGCAGGTAGAACAGAAGAAATATAGTTGATACCAGAGAGGCCATTGAGAGCACACCGCGGAGCCTTCCGACAGCTATTATTGAAATGAGAAGAAGTACTCCGAGTATTACTATACCCTTGGTATTCTCAACATCATATATTGAAATATAATCTATCTCTTTCGATTGTTCCAATTTTGAGATACCGACAAAGACTGTGTCACCCTCCATGTAGAACATACCTTTAGGCATGTTGTCATCACCCTTAAATTCAACGATGTTCTTTTCCCCTTTTTTTACTCCATCAAGTATTTTCAGATGTATACGTACCATTACATCATAGGGATTGTCCTCATTCTCTTCCACATGCTCAATTTTTTCGACCAGTGCACGCGCGAATGTCCGTTGCTCATTATAGAGTTTTTTTTCAACAGCAGACAGGGATGTTGAAAAAGTAAATAATATTAAAACGGAAGATATCAATAGTTTTATAAATCTGCTCATATAGATAAACCTCATGGAAACCATTCCAGATAAAAGTGTCTATAAGTCAAATATTGAATAAATTTATTTATAAAAAATGAGGTTTATTCTGATTTTTATATATTTATATTCAAAGAGAATTGTTCTTTCACGTATTCCGGAGAAAAATATCATGGATGGCGATATTGATTCTATACTACAGGTGACGGTTTCCCCGGCAGAGACAGACTCTATAAACGGGACTGTGAGAGTTTCAAGACTGTTATTGAACGGGCAGGATAAATTTTATGTTTATATGTCGAATGTGTTTAGTTTGAAAACAAATCCGGCTGATGGCTGGAGGCTGGAAAGAGCTGATATATAAAAAAATAAATTGACTGAAACCGGAATTGAATTCTGTTATAATCTACCTGCTTAAATAAACATATACCAGGTATATACTGTTCGTTAAACAATGGTACGTTTCCTCTCCCATACTCTCCCAATCCACTCCGTATTAGTTTCGCTTTTGATATATCTGTCCTTCTTAAAAAAATTCTAATATTTCTTGACATTATCAGTATAGATTTGATATATGCAACTAGTTGAATACCAGACGAATTTCTAATAGTAACAGGAGTGCATCTTTCGTAATAAGATGCTTAAATAAAATAACATATGGCTTTATCGCATTCAATACTGGCCACCCTTGTAGGGCGGGGAAAGCCTTGCAGCGGTTATGACCTGGCAAAGGAGTTCAACAGTTCTGTCGGTTTTTACTGGAAAACTACTCACCAGCAGATTTATAGAGAACTTGCTAAACTTGAAAGTGAAAAAATGCTCACTTCGGAAGTAATCAGGCAGAAAGACAGGCCAGACAAAAAGATTTATTGTGTCACTGATACGGGACGGGCTCATCTGGTTAAATGGATCGCTCAGCCTTCTGAACCGACCCCGATAAAAGAAGATATGCTTGTAAAGATGTTTGTCGGATTTTTAGTACCAAAAGAAATGCTTATCGATGAGCTTGAGCAGCTGAAAACAATTCACGAAGAGAAGCTCAGGCTTTTCAGAGAATACGAAACAAAATTCTTCTCCGATGTAAAATCACTCCCGGAGAAGGGTAAATACCGTTACCTTAATTTAAAAAGCGGAATAAGTTTTGAAACAGGCCATATCAAATGGTGTGATGAAGCGATTGAATTTTTAAAAAATGAATTTGAATAAAAATTAAAAAAGGAGTATAATAATGAAGACCAGAATAACTGAACTTTTCGGGATCAAGTATCCAATAGTACTGCCGGGTATGAGTTGGATAAGTACACCGGAACTTGTTGCCGCAGTATGTAACGCAGGCGGAATCGGATGGCTTGCTACAGGTCCTCTCTCAACAAAAGAAACTGAAGCTGCAATCAAGAGAATAAGAGAGCTTACAAAAAAACCATTCGGTGCGGGTGCTACACTCCTTATGCCGGGCGCGAAGGAAAATGTTGAAGTTATTCTCGATATGCAGGTGCCGGTAATAAATGTATCTCTGGGAAAACCTGATGATATAGTAAAGAGAGCACACAAATACGGCGGAAAAGTTATCCAGACTGTAATCGGTGCAAAGCATGCTCAATCAGCTATTAAAGGCGGAGTTGACGCACTTCAGGTTACCGGTTACGAAGCTGCAGCCCATGGCGGAAAGGTCGGGAATCTTTGCCTCATCCCTTCAATAAGAGAAATTACTAATATTCCAATAGTTGCTTCAGGCGGATTTGCTACAGGCCAGGGACTTGCTGCTGCTCTTGCTCTTGGTGCCGATGCAGTTGCTATGGGGACTAGACTTGCAACAACAAAAGAGAGCCCTGTTCATCCAAGAACTAAACAGGCTCACCTTGACGCCGGTGTTGAAGACACACTTTACTCAGATCGTTTTGACGGTCTATGGTGCCGTGTCCTTAAATCAAAATCTGCCGAGAAATCAATCAAAGGCGGAATGAACCTTTTTAAAGCTATGATGGTCGGTCCGGCGATTGCCAAGTCTATGGAATTACCTTTGATGAAAGTTATGCTCGGTATGCTTGCCCAGCCGGACAAAATGATGACTCTTGCTCATATGGCTACTGCTTTCGGTAAAATACAGGCAGCTACAGAAAACGGTGATTATGACAAAAAGGGTGTTGAACTTATCGGACAGTGCTGCGGTTTAATTCACGATATGCCGACAGTTAAAGAGACTCTCGACAAAATTATAAAAGAAGCTCTTGCAACAAATACTAAAATGGCAGGAATGCTCAAGTAAATATATTTATCACTGACTGGAGGGCTGTCCCGCAAGGGCAGCCCTTTTTTTGTCTTCAGATTAGTTAACAATTTAACAGAAATTATTTTTTTAATGATTTTGGGGTGAAAGCTGTTTGTTGTCATTCCGGTTTTGCAGATTCAATTTGTGCAAATACCGGAATCTCATACAGTGAGTTAACAAAATTCATAGTGTGAGATCCCGGCATTTCGCGATGCTGCAGCCGGGATGACTGAAAGCTAACTTTTAAGTCATCCCGATTAAATACTAAGTATTTTTATACATATAACATTAAGATTTTATCTTATTCATCTTCAAAGCGGCACCCATTGCAAGCAGAGTCTGGTTTCTATCTTCAATATTCAGAGCCTGTTCCATTCCCCCTGCATCGAGATTCATATTAATTGCCTCTTTAGTAAGACGAAGTCCCATGGGATTTTTAGTTATCATTATTTTGGCAAATTCCATCGCAGTTTGATGGAGTTTATCTTTCTCTACGACTCTTGTCACGAGACCCAGGTTCCATGCCTCTTCTGAAGTCATAAACTTTCCGGTGTACATAAACTCGTACGCCCTGCCTGCACCGATCATTCTCGGAAGGAGATAGCTGCATGCCATGTCCGCGCCTCCAAGGCCGATGTTTATATATGCCGCGCTGAATTTTGCATCAGGGCTTATAATCCTTATATCAGATGACAGTACAAAGCTGAAGCCCTGTCCGGCTGCAGCACCGTGAACCTCTGCTATGATCGGCTGAGGGGCTCTTCTCATGTGAAGGTTAATTCGGGCCAGTCTCGCCTGGAATCTGTAGAATTCATCAGTACTCCATTTAGGAACAGTTTCCATCGATTCTTTCATGTCAAGCCCTGCGCAGAATCCCTTCTCTCCGTTCCCTTTCAGTATAACAATAACTGTTTCAAGATCATACAGTCTTTCTCTCCAGAAATGCTCCAGTTCCTCCATCATCAGATGAGTGACCGCATTATAGCTGTCCGGCCTGTTCAATGAGAGCTGCATAATACCTTTCTCGAGTACTTCGGTCTGAATTGTTTTGTAGTCCATTTTTAACCATCCGCTATTTTAGATTATTTGAAATATGCATTAAAATTTTAATCTGTCATCCGCGCGAATACTTCGGCAAGTTAAGTACATGTGCGGGGATCCATTATGTCTGTAAAAGTGGATTCCCGTCTCCACGGGAATGACAATAAGTATAAATCCATAAAATCAAAATTCTGAATCAGTCTGTCATCTGTGACTGAGCATTTCGCCAGGCTCACTGACTGTTGTCAAAGGCTGTCTCGCTTGTCGAAATACTCACCCCAGATATGCATTAAGCCTGCCGGAATGGCAGAGTTTTAGAAGATTTGTTCTCCGCATAAATAAATATTTCTGCCATAATTATTCAAATATTTACGTAAAAAAGTCAACCGAAAATAGAGATAATTAATCCGTCCATACGGTATATATGGCTTGACAGGTTAAACCTGTTATGTAAAATTTTATATTGTTCCGGTTCTGTGAATATTGATTAAATTACTATTGTGAATACCCGATTTACCGGTTTTCAGTATATTTTTAATGATTAATCATATGGACGGGGAGCAGTTATTATTCATCAACCGGCAGGTTTAACTCTTTGCCGGTATACAATTAAAATACAACTGGAGGATCACATTTCATGAAGAAATCACAGATTTTAAAACTATCTTTGGCAGCAATTCTCGCACTTGCAATCTGCGTACCTGGTTTTTCTTACAAGCTCGGCGGAAAAGATCTTGTAAAAAACGGAGGAGGTTCCAGAACAAAATTTTTCATCAAAGTATACTATGCAACACTTTATGTTCCGCAGGAGCTTAAAGGCGCTGGAGATACACAGATAATTGATGCTGACCAGCCTATGGTTTTGGATTTATACATAACTTCAAGCAAAGTTACAAAGGACAAGTTTGTAAGCAGTATAGCAGAAGCTTTTGACCAGTCAGCAAAAGCCGGTTATGCAACAACAGATAAACAGAATTTTATCGATCTTTTTAAAGATGTTACAATAGCAGAAGGTGATACAGTTTCTCATCGTTATGAGCCGGGCAAGGGAATACTTGTTGTATTTACTCAAAAAGGCGGACAGAGCAAGACACTTGGAGTTCTTAAAGGGCTTCAGACCAAGAAGGCGTTCTGGGGAATTTTTCTATCTTCAAAACCAATTCAGGATTCATTGAAAAAAGGATTACTTGGCAAATAATTTAAATTTTTAATAATTAATTATTAGATGAAAATATAATCCCCCTGTTTATGGCAGGGGGATTTTTTATATTTATTTTTGCCGGTATGAGATCACTTAATTATAATAATCGTTTCAACTCTTCTTTTGTTCTGGTAAGTATCAGTTATTTTATCATTGATGTAACCGAAACCTTTTGTATTTATTCTGTCTTTTTTAATTCCTGCTTTAACTATATAATCTTTTACTCTTTCAGCTCTTCTCCGGCTTATGTCAAGATTTGATTTATATGAACCAATACCGTCAGAATATCCTTCAAGAGAAATCCTCACTCCGGGATTCTGTCTTAAATGTTCAATGAGTTTGTGAAGATATGGGATATCAGCTATTGTAATTTCACTTGAGTTAAAACTGAAATAAACCGGTTTTGCTGAGAATTCCTCTCCGGATGAAGCTTCAATTTTAATCGTGGAGGCAGTAGTATCATTTTTCCCTGTAAGAAATTCCACCGCGAATGATTTCATTCCCGGATCTCCAGGCAGTACAAGAACTCTTTTAATATCAGGACTGGCCGGTATACTTATCATCCCGGATGAGTCCGGCTTTTTAAATTCTGTTTTTACAGGCCATGAATCTTTTTTAAGGGAAGAGAAATACAGAACTTTAATTTTAATTCCGTCAGGGCTGGTATAGTTTACGGACTCAACTTTTAAAGATAAAGTTTTGGGTAAAGATACAGCTTCAGGTAACTTTTTCTTTTTTGTTTCACTTATATTTTTAATATAGAAGTCGTAGTTCCCGGCAGAATTTGATGATACAATGATTGAATTTTTACTTAACTCGGTGATCGAAATCTCATCGGATGTGGTATTTACCGGATTTTTAATACCTGCCGGCTCAATGATGTTGCTCTCTGAATCGTCGGAATAAAAAATATCCCGGCCCGTTGAAGAACCTTTTTTAATACCTGCAAAATATGAACCGGATTTATACAAAGATTTTTTAAACATATACATATCATACCCGGTGTTTCTTGAAATTTCTGCAGTACTCACATCCTCCCATGATTCATCCTTGTTATATACTTTAATTATCTTTGTTTTGGAACTGTCATTGTACCGTGATCTTGTAAAATAAAGAAGGTTTCCGCCTTTTGTAATAAAAGGATTCAGTTCATCATCTGTAGTGTTTACAGCTCCGAATAAAAGTTCCGGTTTTTCCCAGCCGCTTTCTTTTTTCCCTGAGTAATAAATGTCGTATGATGGTTTGTCATAAGAGCTTTTTTTTAAACTTCCGGGCCTGTTTGAAGAAAATAAAATGAACTTCCCATCTGGAGTGATGTATGGGGACAGTTCGTCAGAATCACTGTTAAGGTCAGAAGCTTCCGTGGCCTCTGTCCATTTTCCATTTTTAAATTCTGTAATATATAGATCACTATTATTCTTTTCCTTTAATTTTCTGGCGAATATAAATAATTTCAGGTTCCCGGTCATCGCGCAGGAGGTTTCATCTCCGCCGGTATTGATTTTTTTTAGAAAGGATTCATTTATTATTGGAGCAGCCTCCAGTTGTGAAACGGTTAATATAAGAAACATTATTAATGCTGATAGTTTAATAATTTTATTTTTCATGTAAGTTAAAACCTCAGATAGATTTAATTCAATTGCCGAATGCGGTTAAAAAAATCATTTTAATATTTTAATAATCGCAGTGAGTCCGTACTGCCGGTTTTTAAGGGACTCGTGTTTCTTATACCCTATTACAGATCGACTCACTTTATTATCGGAAAAAACAATAGAAAAATGGAGTTTATTAACTTATAAGATAATTCAGAAAATGAAGCAGTTATTTAAATACGGAAAAAATCAGGCGGAAAGTTCAATGGGGATATTAATTTTTATTATATTTCCACAATTTGTCCATTCAATATCACAGAACTGCTGTATAAGAAGAAGGCCTCTTCCCCTCTCGCTAAGCCGCGGTTTCATCTCTTCAGTGGTAAATTTGTGGAAATAGTCAAAGCCCTGGCCTTCATCTTCTATTTCAATCTGTATCCCCTTCTGGGCGAGGGAGATTTTTATTAGAATATTTTTAGCAGGATCCCACTTGTTTCCATGCTCCATGGCGTTAATTATAGCCTCGTCAAGGATCAGGTTAAGATCAAGCAGGTCAATACATATCTTGCCCTTAATTTCAGACAACTTTTCTTTAATCAATGTTATTATACTGGTTTTGAGTTTTTTTGTTGTCGGGAATTTTCCCTGATATAATATCATAGCTTATTGCGGTTATTCAGTTTATTGTTTTTTAGATTGTCCAGTTTACTTCGGGGTGGGGAGATTCGAACTCCCGACTTCTTCGTCCCGAACGAAGCGCGCTACCTGGCTGCGCTACACCCCGATATACTGTTTATACAAATAGTAAATTGAAATTTAAGGTGAGATTAGTCAATTATTTTATTATCATCTGTATAAAATATGTCTGATTATGATACAAATTGGTGATCAGTCAGGCCGGATTCATGAAATTAATTTGAAACTTCCAGATTTGGGATATATCTGAATATACTATAATAGTATTCCTTAACAAATTCGGCATACAAAACTAATAAAAAATACTTGCACCATGAGCGTAGTTTTTTATTCTGCATAAATGGAGTACAGATAGTGCATTTCACATATGAACAAGTTAATAATATTCCGGTAATAAGTTTCACGCGTGAAGATGGAAGTCTTCTCGGAAGTGAAATCAATGACTTTGGAAGTGAAGTTCTTGAAATCATAACTGAAGGTGTTTACAAGGTGGCTTTTGATTTAAGACGGAATTCTTATCTTAACAGCTTCGGCCTGGGAGAACTTATTAATTTAAGAAATTATTTTTTTGATAGAGGCATTACCTGTATTATTATTGTTAATAGTAATAAAATTATCAAATTGTTTGATATGGTTGGAATCGGCGAGTTATTTGAAACAGTAGCCTCTGAAAAAGAAATCTAACGGCGGGATTGATATGGATATTGATAATGAATTATACTCACCATATATAGAAAGCGGAATAATTAAAAAAGATAAATACAGAATATTCGGCCTTCTTGTTAAATTTTTCTTTAACCGCATTGAGCTTGATGAAGAAAGTATTCTGATAGTAAATGAACATATGGCAAAGGGCAAAATTGTATATGCCTCAATGCAGACAACATACACATCTCTATATATATTAATTAATCTTTTGGATAAACATAACCTTCCGGTCCCGACACTCGGTCTGGGATTTATACCTTATTCATATCAGAAAATAATTATTATCTATCATGAAATATTGACCTACTTCAAAAAGCTGTTTAAGCCGGGTGAAAATAAATTTATATCCAACCACGAGTACATTGCAAGGACCCTTGATCAGGGAAGCCTTTCCTTTTCAATGCTTTCAAGAAAACTTTTTGTCCGCAGATATGTGCAGATAAAAACAGACGCAATTGAGTATCTTCTTGAGATACAGAAGAAAAGTGATGTCCCCGTTTTTATTTTTCCGCAAGTAATCTTCTGGAACAGAAACCCTGAAAAATCGGGTTCAATACTCAATTCCGAAGCAGTCGGCGACAGAGGGCTGCTTTCAGGAATGATGACGATGTGGAAAAGTGCAACACCCGCGTTTCTCCGGATCGGTAAGCCTGTAAATCTGAAAGAGATGCTTGAAGCGCATAACGGCGGTGATGTTAAACATCTTTCAAGGCAGATCCGCAACAACCTGATGGAAATATACAATTACGAAAAGAGAAGTGTTCTCGGCCCTCAGATAAAGAGCCAGCAGGAGATGATGGAGAAAGTTCTTTACCATAAGAATGTTCTTGATGTTATTCAGCAGGAGATCAATGAGAAGAGAATTCCTGAAAAGAAATTACGAAGAAAAGCTTATGGATATTTCAGAGAGATTGCGGCAGATTTTTCCATTGTATACATAAGATTTTTTAAAGCGACAAATGATTATCTTTTTAGGAAAATTTTTGACGGCATACATTTTGACATAGAGGACTTTAAAAAAATAAGGGAAGCTTCAAGTAAAGGGCCGGTCATCCTTGTTCCGAGCCATAAAAGCCATATGGACTATATTATCATTTCAAGTATGTTTTATCACAATAAACTTATTCCTCCCCATATTCTTGCAGGATCGAATCTTACATTTTTTCCAATGGGAAAAATATTCAGGAGATCCGGTGCTTTTTTTATGCGGAGAACATTTAAGGGGCTGAATCTCTACGCTTCTGTATTTAAACAATATGTTAAGTCACTTATAAATGAAGGCTATACAATTGAATTTTTTATTGAGGGCACAAGATCCAGGACAGGAAAAGTTGTTAAGCCGAAAATGGGTATGCTTAAATATTTGATCGAAGCAATAGATGAAGGGTATAACAAAGACCTGGTATTCGCGCCACTAACGGTAAATTATGACAGAATTCTTGAAGAGAATTCATACCTTAAAGAGCTGAAGGGAAAGGAAAAAACTACTGAGTCAACATCAGGATTCATTAAGAGCAGAAAACTGATCCAGAGAAAATATGGTTCTGTGTACATGGGTTTTAATGAGCCTTTTACGCTCAGTGAGGTAAGAGAAAAGTTTCTGAAAGAGAAAAATGTTTCTGATATAGATGATTTTACCGAAGAGCTCGGATATTATATTGTAAAAAAAATAAACGATACTGTTATTGTAACTCCGTTTGCAATTACTACCGCGGCGCTGCTTAATACAACTGCTCGCGGTTTTACAAGAGAATCTGTAAAAAGAAGAATTATGATAATTCTTTCATATCTGAAGAAAACTAATTATAAGATGGTCGATTCTTTAAAAGATAATTTTAATATCGATGATATTATGGATCTTGTTTTTGAATCATATGCCGGCGACGGGATCATTAGCAGAGCCGATACGTCAGGCGAACCTAATAATAGTGAAATCCAGAATGAAGAGTTATATATAATTGATCATGATCAGAGAGGGAGAATCAATTTTTATAAAAACAGTATGACGCACATGACTCTCCCTGTAAATATGATTTCTCTTGCAATACTGATAACCTCGGCAAACGGGAAAACTTCAAGAAGCAAAGTATCTGCAGAATTTGAAAGAATAAGAGATGCTCTTTCTCGGGAATTTGTTTATCCCGATCTACTGAATGACACTGAAGCGGTATTAGAGAATACACTTTCGCATCTTTCATCCGAAGATATAATAAAAGGTGAAGGGAAAGAGATAATATTTGATGAAAGCGGTGATGAAGTCCTGAAATTTTTTGCGGGAATGATTCAGGATTATATTGAGTCGTATCTTATTGTTCTAAATACTATTTCAGATTATCCCGAACAGCTTGTATCAAGAAAAGATCTGACTATTGCAGTCAGGAAGCGCGGGACACGGATGTATCATTTAAGTGAAATCCAGTGTTCTGAAGCGCTTTCCATGATTAATTACAATAATGCTCTTGATAAATTTATTGATGCCGGAATTCTTCAGCAGCTCGGTGAGAGCAGGAAAGCACAGATAACTATAAGTAACAGGGAGCGCGCTGCAGCTTTGAAATCTATGATTGCAGGATATCTCGATAAAGTACGAAGTAACTGATATTGTTATGAAAAAGTAACCGGTTTCAACAGTGAACCGGTTATATAGGACAATGGGGGCAACCCCTTGTCCTATAGTAAGTATATGCTCAACTGTTTTTTTCCAGCAGCGCTTTAACCGGCGCCAGCCCTGCGACTGAACCCTGTTCGATAGCTTTGAGTACCGCTCCTCCGCCTGTAAAGATGTAGTACTCCGGCGAGTCTATTGCGACAATATAAAGTCCTGGAAGAAGGCGTTTTAGTTCCTGCATGGTATCTCCGCCCCCGTAAAGCTTTACAGATCCCCTGGTCTCATCAATAAGCTGATCAAGTGCAATAGTTCCTTCGTTAAAGTATGGAGTGTATCCCATTACCGCATTAACAAAAACTGTTTTGGATTTATGAAATATGTCCACTACGTCTGGTTCAGTGAAGCTTTCAGATGCTACATCATATATGTAATTAAGCTCTGTACCGGCTTTCAGGTTTTTTATGTCAACTTTTCTGTATTTCCCGTCTTCCCGTGCATCGGGAATGTCTGACTCAATGATAAATCTGGGTTCAACAATTTTTCCGGGAAACTGTTCGGAGAATTTTACAAATTTTTTAGCCAGTTCCAGATCCTCGTCATCAACCCCTTTTATTTTTATATCGTATTTGGCGGAGAGATAGGCGTTATAGATTACTCCTCCAAGCACAAGGTAGTCCGCCTGGCGTATAAGCGCGTAAAGAGGATCAATTTTTGTGTCAAATTTAGCTCCGGCCACGACCGCGATAAATGGTTTTTGAGGATGATAAATTCTGTCCAGATTTTCAATTTCTTTCTGAAGAAGAAACCCGGCATATGAAGGAAGATATTTACTTACAGCAACAGTCGATGCGTGTGCCTGCCATGAACCGAAAGCGTCATTCACAAAAATATCGGCAAGTCCCGCCAGCTGATTGGCAAATCTTTCCCCGTTTTCATCTTTAGACTCTTCTCCGGAAAACCATCGGGTGTTCGGAAGATATATACCATCTATTTTATTCTCTTTGAGTTCACGGATCATGTGATTGATGGAAGTTTCTATTCCGAGATATCCCTTTTTTTCGTCGCGGAGAAATTCAGGAACTTTAAGTTTTATGTGAAGCTTCTGCTGAAGGTAGTCAACTATCGGCTGTACAGATGTTTTTTCACTGATCCGGATTTCACCGCTCTTTTTATCTCTCGGGCGCCCCACGTGCGTCATTAGAATGATCTTGCCTCCACGGGCATTTATATGATAAAGGGTTCCAATTGTCGCGTCGATCCTGTATGGATCATGGATGATTCCGTTTTTCACAACATTATGGTCAACGCGGACAAGTACGATTTTATCTTTGAGGTCGGCATTCTGTATAAGCGGAAGGTTCAGTTCAGGTTTCATAATCTCCTCCTTGTATTCTCCTGTGTTAATAATATATAAAACGGGCCGGTTTTTTACAAATACTAATTTGATCAAGGCAATGCAGATAATGTATCTTATTGAATTTGAATTATACAGTTTTTAATTCACCTCCATTGAAGGGAGTGGTTAGTAATGCAGCCTATAAAATTTAATTAATCTCAGCAGTTAAGATATAATTGACAGTTTATAAAAATAAATGTTTGATCCTGGATATTCTGTTTTAATCTTTTAAATTATAGAGAGGTGGCTTACAGGATGGAGATATTTTTTCTATTATGTTTTTCTCTGCATAATCTGGAGGAAGCGTTGTGGCTGCCCGGATGGTCAAAACATGCCGGGAAGTATCATAAAGAGGTTACTGAAAATGAATTCCGTTTTGCTGTAATCATTATAACTGCACTTGGATATTTATTAACATTCCAGTATTTGCTGTTCCCATCAGCACCAGTTTCAAAATTTATCTACTGCGGTTTTATCCTTATGATGGTGGTTAATGTTGTATTTCCGCATTTAGCAGCTACTATTATTCTAAGAAGGTATGCGCCGGGCACAATTACCGGAGTTATCTTAAACGCGCCTGTTGGAGTTTATATTCTTATAAGGAAAATCAATAGTTTAAATGAACTGGCGTGTGTTTTTACTGCTGGAGCAATTATTTCGATTATAGTTCTATTTTCGTTGAAGTACCTATTTATGGCAGGCGGCCGTTTTAACCGATAAGGTATGACCCGGTTCCGATTGCAATCTGCTTGTTTTCACTGTTAAGTATCTCCATCTGAACAACCGCGACTTTATTTCCTGCCCGGACTACTTTTGATATGCATTCAAACTTATTCCCGGCACCGGGGCGAAGGTAATCGACTCTCATGTTAAGAGTGCTCATCATACTGAATCTGTGCATCATCTCTTTTATGGTTAAGCCGCCCATCTTGCTCAACGCGTGTGCCTGGGCTATGATTCCGCCTGAAAGATCAATAACTGATGATATAACGCCGCCATGCAGTATTTTATGCATAAAGTTGCCGTATAGTTCTTCCCGTGAATGGATGGAAATTACAGCTCTCTCTAAATTGAGTTCTGTTACTTCGATTCCAAGCAGTTTATTAAAGGGCATTTTTGAATTATATACATCGGTGAGCATAGAAAATATAGAGGACATTACTCGTTCAGATGTGACGTCCGGGATGATGCCGAGGTAATCCTGCTCAAGATTTTGTTTGCTTAAAACAGAATTTATAGTTTCCTGTAGTTTATCCATTATTGAGATTCAATGAAATAGCACGGATTTATACGGCAACCCGCATCCTGCAGGCTGGAATGCGGGTTTTAAAGATTATCAGCATTGTTTATGCTAGCTGATAAACATCGAAAAGATAATTTCTGCTTGATCTTTTGATCTGAACTGTCCATCCTTCACCTTCAAAAAAGGACTGGAAGTTTTTTGCCTGTGAATAAGAAATTACTACACTCGGGTTGACTGTGCAGAATTTTGTATCATCCCAATTTGTTCTTTTCATTGATACCCATGCTTCAGATATAACCTGTTTTAATACAGCCTCTTCACTACTTGAAGCTACTTTTATATCATTGATAGTAAAACCTGCCATTTTGATCTCCTTATCAGAAAAAATTAGTATTATATATAATAAAATAATACCAATGTTTAATATGTCAATACAATTATTGACAATCCCTGAATTTTTATTTTATAATTATCTGTGTTTATGATTAATTTTTATAATCTTCGATTTTAATTGCAATTGATTTTTTTAAAGAATCAGATAAAATCATGTAGTCATATAATTCTGACTGCAGAATCTGTAAATTTTATATAAAAGTTGACAAAATTAAGTGTAGAATTATTATGCAATAAGTTGCATAATAATTATTTGCGGAGGATTATATGAAAGTCACAGTTCTTAACGGGAGTCCAAAAGGTGATCAGAGTGTAACAATGCAGTATGTAAAATTTGTTGAGAAAAAATTTCCGTCTCACGAGTTTAATTATATAAACATTGCTCAGAAAATTAATAAACTGGAAGATGACACTGCTTATTTCAATTCAGTTATTGATGAGATAAAAAACTCCCGGTTTATAATATGGGGGGCGCCTTTATATGTGTGTTTAATTCCATCACAATATAAAAGGTTTATTGAGCTTATATGGGAGAGGGGAGCGGCTGATTCTTTTGCCGGAAAATATACGGCAGTTATTACAACTTCAATTCATTTTTTTGACCATACAGCGCATAATTATTTAAGAGGGATATGTGAGGATCTGAACATGAATTATGCAGGAGGGCTCTCTCCTGACATGTATGATCTTATGAAAGAGGATGGAAGAAAAAATCTTCTTTTATTTGCGGAATCAGTGTTTGAGTCTGCTGAAAAAAAATTAAAAACATCAAGAAGTTTTAAGAAGCCCGATTATGCAATGCCCGGTTATATCCCGGAACATCCTGCTGTTTATGCTGATTCTGAAGGGAAAAGGATCCTCATCCTTTCTGACCGTGAATACAGCGGTGACAACATGGATAGAATGATTAAAAGAATGCAGGGTGCATTCGGCGGAAATGATAAGTATATAAATATTTCAAATGTTGACATCAAAGGCGGGTGCCTCGGCTGCTGTGAATGCGGCCTTGATTACAGATGCGTTTATACAGGGAAAGACGGATTTATTGATTTTTATAACGAAGAGGTTAAGACGGCGGATATTATAATTTTTGCAGGGGAGATAAAAGACAGGTATCTTTCGGCAAAGTGGAAACAGATGTTTGACAGGGCATTTTTTAATACTCATACACCGACTCTTAAGGGGAAGCAGGCAGGTTTTCTGCTCTCCGGGCCGCTGGGTCAAATCGCAAATCTGAGGGAGATCCTCCAGGCATATTTTGAATGGCAGGGAGCGAACCTTGTGGATATAGTGACTGATGAAAATTCTTCGGGAGATATAGATAACCTGATAGATAGTCTCGCGTCAAGGCTTGTGAAGTTTTCAGGTTCCGGACACGTCAGGCCTGCAACTTTTCTCGGAGTGGGTGGGATGCGTATTTTTCGTGATGATATATGGGGGAGGCTTAAATTTGTTTTTCAGGCGGATTACAGGTACTATGAAGAGAACGGAATATTTGATTTCCCCCAGTATGATGAGAAAACAAAAGATATTAACGCCAAGATGATTGCTTTGACAGATAATCCCGACATGAGGGAGAAAGTCCGGAAGATGATTAAAACAGAAATGGTTAAACCGATGAAGTATGTGGTGGATAATAAATGAAGAAGGAACTGTTTTGACCGGAGGGTATGAGATCTCTTAAGTTAAGCGATTTTTATCTTTATCAAAATGGCCTTAAGCTGAATTAGTAAACTGGAGTTTGTGAATAAATAAATGCAGAAAATCAGTGACCAGATAGTTTCGACACAGGACAGTATAAGAAAGTTAAAAAACCGTTTTTTTCTACCCAGATATATAAGAGAGATGAAAAAGATAGGTATAGGAGGAATATCCGGCGGCAACAGCGTTACCCTGATTACCGAAGGAGATACTTTTTTTATCAGTATAATCTCCTCCATAGAAAATGCCGAGAAAAGCATTAATCTTGAAACATATATTTTCAGCAGTGATTCACTCGGCTGGATTATCGCTGAGAAGCTTGCTGCAAAAGCGGCTCAGGGTGTTGAGGTTAATGTTATATACGATTCTGTAGGATCAATCAAAGCATCTTCGCAGATATTCACGATGATGAGGGACAGTGGTGTTGAAGTTATAGATTATCATCCCTTTGTCCCATGGCGGAAATACTGGGGTTTAAGTTTCAGAGACCACCGTAAAATTCTTGTAATTGACGGATCTAAAGCATTTATCGGCGGAATTAATATCGGGAAGGAGTATGCCGGGGAGAAATTCGGCGGTGGGAACTGGAGAGATACTCACATCATGATTGAAGGCCCTGCGGTTACCGACATTCAGTTTTTTTTTATGGAGAACTGGTACAGAAACGGTGGAGCTGTGATGAGCAGCAGGCTCTATTTCCCTGAACAGAAAAAGGCCGGGCAGAAACTTCTGATGATTCTATGTACAAATGCCAGAAGAAAAGTTAAACCGGTTCATCGGTCATATATATCAGCGATGCAGAATTCAAGAAATTCAATCTATATTACAAACGCGTATTTTATACCTGATGCAAGAATATACAGGTCGCTTGTAAAAGCCGCCGAACGCGGTGTGGATGTAAGGCTTCTTCTTCCCGGAGTTTCGGATGTTCCATTCGTTAAATACGCAAGCAGGTATCTTTATAAAAGATATATGAAAAAAGGTATACGGATATTCGAGTATGCCGAGTCTATTCTTCACGCAAAGACCGCTGTGATTGACGGAGTCTGGTCTACCGTGGGGTCTTCCAACCTCGACAGGAGAAGTTTCAGGAAAAATCTTGAAATGAACGCGGTAATTCTTGATCAGGAATTCGGCGGGAAGATGGAACAGGTCTTTTTAAACGATATTAAAAAGAGTAAAGAGATAACCCTGGACCAGTTTGAGAAGAGAAGCCTGATCGAGTTTTTTATTGAATGGCTCTGTTACAGGTTCAGAAATCTTTTCTGAAAAAGACCTTGACAATTATGATATCCGGAAATTAATGCACTTAATCAGGGTTATATATGGTTTTTGAAAGGTCAAATACAGGTTACTTTATCGCGTTCATCATTCTGGGAGCTGTTCTCGGGTCCGCATTGGGGAACTTAATTGTTAAATTTATTCCTGCTTTAAAAGAGATAACCACAAGCCTTACTGGTCCCATAGGTTTTAACCTTGAAATCATTACGTTCAGTATAAAATTAAATTTTGCGTCTATAGCCGGGTTAATTCTCGGAATACTGATTTTCCGCAAAGTTTAAGGCCGCACCTGCGGCTATCAAAAGTATCTCATCAGTATCTGTATGGGATATGGATTTAAATCGATCTTAATGATCGGTTGCCTCTTCCAATTGAACAGGCAAAATTTTTACAATTTTTGCTGTATTTCACAGACAGCAATATAATCACGGGAATACTGAGAGTAGCCATAATGGCTATATTTCTTAGTGGATATTAAGGAGTATAATTCTCCTTAACAAACTTCCCGCAGGGGCTTCTGCGACCATGAAACTGAGGTTGGTGGTTTATCAGGAGTTATCAAAAATTTTTTATTAAAACAGGGGGTACTTAATTGGCTGTTGTATCAATGAAAGCATTGCTCGAATCAGGTGTACACTTCGGGCATCAGACAAGAAGATGGAATCCGAAAATGGCTCAGTTCATATTTACCGCGAGAAACGGAATCCATATTATCGATTTGCAGAAGACTATGCAGAGAATTAAAGTTGCTTATGCAGCGATGAGAGATGTTGCCGGAAATAACGGTAAAATTCTTTTTGTAGGAACAAAGAAACAGGCGCAGGGCGCGATTGTTGAGTACGCTGAAAAATGCGGAATGTATTATGTTTCTGAAAGATGGCTCGGCGGACTTCTGACAAATTTTAAAACCGTAAACCATTCAATACAGAGATTGAAAGAACTTGAAAAAATGCAGAGTTCAGATTCATGGGATGCGGAAACCAAGAAAGAAATTCTTGAGCTCCAGAGAGAACTTGCTAAGAAAGATAAAGTCCTCAGCGGTATCAAAAATATGCAAGGCCTTCCTGATGCTCTTTTTATAATAGATCCTAAAAGAGAGGATATCGCAGTACAGGAAGCTAAAAAACTCGGTATTCCGATTTTTGCGGTTGTAGATACAAACTGTAATCCTGATGAAATTGATTACCCGATACCCGGAAATGATGATGCTATAAGAGCTATCGCTCTATTCCTTGAAGTAATGGCGAAAGCTATTATAGAAGGACAGTCCGGCGGACAGTCCAGTGAAATTGCATTTGAAGATGAAGACGGAAATCCGATTGCACCGGCGGAAACTGCTGAAATAGCTGATCCGATAGCAGCCGATGAAGTCAAAAGTGAAGCTGCCCGTGCAGATGGTGAAGCGGACCAGTGGTAGAAAAGATAAGCAGATTATTATTTAATAATCTGCTTTTTTTTAGAAATTCAGGTTGTAAAATATTAATATAAGGAGTATGTAAAGTGGCTGAAGTAACAAGTGAGATGATAAAAGAGCTGAGAGAGAAAACGCAGGCTGGTATGGTTGACTGTAAGAAAGCTCTTGTCGAAACAAACGGAGATATGGAAAAAGCCGTTGATCTTTTAAGAAAAAAAGGGTTAGCCTCTGCGGATAAAAAGATGGGCAGAGAGGTAACTGAAGGAATAATCGCATCCTACATACACAGCAATTCCAAAATAGGTGTACTTGTAGAGCTGAAATGCGCGACTGATTTTGTTGCACGAAATGAGGATTTCGTTACTCTTGCGAAAGAATTAGCAATGCAGATTGCTGCTGCGAACCCTTTGTTTGTATCTACAGACCAGGTTCCTGCGGAACTTCTTGATAGAGAGAAGGATATCTACAGAGAGCAGATGAAATCTTCCGGGAAGCCTGAGAATGTAATTGAAAAAATAATTGAAGGCAAAGTTGCAAAATACTATTCTGAAGTATGTCTCCTTGAACAGGAATACATTAAAGACGGAAGCGTTAAGATCAAAGACCTTATCAAAAATAAAATTGCTGTCTTTGGCGAGAATATAGCAGTAGGAAAATTCGCAAGATTCCAGATAGGCAGTTAGTAAAAAATGGAAACAGGGAATACGCCGCATTATAAGAGAATATTGCTGAAATTGAGCGGTGAAGCTCTCGCCGGCCCCGATAAAGTCGGTATCAGCCCTGAAGTTATTCAGCAGATTGCTTCTGAGATAAAAGAGGTTGCTGATCTCGGTGTTGAAATTGCAATGGTTATCGGAGCCGGGAATATATTCAGAGGAGCCATGGCCGAATCCCTCGGGATTAACAGGTCAACCGGCGATTTTATGGGAATGCTTGCTACTGTAATGAACTCAATGGCTGTTGAGAATACTCTTGAAAAGATGAATCAGCCTACACGGGTACTTACCGCTATCGAAATGAAACACGTCGCAGAACCTTATACAATACAGAAAGCGGAAGATCATCTTAAAAAAGGAAGAATTGTAATTGCTGCAGGTGGTACAGGGCATCCTTATTTTACAACAGATACTGCTGCGAGTTTAAGAGCGGTTGAGCTTGGAGCGGATGTACTTCTTAAGGCTACAAGGGTTGATGGTGTTTATACGGGCGATCCTGAAAAAGATAAAAACGCAGAGAAAATTGAAGAAATTTCATTTATTGACATGATCACGAGACAGTTGAGGGTTATGGATTTAACTGCTATTTCATTATGTATGGATAATAATCTTCCGATTGTAGTTTTTAATCTGTTTGAGAAGGGATCTTTGAAAAAGATAGTCCTTGGTGAAAAAATCGGAACTAAAATTTTCTAAGCGGAGAAATTTTTATGATAAATGATATACTGCATGACGTTGAAGAGAGAATGAATAAAAGTATAAAAGCGCTTCAAAAGGATTTTTCGGTAATACGTACAGGAAGGGCGAATCCTGCTATGTTCGAAGTGCTTAGAGTAAGTGTCTATGGATCGGATATGCCGATGAACCAGGTTGCGACAATTTCTGTACCTGAGCCGAGACTGGTTGTAATCCAGCCATGGGATAAAAGCAATCTCGGTGAAGTTGAAAAGGCAATTTTAAAATCAGACCTTTCAGTGAATCCTTCAAATGATGGGAACCTCATCCGGATTCAGATTCCTGAATTAACTGAAGAGAGAAGGAAGGAGTATGTAAAGCTTGCAAAAAATAAAGCTGAAGAGTGTAAAGTCTCCATAAGGAACATCCGGCGTGACGGGAATGATATGATAAAATCACTTGAGAAAGATAAAGAGATCTCAGAGGATGAATCAAAATCAGCACAGGATAGAATACAGAAAATTACGGATAAGTTTATTGAGGATACTCAAAAACTGACTGACAATAAAGAAAAAGAAATATTGAGTTTATAAAAGCTGAATAACAAAAAAGCCCCCGCACTCACGGAACGGGCAAAGCCTGATCATTGCCCTCCGTGAGTGCGGAGAGGACACTTGAAGTGTTGCGTAATAATAATATTTATCATGCTGAAGAGAAATCAGAGGAATTATAAAACAGCTGAATGGAAAAGAAATAAAGTTGAATGACAGATAAGAAAGTGTTATTACAGCCTGAACCGATACCCCGTCATGTTGGTATCATAATGGACGGCAACGGCAGATGGGCAAAACAGAGAAATATTCCGCGGAGTGAAGGCCACAAGGCCGGAGCAGACGTAATTGAGCCATTAATGGATTGCGCCATTGAACTCGGGATAAAGGCAGTTTCTCTTTATGCTTTTTCAGTTGAAAACTGGGTAAGGCCTGTGAGTGAAATAAAGGGATTATGGGATCTCCTTGAATATTTTTTTTCGAATAAACTTGATGCTATCAAAGAAAAAAAAGTTCAGATACGGCATTCGGGTTCACTTTCAAAACTCCCTCCATCCACAAGAAATACAATTAAAAAAGCTGTTGAAGAAACTTCAATGAACAGGGGTTTGATTTTAAATTTTTGCGTCAATTACGGCGGAAGACAGGAAATCGTAAGAGCTGTTAATGAGTGGTCTTTGAAAAGCGGATCCGGTGAAAAGCTTACTGAAAAAAAACTGGAAAAATATCTTTATACAACCGGGATGCCTGAACTGGATCTTGTAATCAGGACTAGCGGCGAATACAGAATAAGCAACTTTCTCCTATGGCAGCTTGCTTATGCTGAACTTGTTTTTACCGATATTCTCTGGCCGGAATTCAAGCCGGAGGATTTATATAGTGCCGTAGCAGAATATCAGAAAAGAGAAAGGAGATATGGCGGAATATGAGCGGATTAAACAGAGAGACTTTTACACGAGTTTTAAGTGCGGTTGTAACCTTACCAATACTTGCTTATACATTAATTACTAATCAATTTTTATCTATTCCAATTCTTCTTGTGACAGTTATTATATCCTTAATTTCATTATATGAATACTATATGATTTCGAACAGAGGTGATGCGGGTAAAGCCTTTGTCAAAACCGGACTTTTTTTTGGTCTTATACTTAATATTGTAATGTATTTTTACGCTTTCGGAAAACCATTCGGGTTTTCAAGATATTTCGGTGATTTTGATGCAAGAGTTATTCTGGCATTTTTTGTAATTTTTGTCGCGGTAATCCTCGTGCTGCAGCTTTTTACCAGACCGCTTCAGGGAGGAATCTACTCTCTTGCTGTAACAGTATTCGGTGTTATGTATCTTGTACTTTCCATGTCCCATATAATTCTGCTTAAGTCTATGAAGGATGGAATTTATTATATAGTGATCCTGATTGCAGTGGTTATGCTTAATGACACTGGAGCCTACTTCGGTGGTGTTCTTTTCGGTAAGCATAAAGCCGGCATTGAGGCTTCTCCCAATAAATCATGGGAGGGATATTTCTCAGGGCTTCTTTTCAGTATAATAGGATTTATTCTTGCCAATCAGGTTTGCGTTTCATTTTTTTCAAGAGAGCTTTTTACAATGCTTGAATGCACAATACTTGGTATGATTTTAAGTGTGCTTGCAAATTTAGGTGACCTTGTTGAGTCAGCTGCCAAGAGAGATGGCGGATTTAAAGACTCCGGTTCCATTATACCGGGACATGGCGGGATGTGGGACGTTTTTGATGCAACTATGTTTTCCCTTCCGTTTTTTTACTATTACCTGGTACTAAAAGGAATCCCCTGATAGATGAAGTTCGTATCAATTCTGGGCTCAACCGGTTCAATCGGGTTGTCAGCCCTCCGCGTTATAAAAACACTCCCTGATAAATTCAGAATTTATGGCCTTGCGTGTAACAGAAACATTGAAATTCTGTCTGATCAGATATATGAATTTAAACCTTCAGTAGTTGCAATAGGTGATAAATCTGCAGTAGATACTGATTATGTTAAACATCTTATTAAAGTAAATACAGGAGTTGAGTTTCTTTTCGGAGAAGATGGAGTAATTGAACTCGCATCGAGAAAAACGGATATTGTTATTTCTTCAATAGTAGGGTCTGCGGGATTACGCCCTTCACTTGCCGCATTAGACGGATGCAGAAGACTGGCTCTGGCAAACAAAGAGACTTTAGTGATGGCCGGGAGTATTTTTATTAAACTCGCAGCAGAGAAGGGTGTTGAACTTATTCCGGTTGACAGTGAGCATAGTGCTGTTTTTTCCCTGCTGTGCAACCTGGTTCCTGGTGAAGCTGAAAGAGT
>Ga0116170_10001272_pt1 | contig 25672 bp, 18 predicted proteins | sample AD_JPNHW1_MetaG_FD_89797 | JGI IMG/M metagenome (GOLD analysis project Ga0116170, IMG submission 89797) | Active sludge microbial communities of municipal wastewater-treating anaerobic digesters from Japan - AD_JPNHW1_MetaG | ecosystem: Engineered > Bioreactor > Anaerobic > Digestate | place... | reverse complement strand
CCGTCAAGAACTGCCGAAATATCATGGCCGATACTGTTTCCGATGGTATTAACCCCGGCTGAATCGCTCAGGTATGCCAACAGTATGGGGTTTTTATCCGTCACACCGCCCGAAACAAAGCGGTTATCGTTCATATAGATCTTAAGTTCCGGCCCGGTATTATCAGTTATTTCGTTGTTGTTGGTGCCTCCAATAATAAAATCTTCGTAAAAACCATTAGCGTCAGTGGTGCCATTCTGAGAATAATAACTTATTCTTCCTTTACCATATTGATACGCAATATCTTTTGGCACATTAAAGGTAAACTTGAAATCCCCGTTGATCACACTTGCTTTACCTTTATAAATGATATTCTTCTGAAGTTTGAATGCTTGCGGAGAGCCTGCATCATTGCCATTTGACACAATCGTTGTTGCTTTATCGTATACCACAGGCGTTATAATTCCCTGGTAATTGGTCAATTTAAACCCATTAACATCCGCCACATAACCCTGGATGGTAATTTTGTCCAGCGCGCTTATAGTATCAGACAGGCCTGCTAAAGGCTGGTTGTTGATGGTGGTTGTCAGGATATTATATTCCGGGTAAGCAAGCCGGAGTGCAGGATCGCCAAGCAACACAAAACTACTTATTGAACTGTAACATCCCAAGTTGTTTTTTGCCGCTTTTATAACATTTCCCAGGTAAGGATATTTATTTTCAGGCGTTAGCTTGAAAACCTCTTTATAAAAATTGTAATCCAACGAATAGTTGGGGGTTGTATAAGCAAGGCGTGTAGTAGTTAACAATCCTATTCCGCCGCCATCGGGGTTTATCAGCACATATTCTCCGGCGGAAGTTCTGGCGGGATCGTCAAAACGGCTGAATTCACAGGTGGCTGTTACAAAAAATGGTGTATTGTTCTTATTGGCCCAGGAATTTATGTCTTCAACACCGAGAACCGCTTCATGGGCCCAGCCTACCTCTCCGCCGTGACCGATGTAGTTGATAATGAGGGCACCCTTGGCAACACGTTTGTTGATGGCATCTGTTGCGTCAGGATACCGCTGGCCACCCGGTGTGGAAATCTGGGTATAAGCATCCAGATAAATTTTATCTACATTATAATCATCGTAGGTAGTATCAACGTACGTAGCAATACTTTCAGAATCCCACAAAAAACCATCACTGGCAACGTCTGCATCATCAGCGACAAAACACACTACATTTCTCCAGTCTGCAAAATTGGAAATGGCATCTGAAAATCCGGAACAGGAGGAACTTCCTGTGCTCAGGTCGTATTTTGCCGCATAATTAATGATTTTATCCGTTACTGCTCTTGCCTCATCAATATTCTGAACTGAAAGTCTGCCCACGGCGATATCAAGTAAATTACTGTAGGCGCCATCGTCGGTATCATCTAGAAACCCAAAATAATCATCCGTCAAAAAAGAACCGGAAGGATCTATTGAATTTTCAGCCTCATAGGTTGGGATTTGATTTGTATTATTTGCTAAACGGTTCTGACAATCATAGGACGCATCTCCAAAAAGGAGCAGGAATTTCGGCTGCCGGTTGACATCGGCCCCGGCCCTGTCGTAAAACATTTTCACAAAATCTTTAATGGCGGTAACATCCTGGTTGCCTGAAGAAAATTCGTTGTATATCTGCTGAGGTGTGGTGATCAGAACAGTCATGTTGTCATTGGTATGATGCAGGTCGGCGATACGCGATGCTTCGCTTGTATAATCCGGGTAAGTAACAATGATCATATCCGGTTGCTCCAGGCCATGCAGGTCCTGATTCTGTATTTTTCCCGAACACACTACAGAATAATATGAAGATCCGTCAAAAGCTACGAATTCCCGGAGAGAGTCAGTGTTCAGCTTAAAAGTTAAATTGCTACCATTCAGCACGGCATCGACTTTTTTTACATCTGTATGATCCGTCACATCCCAAACCGTTACATTAGAAGAAGCATTGCCCAAATTAAATTCAGAAATACCTTTGCCGACAGAATATTGGTTACGGAAAGCCATCTGGCTCCCGGCAAAGGTCAGGTAGCGGTCGGCATTAAGCTCCAGGTAATCCAGCCAGCCTATGGCAGAAGAATTACCATTTTTATTATAATCAACCCGGATACTTAACGGGCTTGATGCGATAAAATTAAATGCGCTGTAATCCGTATCAGCATACGGTGCGGTATAAACAGATGAAGCAGGGCTCATGGCCACACTGCCAATCTGAGTGCCGTTTGCATTAAATTTGAAATAGGTACTGTAAACTATTGACCTTGCCAATACCCCGGTTTTAAGATACAGTGGCTTACCCGAAACCAAATTGGGGAAATTAAAAGAAAAAGTATAGGATGTATTCACATCAAAAACTTCCCCGTAAAACTCCCGGCCTGATTTAATCAGATTTAAAGAATCGTTTTCATAAAAAAGATGATCCTCAAAAGTTGTTACCGTATAATCAGCCGGCAATGGCGATGAGGCAATGGTACTTATCCTTTTACCGGTGCCAAGGCTGGCAGTTAAAAAATAACCTGATCTAATGATATATTTGTTTTTGGAATGATGGTAAATATCATTAACTGAATCTAAAACCCAGTTTTCGACACCTTTTGCATAAAAGATAATATAATCATTCTGGTCAAAAGTTCCGTCATTCTCACCATAAACATAAATAGCATTTTCTGTAAGGTCATCATACCTGAATTTTGAGTTGTCTTCAGGAAGCATGGCCCCGCCATTTCCATATAACCTTATATTTCGGGGATCAATACCTGACGGGTTCATTCCCAATGTAATAAGATCGTTATACGTGATAACATATATACCACTTTTAGAAACATCCACCCGGTACCAATCGCCGGATTGAAGCACCGAATGCGCGGCATAAGAATGTGCTTTTTTAAGCACGGGAATAACATTGGCTGTACTGTACGAATAATCAAGCGAGAATGATACCAGGCGCTCCACCTTTCCGGTTATATTATTTTTACGCAAGGGAACAAAACTCATCATAAGCAACGGCTTTTTATTCTGATACGACACCTTGGTGCTGATCTCAACATTTTCAGAAAATGAAGTTTTTTGCTTTGCGAGGATTTCAAGATCTGCTGCCGGCAACTCTTCAAACACCGGATTACTGATTTTAACATCAGGGACCGTATTAGACTTAACCACGTCCAGTAATGTAAAAAAGTTTGGTATATCAGTATTATCCGGGTAAACTGCTCCCTCAAACCGCAAAAATTCCTTGTAGGTAAGCTCACTGATATACATCTTTTCGGGTGCAAGCCAATGGATTACATATTGATTCTTTGTTTTAACTTCTTTCTGCTGTCCGAAAAGAATTGAAAATGAGAAAATAAAAAAAATAAACAGTCCGGTTTTTTTCAACATCATTCTATTTTTTGAAAAGTGTAAAATTATCAATTTTTATTAAGCATGATTTCTGCCAAAAAAATAAATATTTTTGTAACCTTAGTATTAAAAATGAGTAAAAAAGTAAAAAAAAAGGTTTCAAGAATTTTGGATAATAAAAATTATGCTATTTTTGCTTATTGAAATATTTTCATGATAACGAATCAAAGGTTTCTATATTGTAATGGGGTGTCTTAATTTTTTTTGTATTTTTGCCAATACTGACACAAATTGTTGCGTTATTATGTTCAGACTTTAAAAATATTTGACATGAAAAAAATTTATACTGGAATTTTATTAGTTATGATAACCCTGGGAAGTGCCAGTTTTGCCCAGGATCCTCATTTTTCACAGTATTATGCCAACCCTTTGTACCTGAATCCAGCTTTTGCCGGAACGGCATTATGCCCCAGGGTAATTTTAAATTTCCGAGACCAATGGCCTTCCATATCCGGGACTTATGTTACCTACAATGCTTCTTATGACCAGCACATTGAAAAGATATCAGGCGGTATCGGCGTACTTTTTAATACCGACCGGGCCGGGCAAGGAATTCTCAACACGACAACCGCATCATTCATGTATTCGTTCCGGTTGGAAGTCAACCGTACCTTTTCAATGAAAATGGCCATCCAGGCAACCTATTTTCAGAAACACCTCGACTGGCAAAAACTTACCTTCCCTGACATGATTGACAAAAGACATGGTTTTGTCTTCAACACCAATGAACTGCCACCCAAACGACTTACCAAAGCCAACGCTGACTTTTCAGCAGGATTACTCGGGTATGGTGAAAAATACTTTGTGGGTTTTGCTGTTCATCACCTGACCAGGCCTGATGAAGGCTTTATCAGCAAAAGCCGTATGCCGATGAAATTTACGGTTCATGCCGGAGGTATAATTAACCTTGTAAAAAAAGTACGCCGGAGAAGCAACGAACACTCCCCGACCTTATCACCAAACATTCTGTTTATGCAACAACAGAACTTCCAGCAGATCAATTATGGATTGTATTTTAACAGATATCCGTTTGTTGGCGGGCTTTGGTTCAGGCAAAACTTTAAAAATTCCGACGCGGTTATTTTCATGGTTGGTATCCAGGCAAACATGTTCAAAATCGGATACAGCTATGACCTTACCATTTCTAAGTTGACCAATGCCACAGGCGGCGCCCATGAAGTTTCTTTTGCGCTTCAGTTCAATTGTAAACCGCCTTCAAAAAGAGTAAGAGCAATAAATTGCCCTTCATTTTAGTTATTAAGTAGAAACAAAAAACAACCATACAATGTATATTAAAAGATTCATCGGTTTAATGGCAGTAACAGCTACTGCAGCATTATTTCTGACATCCTGCAAGAAAGAATTATCCAACACCACCGCCTGGGAATATAACAATCCGAAAAACGGCGGATTTGAAGTAGTCCCTTATGAAGAACAAGAAACCGGACCTGGTTTAGTTTTGATTGAAGGCGGTACTTTCATTATGGGCCGTACAGAACAGGATGTTCTTTATGATTGGGATAATTTTCCGAGAAGAATTACGGTATCTTCCTTTTATATGGACCAGACTGAGGTTCGCAACCTTGACTATTGCGAATTTTTATATTGGACCAAAAGGGTTTTCAGCGTTGACTATCCTGAAGTGTTGCAGAAACGCCTTCCCGATACGCTTGTATGGCGCGATCGTTTAGCTTATAACGAACCTTATGTTGATTATTACTTACGCCATCCGGCATATCGCGATTACCCCGTTGTTGGAGTAAGCTGGGTACAGGCTGCAGATTATTGCAACTGGAGAACAGACCGCGTCAATGAATACATTCTGATGCGTGAAGGTATCTTAAAAATGGACCCCAACCAGCAGAATGAAGAAAACTTCAATACGGATGCCTATCTTGCCGGACAATATGAAGGTATGGTTAAGAATGACCTTTATGATATGGACCCCAATGGTTCCGGCACACGTAAAGTCCGCATGGAAGATGGTATCCTCCTGCCAAAATACAGACTCCCGACCGAAGCTGAATGGGAATTTGCTGCTCTCGGCCTTATTGGAAACACCATTTTCGAACGCGTTCTTGAACGCAGGATTTATCCATGGAACGGACATATTTCACGTAACGACCGTACCAACAACCTTGGTGATTTTGTAGCCAACTTCAAACGCGGACGCGGCGACAACATGGGTGTTGCAGGAAACCTTAATGATGCCGCTGATATCACAGCTCCGGTATTTGCTTACTGGCCTAACGATTATGGCTTGTATTGCATGGCCGGCAACGTTGCTGAATGGGTAATGGATGTTTACAGGCCTTTGTCATTTGAAGATTATTCTGATTTCAGATCGTTCAGGGGCAATGTTTTTCAAACTCAGGTAAGGGATGCCGATGGCGTTCTTGAAGATAAAGACAGCCTCGGACGTATTCAGATGCGCGATGTTACGGTGGAAGAAAGTAAAAACAGAAGAAATTACCGTCAGGCAGATAACAGAAACTACCTGGACGGAGATGTTACGTCAAGTTTGCTGATGGGTGACGACTGGACTGCTGTAGAAGACGAAAAACCTGTTATGTACGACTACGGTAATAACTCCATGATTGATGACAAAGCCCGCGTTTATAAAGGCGGTTCATGGAGAGACAGACAATATTGGATGAGCCCTGGCAACAGAAAATTCCTTGATGAAAATTTATCAACCGACTTCATTGGGTTCAGATGTGCTATGACACGTGTTGGTAGCCCTGTTGGTAACTATTAGAAAAAATACTTTTATAATTCAAAAAACCCCGCTTACTTTGTTAGCGGGGTTTTTTATTTATTATGATTATGAAAACTGAAGAATTATATAATATTTTCGTACAACATCCGATAATATCCACAGATACGCGGAAACTCATCAAGGGCTCTCTGTTTTTTGCATTGAAAGGACAAAATTTTGATGGCAATAAATTTGCCGGACAGGCCTTGGAAAATGGCGTAGCCTATGCCATCATTGACAACCCGGAATACAACAACGGGAAAAATACCATACTGGTGGATGACGTTTTGATATGTTTGCAACAACTGGCGGCATTCCACCGATCGAAATTACAGATACCCATTATAGGAATTTCAGGAAGTAATGGAAAAACCACAACCAAAGAGCTGATTCATGCCGTACTTTCTGAAAAATACAACACATTCTCAACCCAGGGCAATTTAAACAACCATATCGGAGTGCCTCTTTCCATATTACAGATCACTCCGCAGCACGAAATCGCGGTTATTGAAATGGGCGCCAACCACATGGGCGAAATACAGGGCCTGTGCCAAATTTCTCGTCCAGATTATGGCATAATTACTAATATCGGTAAGGCACACCTTGAAGGGTTTGGAAATTATGAAAATGTAATCAAAGCCAAGACGGAACTTTACCGTCATATTGAGCAAAATGGCGGGTTGGTATTTATCAACAACAATAACAATACGCTCAAGATCAACGCCCAGAATATCCGTCAATATTCATATGGGACCAATCAAAATGCGGATATCCATACTACATTTATGGTGGCAAATCCATACGTTAAACTTTACTGGGAAAATAAAAAAATGATCATCCAGTCAAAACTCATTGGAAAATACAACTTCGAAAACATTTTGAGCGCCATTGCTGTCGGTGATTATTTTAAGGTAGAACCTGAGAAGATAAAAGATGCCATAGAAAAGTATTTTCCGCAAAATTCACGATCGGAATTTATCAATAAAGCCACCAACACCATTATACTTGATGCTTATAATGCGAATCCCACCAGTATGATCGCAGCACTGGAAAATTTCAACCTGATGCAGTCGGTAAACAAGGTGGTGATGTTGGGCGATATGCTGGAATTAGGTACCTATAAAGAAACTGAACACGAAAAGATCATTGAATTTTTGGTCAACTCTAATTATACTAAAGTATTTCTGGTGGGATCAATTTTCAAATCAGTAAATACACGCAGCAATTTCAAAACATTTAAAACGTCCATCGAACTCAGGGATTTCTTAAAGGCCAATCCGGTAAAGGATGCGCTGATCCTGGTAAAAGGCTCACGCGGTACGCAAATGGAACATGTGCTTGAAACATTATAATTTCCATGACAAAAATTTATAAGGTGATCGGTATTATGTCGGGCACGTCACTCGACGGGATTGACGTTGCTTACTGCCGGTTTGAACCTTCGGGCCACAAATTTCTATACAATATTATAAAGGCTTCCACTTATAAATACCCTGAAACCTGGAAAAAAAAGCTCTCTGAAGCCGCCAGCCTGTCTGCCCTGGATTTTTCTTTACTGCATATTGAATACGGGGTTTTTCTCGGAAAAACTGTAAAAAAATTTATTTCAAAAAATAATTTAAAACCGGATTTCATCTGCAGCCATGGCCACACTATTTTTCATCAGCCCGATAAAAAGCTTACGGTTCAGATTGGTAGTGGCGCTGCTATTGCTGCTGAAACAGGGTTTACCACCATTTGCGATTTCAGGACCACCGATGTGGCTTTTGGAGGACAGGGAGCGCCTTTGGTGCCCATCGGCGACGAGATATTGTTCAGCGATTTTGACATATGCCTGAACATCGGCGGGTTCGCAAATCTTTCTTATAAAAAGAAAAACAAACGTATTGCTTTTGATGTATGCCCGGCAAATATCATCTTAAATCATCTGTCGGGAAAAATAGGATTGGATTATGATCCCTGCGGCCAAAACACCAGAAAAGGCAAAATACTCCCTGAATTACTTAAACAATTGAACCGGCTTGAGTTTTACAGATTAAAACCTCCAAAATCTCTGGGGCGTGAATGGGTTGAAAATAAGGTTATTCCTACCCTGGAAGGGTATCAGGATCTTCCGGTCAATGATGTATTACGAACTGTCACCGAACACATTGCCAATCAAATAGCTGATGCCGTTCATAAAACAAAAGCTAAGAATGTTTTGGTGACAGGTGGCGGTGCTTTTAATACTTTTTTGCTCGAACGCATCAAAAAAAGCTGTAAAACAGAAATTGTACTTCCCGATAAAGAAATCATCAACTACAAAGAAGCCTTGATTTTTGCATTCCTGGGCGTTCTCAGGATCAGGAACGAAAACAACTGCCTGAAAAGCGTCACCGGTGCAAAAAAAGATAATTGCGGCGGATCGGTTTATTTTCCCGGAAACTAATTTTTTCCATATAATTTGAAATATCTCCTCAACAAAAGGATGTTTAAATTTAGAAAAAATATTAGCCAATAATGATGTTTTAAGCTCTAAGTTGTTATATATTTGCCGATTCATTTCAAAAAATGGATAACAAACAGGTCAAAACGAAAGTTTCATTTTTCAGCGTTATCATGACGCTGGGAATCGTTTATGGAGATATCGGGACATCACCTTTATACGTGATGCGCGCCGTTATCGGAGGAGCCGGCACTATTGACATCGAGTTGATTTTAGGCGCCATTTCCTGTGTTATCTGGACGCTTACCCTGCTCACCACCCTGAAATATGTAATAATAGCCCTCAGGGCTGACAACCGGGGTGAAGGCGGAATTTTCTCGTTATTTGCCTTGATCCGGAAAAAAGCCCCCTGGATATTTGTTTTCGCCATGATTGGTGGCGCCACCGAACTGGCAGACGGTGTTATTACACCATCCATCACCGTAGTTTCTGCCACGGAAGGTTTATTAATGATCAACACCAATATTCCGGTACTTCCAATAGCCTTATTAATTATTCTGGTACTTTTCAGTTTGCAGAAATTCGGCACCAAGGTGGTTGGCAGTTCGTTCGGGCCGATCATGTTTTTCTGGTTTGCCATGATCGGAACTGTTGGTTTGTTATATATCGTTCAGGCTCCATATATTTTCAAGGCTTTCAATCCCTATTATGCCTTTAGATTTCTGACGGCACATCCCGCGGGGTTTGTGCTTCTTGGAGCTATTTTTCTTGCCACCACGGGGGCTGAAGCCTTATACTCAGACTTAGGCCATTGCGGAAAACTAAATATCCGGATAAGCTGGGTTTTTGTTAAATCCATGCTCATACTGAATTACCTTGGCCAGGGTGCCTGGTTGATCTTAAACCTTGACAAAGTAAATGCACAGACAAACCCGTTTTTTGAAATGATGGGATGGTTCCTAATCCCTTCCATCATTATTGCTACATTCGCCGCTATTATTGCCAGCCAGGCATTGATCAGCGGCGCTTATACGCTGATTTCCGTGGCGATGTCGCTTAACCTGTGGCCCCGTCTCAGGATCAGCTACCCGACAAACATCAAAGGACAGATGTACATCAGTTCAATCAACTGGGCTCTATGCATTGCCTGCCTGTTTGTGATACTGTTCTTTAAAGAATCTACCAATATGACGGCTGCGTATGGCTTGTCCATCACGATAACCATGCTGATGACGACAATCCTGCTGACCTATTATCTTTACAAAATCCAAAAATTGCACATTTCTATCGTCATTTTGTTTATGATGGTTTTTCTCACCATTGAAGGGAGTTTTCTGGTTGCCAACCTTCACAAGTTTACAAGCGGCGGGTGGTTTACATTGTTGATCGGCGGTATTTTATTCACCATTATGTTCATCTGGAAAAAAGGCCGGGCATTAAAAGACCGGTTCATCGAATTTACAAGAATAGCTCCGTATACTGAAATCCTGAAAGATCTTAAAAAAGATGTTACCATCACGAAATATGCGACAAATCTTGTCTATATAACCCGGTCGAACCATGTCGGCGATGTCGAAACAAAAATCATCTATTCGATCATCAACAAACAGCCCAAAAGAGCCGACCGGTATTGGCTCGTTCATATAAACACCATGGACGACCCTAACACCAAGGAATTTAAAGTTACCACTGTGATTCCCGACACCTTGATCAGGGTTGACTTTAATCTTGGATTCCGCGTCCAGCCAAGGATCAATTTGTTTTTCAAACAAGTGGTTGATGAGCTGATCCGAAATAATGAAATTGATATGGTCTCCAAGTATCCTTCGTTGCAAAAACACCATATCCTGGGCGATTTCCGATTCATCATCATAGACCGTATCCAGAATTACGATTTTGATTTCCCTCCTTTCGAACAATTTATTATGGATGTTTATACCTATCTGAAAAAGATGGGAATTTCAGAAGTTCGGGCATTCGGGCTTGATACCAGTAACGTCATCGTTGAAAAAGTACCTCTTTCAAATATGAAAAACCCAAAATTTGATCTGAAACGTACGAGTGACCTCAAATAAGCGTTATCTAAATGATTTTCATTTCCGGTTAATTTTCCAAAACATTGTAATTTTACCTTTACTAAAATTTATTGTATGAAATCAAGAACTTACCGAATGCTGTTTTTTGCCTTAGCGCTGTTCTTTACTGCGCCATCCGGCAATTTCAGCCTGGTTACTGTCTCTGTTGCCCAAACGGCGCCAACAACTTTATACAAAGAGCTGAAGGCACTGCCCGGTGTTGTTGATGTACAGGCCCTGAAATTCAAACAACCATTTACAGAAAAATATGTGGTCAAAATCAAGCAATGGCTGAACCCGCTTGATACGAACGATGGTTCCTTTTTACAACGTGTGTTTGTTTCGCATTATTCGTTTGATGCCCCCACGGTGCTGGTAACAGAAGGATATGCAGGCTCCTATGCCGAAAGAGCTGAATATACCGAAGAACTGACCTCGTTATTCAATACCAATCAGATCCTGGTTGAACACCGGTATTTCGGAAGTTCCATGCCCGAACCTGTGGACTGGAAATACCTGACCGCTTCAAATGCAGCAGCTGACCATCACCGCGTGGTAACGCTTTTTAAAACCATTTACAAAAACAAATGGATAAATACCGGTATCAGCAAAGGCGGTGAAACAGCTTTGATACACCGCACCTTATATCCCGATGATGTGGATATTTCCGTTTGCTATGTCGGGCCTTTGTGTTTCAGCGTGGAAGACGGCAGGCATGAGCCATTCATCAGCAGCAAAGTAAGCACAGCCAACGAACGAAAAAAGGTTTCGGATTTCCAGATCGAAGTGCTCAAAAGGAGAAACAAGATTTTACCGTTATTTAAAAAATATTGTGACGAAAAAAAATACACGTTCAAACTTCCTTTGAATGAAATTTACGATTATTGCGTGCTGGAGTTTTCTTTTTCGTTCTGGCAGTGGGGTTGGGAAACATCTTCGATACCCACGGTAAACGCATCTGATTCCGATCTGTGCAATTACCTGATCCGCGTTTGTGATCCTGATTATTTTGCCAATGAAGGCATCGGGACACACCCGGCATTTTATGTGCAGGCGGCGCATGAGCTTGGTTATTACGGCTATGAAACCGAACCTTTTGCGAAATACCTGAAAATCAAATCTGCACGCGGCTACCTTGAGAAAATTTTCCTTCCGAAAGATTACCGTGTTGCTTTCGACAGCACGATCTCACAGCAATGCGCACGTTTTCTGAGGGATAACGACCCGAACATGATCTTCATTTATGGTGAATACGACCCCTGGTCGGCTGCAGGTGTAGATTTCACAGGGAAAACAAACATGCTCAAAGCGGTTTGTCCCGGCGGTAGCCATGCCACACGAATCCGTACTTTTGGTGATGAAACCAAACAAAAAATCGTTGACCGTATCAAATTATGGCTGGAACAATAACAAATTTTCACAACATGTTTAAACGCTTAATGCCCCTGGTCTTGTTAATGTATGCGGCCTTTTCGTTCGCACAGCAGAAACATGCCATTTATTATCCTGGTGGAAAAATTCACGTCACGTATCAAACAAAAAACGGCTTGCTCAATGGCATGTACACCTGCTATTATGAGAACGGGACGAAAAAAGCCGAAGGGTCATACCTGGATAATCAGCGAAAAGGGACCTGGAAAGTCTGGGATGAAAACGGCACTGAAAGATCTGAACGTTATTATGAAAATTCTTATAATTCAAAAATCATTACGATCAGCGACACAGCAGGGGTTACCTATAGAGTGAAACGTTTGCCAAATAGTAAATATAATACCGTTGACCCGGCCTTAGGCTATGTTCCGTATTACCCGGTCACCGAAAAAGAAGTTGCCTGGGCTAAAAGATGCTGGAGGGAAATATCCGACGACAGCGCTGTAAACAAACCTTTGTTCGATGATAACCGATTGTACAAATTGCTTTTCGAAGGTATCAGAACCAATGGAATAGCAGTATACAGCGATGATGGATTTGAGCATGCGCTTACCTATGATTCTATAAAAGAATTCGAAAATGCAAACGTTTCGGCGTACCGGATCAAAGAAGACTTCTTTTATAACTCGGCGATGAATAATTCCGAATACCGGATCATCGGCCTTTGCCCCGTTGTAAAAAAATCAGGAAAATCAAAACCGCTGTTCTGGCTGTATTATCCGGATATCAGGGGACTTCTCGCCAAGCTAAAACCTGAAACCATCATCAATGACAACATTACCAATTATGAAAGTATATTTTTTAATCGGTATTTCCACAGCATCATTTATAAGGAAGGCAATGTATACGACAGGGAAATAAAAGACTATGCAAAAGGAAAGGATATTCTCCTGGAAGCCGAACGTATAGAAATGACTGTGATCGAGAACGAATTTGTATACTGGTATAAGTTTATCGTTTTCGGCAAAAAATAATTTCTTTCCCTTGCCGTTTATATATTAACAATTGCGTGTTAAAAAATAAACGCACCAAAGCACCAGCACCATAAGCAATACTTCTACCTTTACCTGTTTTAAAACTAAATTTTATGCTGGGAATCATATTGCAAATTACACAGTCGGGAGCCCTTGCCGACACTACTGCTTCGGTAGTACAACAAGTTCAACAAGTACAGCAAGCTGCACCGACTTCTGAGACATTATCGCTGTGGGCACTTACAATGAAAGGCGGGTGGATCATGATACCCATTGGAATCTTATCCGTATTGGCCATCTATATCTTTATTGAGAGATTTATTGCTACGCAAAAGGCAGCCAAAGAAGACCCAGGTTTTATGAATAACATCAGGGATTTTATCCATCAGGGCAAAATTGATTCCGCATTGTCATTGTCAAAAAACACCGATACCCCCATAGCCCGTATGCTGCATAAAGGATTGCTGCGCCTGGGAAGACCTCTTAACGATATCAATACCACTATTGAAAATGTCGGAAAACTTGAAGTAGCCAAACTTGAGAAAAAAGTGGCCATACTGGCTATGGCAGCTGGCGGCGCTCCCATGTTGGGTTTTCTTGGAACGGTCACCGGTATGGTCCGGGCTTTTTATAATATGTCTAAAGCAGGTAACAATATTGAAATTGCGACTTTATCAGGAGGTATTTATGAAGCAATGGTTACCACGGTTGCAGGGTTGATTGTCGGAATTATTGCATTTTTCTGCTATAACATTATAGTTTCCAGGATCCAAAAGGTTGTAAACATGCTTGAATCGCGCACATCAGAGTTCATGGATTTGCTAAACGAGCCTGCATCCTAAAAACCAAAAACCATGGCTATACAAATGCGAAATAAACGTAGTGCGGAATTCAGCTTGTCTTCCATGTCTGACTTAGTATTCCTGCTGCTAATCTTTTTCATGCTGACTTCGACCCTTGTCAGCCCGAATGCAATAAAATTATTATTGCCCAACAGCAACAGTAAAACTATTGCAAAACAAACAACAACTGTTTATATCAATGAGCAGTTTGAGTATTTCCTTGAAGACAAACCTGTAGCCGAAGCTTCACTTATGCAATCCCTGCAGGACAAACTAGGCACCCAGGCGGATGCAACTATTGTTTTAAGAACGGACAAGACCGTTCCAATTCAATATGTGGTGAATGTCATTGATGCCGTTAACCAGATCAATGATAAAAACAATGCGAAGCATAAAGTAATACTTGCAACACAACCAATTAAATAAATATTCGTATAAAAAAATAAATACGAAAAGCCATGGAACTAAATAAAAATGAAATTAAAGGGATAGTTGGTACCTTGGTATTTCACGCCCTTCTTTTGATTTGTTTCATATTTTTCGGTTTCACCACCCCTTTGCCTCTGCCTGAAGAAGAAGGTATTGAAGTAAACCTTGGAAACAGTGATGATGGCATGGGAGATATCGAGCCGCTGAACCCGTTATCGGAACAATCTGTTAACTACAATAGTGGTAGCAACGATAACGAAAATATAACGCAAAATACAGAAGAAAGCGCAAATCTAAATAAGAATAAAAACAACAAGAATAATACTTCACAAGAGGAAGAAAATATAGATAAAACCATCGCTTACAATAAAAATAAAAATACGAACGGCGGCTCACAAGGAATTACCGGCAAACCGGGAAACCAAGGGAATCCGAACGGCAATCCCAATTCGGATAATTATAACGGAAACAGCCCATTCGGCAATGGCATCTCCTTTAAACTGACAGACCGTAAATCTAAATCATTACCCAAGCCCAATTATAACTCTAAAGATGAAGGGCTTGTTGTTGTTACCATTTGGGTGGACAAAAACGGCAATGTAACAAAAGCTCAGGCAGGAGCCAGAGGCACGACAACTACAAGCACCGCTTTGTGGAAACTTGCTGAGGATGCTGCCAGACGTTCAAAATTCGATACCAATCCTAAAGCCCCGGAAGAACAAAAAGGGACGATCACTTACAACTTTGTGAATCTGAATTAACAGGAGTGCCTGGAGTGCCTAAAGTGCTTGTAGTGCTTGAAGTACTTGAAGTATTATAAAGGGCAAATGTGCATATTTTTTTTAATTTTGCTTGGCCGAATTATTCATTCATGAATGCTTACGAACAAACTATTGCTTATATGTTCGACTGCCTGCCGATGTTCCACCGTGTGGGTGCAGCGGCATACAAAGCCAACCTCGATAACACCATCACATTAAACACACTATTAGGAAATCCACAAAGGAACTTTCCGTCGGTACATATTGCCGGCACTAACGGCAAAGGCTCGGCTTCGCATATGATCGCATCCATACTGCAAACGCACGGATTAAAAACCGGGCTCTACACATCACCACATTTGAAAGATTTCCGCGAACGCATACGCATCAACGGGAAAATGATCCCTAAAAGCAAGGTGGTTTCATTTGTGAATGCTTACAAAAAAAAATTTGAAGCCATCAACCCTTCATTTTTCGAGATCACGTTTGCGCTGGCAATGGATTATTTTTCAGAGCAAAACGTGGATATCGCCGTGGTGGAAACCGGCATGGGCGGCAGGCTAGACTCCACCAACACCGTCAAATCTATACTTTCAATCATTACGAATATCGGCCTTGACCATACACAATTCTTAGGAGATACGCTTCAGAAAATAGCTGCAGAAAAAGCAGGCATCATCAAGCCGGGAATACCTGTGGTTATTGGGAAAACCCAATCAGAGACCAAAGATGTTTTCGATGAAACGGCGCTGAAAAATAAGAGTAACATTACATTTGCAGATACGACCTACAAGGTGGCAAACTTCAGGTTCATCAACAAACCGCCGTTCGGCAGCACTTTCGACCTTTTTCGCAGCGGAAAACCCTATAAGGAATATGTGTACTCTGCACTGGGCGGCATTTACCAGCAGGAAAATATTCAGACGGTTTTTGCCAGCGTTGACGAACTGCGGAGCTTAGGCTATCAAATTGAAGACAGGGATATTTTGGTTGGTTTGAAAAACGTACTGAAAAACACCGGACTGCAGGGCCGCTGGCAGGTGCTTACCGAAAAGCCGCTTACGATCTGCGACACCGGGCATAATAAAGACGGAATCACCCATGTAGTCGAACAACTACAGCAGATCAGGTTCAGCAAACTTCATATCGTTTTCGGCATGGTGAGCGATAAAGACATTCCGGGTATCCTCAGCCTTCTGCCGAAAGATGCTGCCTATTATTTTTGCAAACCCAATATTCCCAGAGGACTTGATGTAACTGAACTAAAAAGAAATGCAGATGCGCTGGGTTTAAAAGGCACTGCTTATGAATCCGTTTCTCTCGCCCTTAAATCCGCACAACAACATGCCAAAGCCGGTGACCTGATCTACGTAGGCGGCAGCACCTTTGTGGTGGCAGAAGTTTTATAGCGGAATACAAAAAGCGGGTGAAAATTTTTGTTCAATTTATTAAAAGCATCCATTAACTCTATTGAAACAATCGAAAACAAAGAGATTCCTCATTTCGCTAGGCTGTATTGAAAGCAGGCAGGTGAGGAATCTTCTCTATTATTTGTATGTAGTTTCCATATTTTCGTTTTAATAAAAATCTCTCAGATATTTATTTCACATAACGAAATAACAGAAGTCACACTCTCGTTATTAAAAGCGGGTTCACAATTATTCCTTTTCATAGTATTAACTTAAATCTTAAACGTATGAAGAAATTATTGTTTGTACTATTTCTTTTTTGTTTTAACACGGTATTATTTGCCCAGTGCGAATATACGTTCAACATAAAAGACACCAAAGGCCAGCCGGTGAAAAGTGTGGTGGTCACTGCACAAAACAGCGAAAAAAATATCGTCCTTAAATCCAAAACCAATGAAATGGGTACCGCTTCTTTTACCCTGACAGAAGCCGGAACTTACACCTTCAGTTACCTTGAAATGAAAAATGTGGAATCGGTTGAAATCCCGGAAGGCTTTAAAGGCAAAGGCGGTAAAAAGGTTACTTACGACCCGGAGAAAATATTTGTAGAAAAACAAAATTGCGACCGGACCGGGATGACCTTTACCACCCGTGAGTCACTTCAGCTCAAAGGCCAGCCAAATACCGCGGTGAACCTTATCAACATCAAACAAAATAATGAAACAAACATCCCGTATGTACCTTTGGAAATTGTTGACTGTAAAGAAAAAATAAAGTACAAGGGCATTACCAATTCCGCAGGGATCGCCACGTTTTACCTTCCGGTGAACCGGGATTATGAAATCGATGTGGAAGGCACCGAAGCGCTTTTTAAATTTACCATGGCCAACCTTGCTAATGCTGAAATAAAAAGGGTTTTCTACTATGAAAGGACAAAAGTGGCTGAGACTTCAAAAGGCGACACGATCATTCAGAAACAGATCACACAGACAAGCGGGACATCCAATCATTTACTTTTTGAACTCACGCTTTTGGACTTTAACGATCTGCCGTTGCCTAACGAAGCCGTTTACCTGAAACAAGAAAATGGCAAAAAGGTCTATGCAGGAAAAACGGATGCAAACGGAAGCTGTAAATTTTTACTTGAAAAGGGAGCTAATTACCTGGTGAATTTAAAATATGAACAGGGCATTTACCTGGTACACGCGCCTACCAGCTTAGGTTTTGCCAATTCCTCCATCACACGGAGGTACCGAGGTTCAGCCAACATTGAAAAAATGTTGGCCGGACGCCACGTAAATGAAAAAGGCTTTGTGGTCAACCACGATGAAACACCGGTACACCCTGCAAAAAAACCCGTGAATTACCTGAAGAAAACCGAAACGGGCTTTGATATCGATTTTGGACAATCAGGCCCGGTCGGCACTTCCACCATTGCCGAAAATAAATTATTTTCTCAGGAAGGTTTTTACTCGCCTAATTTCTATTGCCTGCAGGCCGGCACGGGAGCTTATCTCTGGGGCATCGAACTGGGTGAGTCCGGAGCCTCGCCCATTGTGTATCATGATGGCGTGATATTAATGAATACCTATTCCTGTTCGTTGTATGCTTTTGAAGCTGCCACAGGCAAAATGCTGTGGAGCAAATGGCTGGCGGGAACTATTTATTCAACACCATCTGCCGATAGCAACAGTGTTTATGTGGTGTACAATAACGGGTACAGCAACCCGTCCAATCCTAATGAAAGTTTTGTTGTCACCAGTTTTGACCTCCATACGGGAAAAATGAACTGGGTCAACTGGATCGATAAAGAAGTGATCGCATGCCCGGTTATTGAAGGGAAAGAAGTTCATATTGCTTCGCAAAGCGGGAACTATTATGTGTTTGATAAAGGTTCCGGAAAACAAACGCTGAGTTCAAAATCCATCAAGGCTGCATCGTCGCCTACCGTGACACCCAATAAAATTTACATCACTGCTTCGGTCAGCGGCAAAGAACAACTGGTGGTGCTCGACCGAAAAACACTACAGGTCCAGAAAAAATATACCGCCTCGCTAACGCCAAAAAAAATAAGCGAAAATCACAGTTGTTACAACCAGATGAACTTCAACGGGGCGCATCCCGTGGTTTACAAGAACAAGATGGTAATTATTCTGGACAGCATGAAAGTGATAGCTTTTGATGCCAACAGCGAAAAAATATTATGGCAGCAGCCTGTAAAAGCCCATCCCAATCAAGTACCGATGGTAGTAAATGAAAAGGTAATAGTAGCCACCACGACGGGCGATGTGATGAGTTATGACCTGAACACCGGCGCGCCGCAAAAGACACAGCAGAAGAAAGGAAAAATCGACGGACAGGTAATTTCAAACAATGACTACCTGTTTGTGGGTTCGGATGGAACTTTGTCGGCTACCAAAACAACCCAGCCGGTAAAATGGAACCAGTGGAATATGGACGCACGGCATAATATTTACTGGAAATGACACTTTGGTTTTAACTGTCTGCCTGAACTGCTTACACACCAGCCTGCGCATATTCTAACTTTCACTGGCTCGCAAAACAAACCATTCCCTGCAAAAATTAAAATATCATACAAATATTTGTGTGTAATAATAAATTTTTTAATTTTACAAAAAGGAATAGAAAAAACGCTTGTTTCAAATCCATCAGCAATCCAGAAATCAGTAGAATTGACCTCTTCATGGCGCAAATAAAAAAAATTCAGAAAAAATTTCTAACAAACAATAACAGTCCTTAAAACCAAAAAACCCAAATCATGAAAACACTTACAAGCATGCTAGTCCTGATTTCTGCATTCATGTTCAATGCACAGTTATTCGCCCAGACGGAGAGCGCTGCCGTTGTATCTGCGGATAAAATGAATGTCCTGTATATCGGCATAGATAATCCGGTATCTATTGCGGTGCCGGGAATTCCCAACGACAAACTGAAAGTTTCAATCAATAACGGCACCATCACAGGCAGCAACGGAAAGTACATGGTAAAAGTTGAAAAAGTTACAGAAACTATTATTGAAGTATCGGCAGAAATAAAACCCGGGGAAATCAAAAAATTCGGGAGCAGCACGTTCAGGGTTAAAAGAATTCCCGATCCTACACCAGTCATTGGCAACACATTCAACAACAGCAGTAATACATTTTTGAGTAAAGAAGAACTGTTGAAAAACCCGGAAATAACTGTATCCATGAACCTTCCTTTTGACCTGAAGTTTGAAGTGGTTTCATTTACATTCACATATTCTGTTGTTCGCGGAACTGAAAAAGATCTTGTTTCGCTCGTTGCCAATGGAAATAAATTCACCCAGGGCATGATTGACGCCATTAACAAATTGCCAAAAGACAGTAAAATTTATTTTGAAGATATCAAAGTTAAAGGGCCCGACGGATCTGTCAGGCAGCTGCCGGCCATGGTTATTAAGCTGATGGAAAAAGAATAAAATCATAATAAAGCTTGAAGTATAAAAATGAAAGACGAAATTATCATATATCAGGCTGATGAAGCGTCAATCCGGCTAGCGGTTAAAATTGAAGACGAAACGGTTTGGCTGACACAGGCACAAATGGCCGAGCTTTTTCAAACAACACCACAAAATATCACCATACATATCAGAAATATTTTTCAAGAAGGAGAGTTAGCGGAAATGGGAACTTGTAAGGATTATTTACAAGTTCAATTGGAAGGCAGAAGAAGAGTGAAGAGAAATATCAGGCTGTATAATCTCGACATAATCATTTCAGTAGGTTATAGGGTTAAATCATTACGTGGCACACAATTCAGAATTTGGGCCAACAAGGTATTAAAAGATTACTTATTAAAGGGGTATGCGATATCTCAGCGATTTGAACGCATCGAACATGAAGTACATAATATCAAGAACAAGCTTGGCGAAATTGACTTACAAATTAATACCAGCCTGCCACCCAAAGAGGGTATCTTGTTCAATGGACAAATATTAGATGCTTATGTTTTTGTGGCAGATTTGGTCAGAACAGCAAAAAAATCCATTATTCTATTTGACAACTATATTGATGAAAGCGTGCTGTTAATCTTATCTAAAAAACAAGCGGGTGTGAAAGTCACAATTTACAACTCAAATCTGACAAAGGAAACGAAGCTTGACCAAAAAAAGTGCAGTTCACAATATCCGGACATTGAAATCAAGCTGTTTAATAAATCACACGACCGCTTTCTCATCATTGACGAAAAAACTGTTTACCATATTGGTGCTTCGTTGAAGGACCTGGGTAAAAAGTGGTTTGCTTTTTCAATAATTAATTTGGATGTTCAGGAGATATTAAAGAGACTAAATGGTTAAAGCCAGCAAAATGTTTTAGTTCCAGCCTGACACGCCAACCTGCCTCGCTATGCCGGACTGACACTCCACACCCATTGAAGATTTAAATTCGCCGCTCGTTTTTCCATCCCTGCCTGCATGACGCAGTCAGGCAGGCTTAAGGATAAGAGGCAAAGAAAAACGAGCCACAGCCAAATACATTTTTTAGTGTCGGTCCGACTTGCCAAACCACTTGCCAGCGCGCAGTCGGGCTGACACTACCACAGAGGCAAAGAAAAACGAGATATGTTAGTGTCGGTCCGACTTGCCAACCACTTGCCAGCGCTGAGCCGGACTGACGATCCACACCCATTGAAGATTTAAATTCGCTGCTCGTTTTTCCATCCCTGCCTGCATGACGCAGTCAGGCAGGCTTAAGGATAAGAGGCAAAGAAAAACGAGCCACAGCCAAATACATTTTTTAGTGTCGGTCCGACTTGCCAGCCCACTTGCCTGCGCGCAGTCGGGCTGACACTACCACAGAGAAAAACGAACCCCGGATAAAAAATTACGAACCTGCATTTAATATCTGCCATGCCACTGCACCGGCTTGAATTTTTGCCCATTTAAAAAGAAGCTGTATATTTGGAAGATAATATCTCCAAAACCCGGAACCGAAATATGCTGCTCATCTTTTTACCGAAAACCACACCCCGCCACCAGTATGTGTTTTCGCATATTTTTACGTTCCTCGGTATTGAATACCGCATCATCAACGATCTTAGCGAATTTTCTGCATCGGACGAACTGAAATTCAGTTACTCAGATGCTCCGTTAAATAATGAATTGCATTTCCATGCTGCCGGCCTCTTAGGGGAAACAGAAATAAAAAATTTCGTTCCTGAAACCGGGACACACCAGTCGGTAATAACGCTGTTCCCGCACCAGCAGCAGGCCTCTGCCCTGCCCTACGATGTTTTTTCAGCGGTGTTTTACCTTATCAGCCGCTACGAAGAATACCTGCCGTTTACGCCGGACGAATACGGCCGTTTTGAAGCTGCGCAAAGCATCGCTTACAAGCATGGTTTCCTGCAAAGCCCTGTAGCCGACATCTGGATCGCACAGCTTGCCGGCATACTGAAATCAGCATTCCCGGAACTGAAAATCGCGGAAAAAAAATTCGGTTTTATTCCGACCTATGATATCGACAATGCCTACGCATATAAACACAAAGGTTTTTTCCGCAGCCTGGGCGGGCTGATGAAAGATTCCGTTTCGTTTAAATTAAAGCGGTATTTTGAGCGTATCGGTGTTTTACTGCATGTGAAACCCGATCCTTACGACACGTATGAGTACCAGTTTGAACTTCAGAAAAAATACAAGCTGAACCCTATATATTTTTTCCATCCCGGCACTTACGGCAGCTACGATAAAAACTGTGCGCCTGAAAATAAAAACATCCGCCGCCTGATACAAACGATCACTGCTCATGCAGAACTCGGCCTTCATCCCTCCTACCTGTCAACGGAAAACCCCGGCCTGCTTGCTTCAGAGATTGCCAAACTTGAAAAAGCCTCCGGGATAAAGATCACCAAAGCACGGCAGCATTTCATCCGGATCCGTTTTCCGGAAACCTACCGCAATTATATCACTCATGGCATCACCGATGATTATTCGATGGGCTACGCCACCGAAGCGGGTTTCAGGGCGGGCACGTCAGAGCCTTTTTATTTTTTCGATCTGCAAAAAAATGAAGAAACAACACTGTTGGTACATCCGTTTGTCTTGATGGACGGCGTTTACATACAATACCACCCGGCCGCAGCCGAAGAAATACCGGAGAAAATATTACCGCTGATCGCGCAGGCAAAAGCGCTGAACGGCACGTTCATCAGCCTGTTCCATAACAATGCTTTTTGCGATACTCCTGAAATGAGGCACTGGCGCAGGATTTACGAAGACATGATAAAACGGTTAACTAAATAAACCATACAACCCGGATGATCAGACACCTGCCATATAACGATATTGATAAAGCCAAATGGGACGCGTGTATCGGAAAATCCGTCAACGGGAATATTTATGCTTACAGCTGGTATCTCGACAGCGCCTGCGAGCGCTGGGATGCGCTGGTGGAAGATGATTACCACAGCGTGATGCCGTTACCGTGCAGGAAAAAAGCCGGTTTTCAGTATATCTTTCCACCTTCGCTGGTACAGCAGTTGGGCATTTTTTCTGTTGAAGAAATTTCTGCATCAAAGGTGGCTGAGTTCATACATGAAATCCCTTCAAAGTTCAAATATGCGGAGATCAACCTGAATCACCACAATCCCGTTGAAAAGCTTACGGCAACTATAAAAACGCACGTCAACCTGGAGCTCGGCCTCAACAAAGCTTACGATGAATTACAGCGAAACTATGCTGAAAACCTCCGCCGCACACTAAAAAAAATACCTGAAAATATTTTCATCGTTAAAAAAGAAGGCGATACCCAAGAGCTTATTGAACTTTTTAAAAATAACCAGGCAAAAAAAATTGCTTTGTTGCCGAAAGATTTTTACCAGGTGCTGGAGCGGGTTTCCAATGTTGCCAAAGAAAAAAAAATGATGCAACTCTGGCAGGTGTTTCACGAAGGGAAACATTGTGCCGGTGTGCTGTTTATTTTCGGTTTCCAAAAAGCCATCTTCCTGTTTTCGGCCAACAACGATACGGGAAAGGAACTACACACCATGCATTTTCTTATTGACCGGTTTATCCGTGAAAATTCGGGTAAAGAACTTACTCTTGATTTTGAAGGTTCCGACAATAAGTCACTGGCACGATTCTACCGAAGTTTCGGCGCAACAGAAAAAAACTATAACGGAATTACCTTAAGCCGATGGCCGCAATTTGTAATAAATTCAATAAAATCTGTTTTAAAAATAAAAAATAAGTTACTTTAGCAACGAATCTTAAAATTATTCAAATGGTAAATGTTTTAGGAGAAAAAAATTCCATCATAAATCAGTTCATCGCTGAGATCCGCGATTCTGAGATTCAGAAAGACAGCATGCGGTTTCGCAGGAATTTCGAACGCATCGGTGAAATTTTCGCTTACGAGATCAGCAAGGAACTGGAATATGAAAAAAAAGAGATCATCACCCCGCTGGGTGTTGCTGAGGTCCCCAAATTAAAAACCTCCCCGGTGCTGGCCACCATCCTGCGTGCAGGGCTTCCGCTTCACCAGGGATTGTTGAATGTTTTTGATGGTTCCGAAAACGCCTTTGTTTCTGCTTACAGGTACCATTACAAAGACGGGCAGTTCGACATCAGGGTGGAATACACCTCAAGCCCCGATCTTAAAGATAAAGTACTGATTTTGGCCGATCCCATGCTGGCCACCGGCGCATCACTGGTACTCACGCACAAATCACTGCTTGAACGCGGACAACCTGTTCACACACATATTGTTACGATTATTGCCAGTGTCCAGGGAGTAGAGTATATCAAAAAGAACTTTTCCTCCAAAAACACCACTTTGTGGGTCGGCGCCATTGATGATGAACTGACGGCTCAGGCTTATATCGTACCTGGACTGGGCGATGCGGGAGACCTTGCTTATGGGATAAAAATATAAGCGGAAACCGTTGGTATTTTGATTATTTTTTCGTAACTTTGTCTTTGTTTTTAATAAGTTTATACGCAAAATGCCTTCTTTAATCATATTACTTCAGGTAGATACTTTTTTTAAGGTTATCCAGTTGGTTCTTCTCAGCATCCTAAAACTGATTGTTGCACCGCCCGTTTCCATTGAGATGGGATTAGGCTATTTTGAAACGGTAGCGATCACCGCCATCAGCGGCATTATCGGTATTTACTTGTTTTACCACCTGAGCGGTTTGATCATAAAATGGTACCGAAGGCACGTCAAACCGTTTATCAACAGGATGATCGGTAAAAAAAGGGATCGTAAAGCGCTGCGCGAAATGGTCATAAACGCTGAGAAAAAAGGTGAGTCAAAATGGAAAAGCAAAAATATCCTGAAAAAAATTGATAAACGTTGGGGGCTTATCGGCATATGTTCGTTTACCCTGATCGCCATCCCGCTGGTTTCTTTCTTTGCCAATAAATATTATTCCAAAAACAAATACACGCTAATCTACCTCAGCGGTTCGGTAATTTTATGGTCGTTTGTGATTACGACCCTGTATTTTTTCGCCTTTTGAACTATTGCTTTAAAGGCCTTTCGAATTAAACTGTTCCAGTTCATTTTGCAGGGATTCCCATTTATCCATTTCGGATTTCAACTGGCATTTTAATTTCTGGTAATTATCAAAAATCTGTTTATCGTTCATCGCTTCCTTATATTTTTCAGGATCGGTAAGCACTTTATCGAGTTCCGCTATCTCCGCCTCCAACTTTTCAATTGTATGCTCCGATGAACTGATTTTATTCATCAGCTTGCGCTGTTCCTTTTCAAATTCTTTTTTCTTTTCCCTGTTCAGCTTATTATCCGACACAACAGCCTGCTTACTTTCGGGGGTTTTGTGCGCCTTATTACTTTCGAGTTCCTTGAGGGAACTTATTTTTTTTGTTTCGAGGAAATAGTAAATATCGCCAAGATATTCTTTAATGGTTTTGTTTTTAAATTCATATACCTTGCTGGTCAGGCCCTGCAGAAAATCCCTGTCGTGCGAAACGATGATCAGGGTGCCGTCGTAACGTATCAATGCGTTTTTAAGAATATCCTTCGATACCATATCGAGGTGGTTGGTGGGTTCGTCCAGCACCAGCAAATTGACGGGGGATAGCAGCATTTTAGCCAGCGCCAGGCGTGATTTTTCGCCGCCTGACAGCACTTTTACCTTCTTATCAATCGTAT
>Ga0116170_10001270_pt1 | contig 25690 bp, 22 predicted proteins | sample AD_JPNHW1_MetaG_FD_89797 | JGI IMG/M metagenome (GOLD analysis project Ga0116170, IMG submission 89797) | Active sludge microbial communities of municipal wastewater-treating anaerobic digesters from Japan - AD_JPNHW1_MetaG | ecosystem: Engineered > Bioreactor > Anaerobic > Digestate | place... | reverse complement strand
TCGCGCGTTTGGCTTTGCTGCTCGCGCTTTCGGCCGTGCCGCTGGCGCGTTCGGCAGTGGTGCTTGCGCCTGTGGCTGTGCTGCTGGCGCATTTGGCTGTGCTTGAGTCCTCGCTGCTGCTTCTGCTTTAGCCTTTGCTTCTGCTTCTGCTTTAGCCTTTGCTTCTGCTTTAGCCTTTGCCTTCGCATGCCCTTCAGCATTTACCAAAGCAGGGTCTTTAGCTACATCCTGTTCTGCGGCTGCACCTACGGCTTTTTCTGTACCCCCTGCAGGAACATTTACCTTAGGGGCCGCCTTCTCAGCACCACCCACTGCCTCATTGAACAGCTTTCCAAATCCACCATTCCTTTTTATATCAAGGCCCTTTGCGACGCCTGCTCCAAGCAAGCCTCCGCCTATAGCACCTTTAACGGTGTTACCAAAGACATTGTTACCACTGTTTAGTTGAATACCATTTCCACCAAGCCCGATGGAGTATCCACCATTCTGTGCTGTGCCGTACCCAGTGAGCCCGCCAGCAGCAGCGCCCAGCCCAGTCCCCCAACCCAAAAGTTGTCCAGGAGTGAGCTTTGCTTCCTTAAGAAATCCAGGTGTAAACTTAGTCATATAGACAGCTCCAAATCAAATTATTCGAATACATTGGTCTTGTTAACAGCACTAGCAGGAGAACGCATATCGGACAGCGTTTTCTTCAGTGACTTCTTGTACGCTGTTCCAACGTTCTTTGCACCGTGCAGCAGGAACGGGGCAGCTGCTCCACCAAGTCCAGCTCCGAGTATGCCTGACCCGATGCTTCCTAGAGTTGAATCGCCATTAAGCATACCGGTTCCAAAGCCCATAGCGCCACCAACCGCTGCACCCCGGGCCATCTGCCCGCCAAAAGCGTTTCCAATGGCACCAGCTCTTGGCGCGATCTCTTTACCAAAGAAATTACCTAAGGTCTTCATGAAAGCGCTCTCTTTGAAGAAAGCGTATTTTTCAGTAAATCCAGGTGTGAAGTCGATCATATCTCGACCTTCTCTTTATTAGGTCTATTCAAATATGCGATAGCTGCCGCTGTTATCGGAGCCATTGCATAGGTGAGATTTGAAAGGGTGTTATGCCCAAGGAACTTCAGTGCTTCGAACTCAGGCATAAACTTTCCTATTCTACCCGCATAGTGTCCAAGTTCATTCTTTAGCTTCGGGGCTAGGCTGTCAGGGTCAAGCTCATTCAAGTGTTCATAGAACTTTTTAGTGATGTCATAGCCAGGTATCGAAGTGTATGCTTCATTTAGAAGTTGTGGAACGAACCCCGATGCTGCAACAGATGCAGGATGCTCTTCTACAAAGTCCATTGCTTGGTCAGTCGCTTCAAACGGCAGCACCTTTCTAACAGCGTCTCGTGCCGTCTGTGAAGCTGCAAGACCTCCTGTAATATATCCAGGGATAGGTCCACCAAAGACGCCTGTAATAGTGTCTTTGAGAAGTGGGTTCCTCTTTCCTAGATCATACAGCCACTGCGATATCGTAGGGGATTTCCCGGATGCAAAGAAGGCTGCAGGACCACTAACAAAGTCCAGAGCATCGTATAACACTGGCTTAGCCCCAGGAAGTACTTTATCAACTTTCCTGATGAGTCCTTCTGTTTTGTTAAGGTCGTCAATATGCCCCATTTCATGCGCCATTGCGAAGAGGTTGTTTCGAGGAGTTTCCACAATGGCCGGACTATCGCCGATCTCAAACTTCTCTGCTATATACGAACTGAGATCTTTTGCTTCAATACCGTCGAGGACCTTTTTAATCTCATCAGGATCGGCATGAAAGAGTTTGGTCGCCAACACATCGCCGACCATCTCATCTTTAAGCTGTTTACTAAAGTCTTCGATTACCAGATCCCGCATGGCTTTGTTAGACTGCTCGTCTATGGAGTAGTTAACGCTTGCAGGATAGTGAGCTATAAACTGGTACCAAGGGGGGAGAATGTCTTTTTTAATAAGAGGTCCATATGCTCTCGGAGAAGAGGGTTTTAGGACAGGAGTAAAGTACTCCTTACCTTTCTTAAGCTCTTTCCGAGCGAATTCTCCAAAGACTTCTCCAATATTGTTGTCCTGCCGGACATTGTCATTTATCTTGTTGGTTATATACTTGGAGCCCATCTCAATGCCAGGACCTAGCGTCAGTATTGTTGCATTAGCTAGCGAATCCAAAGTGCTGTCTTTGGAGTCATTAGCAACGCCTACAGCTTCTGCGTATTTATAGAAGGTCTCTTTGGAAAATTTCATTGTTACTTTCCTGAACGTGCTACAGCTTTTTCCTCACGTGCTTGCAGGTTTGATTTCCCCGATCCAGAGGGCAAATTATCAAAATCTTTTCCCCATTTAACTGCGATAGCAGGGCGCTTAGTTCCAGCTACAGCTCTGGACGTTGATTTATTCAGCGCCTTGGCTGCATCATCAGAAAAGCCTAGAGCACCTTTAAAATAGCTGAGAACACCTGCATATTTCTCAGGGTCTTCCTTTATAGAAGCCAGTTTAATGGCTACCATTCTAGCAATGTCCTGTTCAAGATTGAGCATTACTTCACCTCGTCTGCCTCGTCCTTATCTATTGCAAACCCTTCAAAAGAGGGTTCCCGTAGCTTATCCAGCAACGGTTTACGACTGGTAACACGAACTATCTTACCTATATATCTATCAGGGTTTTTATACATGTCAATCCTGAGTGCGTCACTCAAGCCTGTCCCGACCTTCCCAGCCGGCTTTCCGTTCTTATCTACAAGGTTAATTGCCCCAATTGCACGCTGATCGTATTTCCCTGTCCCAGAGGTAAAGCTATCGATACGCAGGTCGTAGTCGAACCGGTGCTTCATCTTGATATTGTCACCTGTGTCCTTATGGACAAGGACCACGCCTTCACCCTTAGCATTTCCAACCTCATCAAATAGCGCTTTGAACCCGTGCTCAGCTTTCTTAGGAGGCTCAAAATAGTAGGGGAGATCTTTACTGAGTTCTTTGAGGAGAGAGTACTGTTCTTCATAGGTCATACCTTCGGACCCATCTGGCCCCTTCTCGATCTTGAACGGAGCATAGCGAACAAGCCCCTTGGCGTTCTGCTGTTCGACTGCATTTCTTGGCAGAGAGTTCAGAATACCACTAAGGGTATTAAAGCCCTTATCGTGCCACAGCTCACCTCGAATAATCATTCCATGATATTTGGAAGGTAGCTTCAAATCCCTTAGATGCGGCACATTGTCCTCTTTGGTAATCAAGTCACCATCTTTGTTTTTTCTCTGGGAGGTAAAGGATATTCCGTTAGGGTTTACTACAGCAATGAAGTGTGCGCCATCGATCTTCTCAGTCGCAAAGTATTTATCGGAGTCGTCCTCAGACACTGGGATTTCTTTATACTTCGGTTTCGGAGACCAGTAATGGTCAAGGTCGTTCTTCTTAACTGCCAGCCACTCTTTGTCGTTTTTCTTCATAAGCACATAGTTTCCTTTCTGTTCTCCAGAGGGTATCGTTAGATTAATATACCCCGAACTGGACTTAACTACAATAGGTAAATCTATGCTTTTAACGACTTTTCCTGCGCCGTATTCTCCCTTAGGAATCTCACCTTCCCAGTCCATATAACTGACTACATGATCTGGTTGCCTGAACAGTTCTACGGGTTTTCCTTTGGTCGGTAGTCCCTTTTTAGTGGCAAAGGACACGGCTTTGTTGCCAAGATCGATTCGGATGTCAAAGTGTTTACCTGCTTTGTCTGCCGCATGTTCCTGTATAACCAAACGTGACGGAGAGTATGTCTTCTCCGCCACTGGTCCTATTCCTTCGGACTCTACCTGGTTCTTCCTGTATTTTAGATCTACGCCTGCCATTACTTCTTCTTTTTTCTGCTGGGTTTAATGTCTTGCTCCTCTTCTGGCGCTTCTTCAGGAGCTTCCATCTTAAATCCAATAGCTTCTGTTACAGGTGCGTCAGTCACCTCTTCTTGGTATGTACCCTGCTGTGAAAGAGCAGCCAAGCCAACCTCAATGAGATACTGCGCCTGCTTTGCGTTTGTTCGAAGATCCACTTTAGCAGACTGTTTTAGATCGATAAACAATGTGTCAGGAAGATCCAGGACAAGTCGGACAGTGTCTGTGCTCTTCTTTGGGGACATTAGACGTCTCCTCTAATGAAATCCTCTATGGCTTTCGCCCCTGCATTTGCGGTATCTCGTGACTCACGTGCGAACATCGTGCCTGCGTCTTCAGCACTGTCAGCTAGTGACTGGGCTGCATTGCCAAAACTGTTTATCATGTTTCTGCTGGCTTCGCCCACATTTCTGACCGCATTGCTGCCAGAGTCAAAGAAGTTTCTACCGCTATCCGATAGTGCTCTAGCATGTGGAGCCATATCAGAGTAGACACCCTTTAACACGTTTGACATAGACTCAGTTGAGGGCAGCCTTCCTGCAACGTCATTTATAAGCTCTGATGCAAGTGTCTTAAGTCTTCCTAAAGCCGCATGTCCACCACCAAATCCAGCACCCGCTAGAGCTCCCAGAGGTATAGTGTACTGTGCGGCTGATGCAAGAGATTTACCTGCGTCTTTGTCGTTGGCATATGCGTTAAGCAGCGTAGGAATGGCAGTCAGTCCTGTGAGAGCTCCTGCACCAATAAGGCTTGGCGCAACGAGTTCTTTTAGCCCTGCCAGCTTCTCCACGACTCTTTTATTGATATCAGCGTTGAATGAGCTGTGCTTGCTCATCTGTATTGCACGTTCTTGAGCCATAGCTTTTTCCTTTGAAGGATGTTTCCCAAGGACTCGAGATCCGTCCTTGGTATACAGTATCCACTGAGAGCCTTTTTGTTTTAACATTATCAGTACTTTAACGGAAAGGGGCGGGGAAATCAATCATTCTTAAATATTAGAGGGGTGTAGGTATCAAGAGCCGATAGCGCCTCGCTTAGGTTTCCAACAGTCTTCATAGGCCAAATAGCATTTATCGGAGTGTCCTTGGCTGATGAAGCCAACCCAAGAGCTCCTGCTGCAGCCTCATTTAGGAATTTTAGATTATTTCCACCTAAAGTATCGAACATCTTGTTGTAGGCAGAAACATCCTTCAAGCCTGTACGTGTACCAAATGGATTATATGGGCTTAAGTGGCCAAGTTCATGTCCAATATAATAATCATTATTTTCGGAATTTACGACAGCGTCACCTGTTCTTAGGCTTATCGAGGCTGACGCCTGTCCTTCTGGAATAATCCGGGGATCTAGGTACCTGAAAACTGTATTTTGAGTTTGGTTATCAGGGTCTAACACCCCAAGCGTGTACCCTTGATGCAGTATAGAGTCCCGCCATTCCCGATACTTCAACTTCCCATCCTTCCAATCGTCCTCGCCGAACCACTCATCCTCTTTAAAATATGAAGGATCACCCTGCGACGTTGTCTTTTTTACTCCAAACAAGTTTGGATTTTTAGACAATATGTTTATTGTACGCTGGGCGCGTTGGGCTATGGCATTTCCTAGCTGGTCTTCTGTTGGATTAAATGGCTTAAATGCAGGAATTCTATCCTCTAATTCCTTTTGTTTACGCGCTCCAGCCTCTTGTTCTATCTTAAGTATCTCTTCCTCCTCTTGCTTCCTCTTGCGCTCTTTTGCCTCCTCTTCCTTTCGCTTGCGTTCTTTTGCTTCCTCCTGCTCCCGTATAAGCACAGCTTTAAGCCTGTTTTCACTTTGAATGTGTGGAAATTCAGGGGACTCCGCAAGGTTTTTAAGTCCCCGCCACTTCTGTGCTCTCTCTGTATTCAGTTCTGGATCTTGGTCTTGTAAGGTATCAGCGTTTAACAGCATACTTTGTGGAATACTTCCAGAGATATCTGGTATGTAACCCTCGTCTAGTGCAGCACGAAGAGGGTCGTCCTTAAAGGCAAAGTCAGGGAGATTTCTTTCCATCATTCCGGACACACCGAGAGACCTGTCAGCAGCATCCGCGATGTCCTTGACGGTCCCGTCAACGGTACCCCATAGTGTGTCCAACCCAATGGTAAAGTCCTGGGATACGGCTAACTTCTCCATGACTCTACGTTCGATATCCTGTTTGAGATTAAACATCAATACTTCCCGTCCTTCCCTTTACCGAAGTTAGTTGCCAGGACATACGGACCTGTTGGATTGTAGCTGGTTGACGGAGACGCAGAGCCTTCCTGAACACTCTCAAGAACAATCTGCTCAATGTGGTCGGTGTTAAGCTTTGCCAGCCAGTCTTTGCCCATTCTAGCCAGAATGTTTATTCCAACCATGGATGGGGTATGCTTCATTGGAGTGCTCTTTACCATGACCTTCTCAATACCAAGAGTTCGCAGAGCCTTGGTCTTGTCCCTGTCTATCTCTGTGCCTGCAGCATATGGACCAGCGGCAACTGCGAGATGGCCTCCAAGTGCGTCGTCTATATCAAGCTCATTTGTGGAGTTCTTATTCCAGGAAAGAACCTCGGTAAGAGGAGCTGTATCTCCCGGAACATAGTAGGGATGATTGCCCTGGTCTTCTATGGTAGTCAGGTTGGTTGTGCTACGGACAACAGTCTCGATAAGCTTCCTGTTGATTTTTCTGCCCATATCCTTGAACGTTTCCTGCATGTTGTCCACGATGTATTTCTGTGTTGCACGAATTCCCTTCAGTGCGAGCAGCTCCTGAGGCTTAATTGGTCCATCTGTAAGAGCATCGCCTTTGTCCACCTTGTCGCCTGTCTTGACTTTAAGAGTGTTGCGAACACCCGCGAGATGCTTCTCTCCATTTACATAGATGTTCTTACCACCACCAGGGTTGTCTTCGATACGTTCAATCTTACCGTTAAGCGTTGACAGCGTCGCCTTGTCTCTCAGGAACTTAGGGACAAGGGTAAGCTGCTGCAGACGATCAAGTCCGCCGGCTACCTGAGCGCCAGAGCCAAGAACAGCCCCGGTGTGGAACGCTTTCATGGAACCTTGCGTAGTAGGCTCAGTGATGAACTGTCCTGCAAGAGCTCCAATGTTGTCTCCGATCTTAGCTCTCTGACCGTTTTCACGCAGACCATAACAGGTTGAACAAGTACCGTCCCTCAGCTCACAGGTCAAGGGTGACCGAAGCTTGAGTGTTTTCTTTCCTGCTTTAGTGATACTTCTGTAAACGTCCTCATCTACAAGGCGATTTGTCCCCGCCTCGTATCTTCCGATAACGTCATTGGAGTTCTCGAGGTCGGTGTCAACACCGTCTTTGGTTCCACAGTCTTCTTTGGAGATAACGTTGTCAACTGTGGCGGAGATAACCTGCTTAGAGAAGTAACCTGGATCTGCTGTTGCAAGACGCTTCTGGATCATACCGGAGCGTGATCCGTAAGTGTGTGCCCAATACTCAGATACAGGAAGCCCTTCAGGGAACGACTTCGTTAGAGCGAATGGGACGGCGCGACCCAACTCATCAGAAACGGCAAATGGCGTGATGACCATCTGCTTGAACTGATCGAAGCTAGGCTTACCACTCGCTTTGAGTAACTGTGCTATTGCGTTCTCTGGGTTATTCGCAGCAAAGTTACGGGCAACTCCGTCCATGGCCTTGACGTGCTTTTGAAGGACTTTACGTCTTCCATCGTCGTCAGTTGCCTTGTCGTAGTCTTTGCTGACGTCACTGAGCGCTGCGTCTCTGTTCTTGTAGTCAGGAGTGATGTCCTCCAGTCCGATGCTGATTGAAGAATAGATGTTGTACTTGGTAGCCAGCTTGGACAGCTTGTCCATAGTGTCCCTGAATACATCTGGACCCTTCTTCGACAGATCCTTTAAGAAGCTGCCCATAGTCGCTTTTATGAGGCCATCAGCAGGGAGGGCTATGCCCTCAGGAAGAATTGGATTAACCAGTTCACGCCCGATGGTCGTCTGTCTTCCCCCGATGGTTACAGTGTCGTAGATCTCAATTGACTTGGTCTTGTAGTCCTTCATTGCGTCATCGAGAGTTGCATACTTCTGCTTGGATTTGTCTGCGCCTCTCCGGGTAAGGTAGTAGACGCCTGTCATAACGTCATGACCTGGGGCCAACATGATGCTACGGTCTGCTGCGTGTTCAAGCACCTTTGACGGGAGATAGTTCTTCGCTTCCTCCACAGCCTTGTGGGACATCGGAACGAATACGCCCATCGTATCCTGAACAATGATGCCAGAGGAGGTCATGAAGGTGTATGGTCCAGGAGCAGTGATGTCGTACATGGTGATTCTACTGTTGAGATTTTTTACCTCAACAATCTTTACCCAGGTTACTCTGTCGTTATTAACGAGATTCTTCCACTCCTCTGGCATAGCACAGATAGAGCAGAGCTTCTTTGCGGCGTCCCTAGGTATGTACCCAAGAGTATGATACTTACTGACTGATGTATATAGACTACGCACTTCAGGATCAGGGCTGGAAACTTTTATTTCTTGTTTAGTCAGTTTAGCAAGAGAGGAGCTGAATGGCACAAGGTCATATTTGGACTTTGAGTTTGCAACGGCAAGCTTAGACAACGGGGTACTCTGGTATCTGGCAAAGTCAGCACTCTTTTGAGTGTGTCTTAGTGTAAGCGCTACATCATGGATATCTACAGACGACAGATTTACCACCATAGCAGTCTTAGCGTCTTTTCCATATGAATACTCAGTGATGGTGGCACGTATTCCAAGGCTCCGACATAACTCAACAACTTCCGTAGCTAGACGTGCAGATATTGTGTGGTACTGAGCCATAAACTGATCTGACTTCTTGGAGGTTGCCTGTCTAAAGCCACAGCTACCGTCAGTATCCAACAGGCCAGAGAGCAGTCCGATCCGGAAATCTTTATTTCCAGACAGATAGAACGGAGGAAGATGCTTATTTGCAGCGCCCTTTCCAATCCATCCAGTGATATTTCCAGCAAATGACGTTGAGCTCACCGTGTGCTTGGAGCTGGCGCAGTCATAACCATCGAACTTGTGTGGTGTAGTGATAGTGTAAACTGCCTGATCCTCTTTGAGGATTCCACGGATAACAGACTTAAACGCGTCCTGTAGCGCCTTGTCTACTGAAGATAAGCATATAAAGCAGTCTCTACCCTTTCTGAGATTAACAGACACCCAACCGTCACCAGTCATCATGCCAATAAAATGGCCGATGTCGTTTGTTAGTTGGAGAGTTTCTGGGACCTTTACCGCACCATTGCTGCCAGAATAGTCAACGAGAGGTATGGCCTCAATATCACCATACCCATCTGTGTTGACTATTTTCGGGCACAGCTTGCCGACCGCGTCATCAGGCCGTGCCTTAACGATCTTTCCAGTCTCGTGGTCATACACGACAAGGCTGTGATCGCTGGAAGACACGAGTTCTGTGCCATCTGAGAATCCTACAGTTCTAGCTTCAAGATCGGGGTGCACAGAGAACTTTGTTACATCTGCAGTAACAACTTTACCTGAGGCATCTGTGGTGAGGACACTTACTCCAGCAGGGACGTCATATTCAATGACTCCGCTGTCCTTCACTACCTTCGTATCTTCAAGCTTAGGAAAGTCAGCCAAAGAAGTAATCGCCAGGACTCCGCGCTTGGTTATCAGGTTGCTCATGTGGGGCATATTCGTTTTTCTCCATTCCAGCCATACTTGGCTATTAGAAGAATACCAAAACGAAGTGTCCATGTCAACATCTATTATTAAAATAATAGAAGTCAGCACTGAATCGCCATCAAAGTCAGCGCCGAATCCCCCTACAATCAGTGGATGGATCTTAATTGACTTGCCATCATACAGTTTAGGCTGTACAGTGAGGATACTAAACTTGTGCAGAGAAGGAGCACGATTCAACCAGATAGGGCGATCCTTTACAGCTCGATCCAGAGCCATTTGTGCTTGGGGTGAATGTTCCCTGACTGCCACAGAAGCGTCCAGAGGTTTGTACCCCATCTTAACCATCTCTTTTATTATGAACGGCTGATAAAGATCCCATGCCATCTGTCTGGGCATCATGACCTCATCAGGATTCATCTCTGTAGAAGGTGTAATGGTTGACGATCCTGACAAGTCCTGGTTCTTTGCAAACACGACTGACTGGAAGAAACCCTCCTTCGGAGATGGTCCCTTAATAAGCTCAATGGCTCCAGAGATCTTCTTTTCACCGCGCTGTACCAAAGGATCTCCAAGACCCTGTAAAGCTTTGACAGCCTTGTACAGATCGCTGCGAAGCTCTGACTTAACACTATCATCCAGCGCTCCCATACCCTTCAGCTGGGAGTTAACCATAACCATGTCTCTGTACAGAAAGTTGATAGGAGCAGTGTTAAGACTTCCATTTGGCAGCGGATACATCGGTCTGAACTGAGGAGGGAGCACTGGGATATTATTGAGGATGTAAGCTTCTGCAGGCTTCAGGCCATTGTGCTTCAGTGCACGGAGGAATCTCAGTTCTTTATTGACTTTGTCCAAGCCCTGTCCACTAAGCCCCTTAGCCTTCTTAGCAAGCTCATCAAACCGCTTATCAACGTTGACACGGCTAAGCATCTCTTTAAGAGCCGCTCCAGAAGTAAGTACGTCCTTACCCTCTGGGTCTTTAGCAATTTCACCAGCCTTTTTATCATAGTAAACATTGCCTGCTATGATGCCGTCTAGCTGCTTTTGAGTTAGGCCAAGAACAGTCTTCGCAGCGTTCTCCATGACTGGATTCAACATAGGCTCAGCAAGGCTGATATGTGTCCACTTGGTGCCCTTGAGTCCGCCAGTCTTGACCTCATCAAACAGTCCATCACGTACAGGGCGAAGGTTCTTTGAGATGACGACCTTAGCCTCTTCGATCTCACCATTGGAACGTTCTAGAATCTCTTTATCGGTCAGAGGGATCATGAACATGGTGTTACCCTCTTTGCGGATGTTAACGCCACCGGCAGCAAGATAACCAAGGAGCTTGTTGACCACGAATGGGGTCTTAGGCGCAGGCAGAGGGAATCCAAGCTGAACATTTCTCCATAGCTCAGGATTCTGTTCTGCTTTATACGCAGTCATCTCGAGTAGGTTCTCACGTGCACCATGAGCTATCATGGAGTTAAACTCAAGTCGGCCCATGTTACGTGCGGAGGTGTGTCCTCCCTTAGTTGGCTGCAGGTCAATGTCGTAAGAAGGCCCAACACCGCGAGCGTTGATCTTCTTGCTAACCTGATGCACCAGTTTGAGATAATACTGGTCTCCGGTCAGCACCTTTCCAAGTGACTGTCCTGTAGTAGGATCGATTAGCTCTTCCTTATCGCTGATGCCCTCTTTCTTCAGAACCTTCTTCACGTTGTCAACAGAATCAATATCAAGAAAGTTATCGATCTTGATGGTCTTACCGAGTTTGCGTGCAACTTTGCCCATCGCAGTCTCAAGGATCTGTGAAGGGTTGATACGTGTGGTTACTGCTGAGGGTGAGATAGCTAGATCTATTGGGTGTCCGCTCTTATCAGCAGGCATCTCATTGTCTGGAATGACAGCTGAGATAATTCCCTTGGCTCCGTGACGGTTAACCAGCTTATCACCAATCTGAGCCGGCTCTTCCGTCTTAACGAATACCTTAACGAATTCGCCGGTTCTAACAACGTCAACGACTTCTCCTACGACTTCTTTGTCCCACAGCTGTGCATTGTTCCTGAACCCCTTAACAAGGGTCTTGGACAGTTTTCCTAGCTTAGCATCCTCAGGAAGGACTTCCATCTTCTGGAGATGTGCTATAGCAATGTCGCCCGGCTCAAGAATTACACCCTTCTTCACAATCCCAGACTCGTCAAGCTTGCTGGATGACTTTGCGCTGAGTGCAGTTGGATAGTGGGCCTTGAACGATTTAAGATCTAGCTTATCGTCCCTGGAAATCTGGATCGTTATCTCACGAAGATGTTCTGATGTTAGTTTCTTCGATGCTGTCTCAGAGATGACATAGCCGTCTTCAAAGGTGTTGTCCTTGAAGGGCACCATGCCTATCTTAAGATTGGTTCCAAGAGACAGTGTTCCGTTGTGTGTGAAGTTACTGTCAGCAAGGACATCTCCCTGTGTAACTTTATCCCCAACCTTGACCTTTGGTTCGGCGTGGAAGAAGCTCTTATTGTTCAGCGGAAAGTTATTGTAGACGTTGTAGGTCTTAACGTCTCCGCCAGCACCTTTAACTTTTATATTGTCCTTGGTGACCTCTGTGACTTCTCCGTTCTCTTTAGCGAGCACAGAGAACACTTTACCAAGGAACTTCTCGAACGTTCCACCTGCCGGCATCTTCGTCTGGATAAGAGGCTCTTCCCTATATTTAAGAGGGATTGACTGTGAGAGCATCTTGTTAGCCATGAAGGCGCGGTTTCCCTGAATGTTGGCAAGGAATGGCGTCATGTTAGAGAGGTAGCTGAATATCTGCTTTGAGGAGTGTAGTACGTAATCTGCATCCTCAGCTTTGACTTTCGTCATGACGCCTTTGTGCATCACAATGACATCTTTGTTCTTTGGTTTACCGTGGTCATCGAACTGGTCAGGGAAAGCAACTTTTCGGTCATAGAGATCCTTGACCATCATATAACCAGACTTTCCAGACTTTCTATTCTTGACTAAAGTCTTCAGTTCTTTATTATCTATAACCGCGCCCAGAGCGAGATGGAGGTTGATTCCGATCTTCTCGGATTCTGGCGTGGCTACAGGGTCTAGTACTCCTACATGTGAAGGATTCACTGCCCGCATGGAGTCAGTAACCGCATTCATGTCACCGATAGCACCTTCACCAAGAGAGGTGACCTTGGTCGCCTGTGCAAGAATGGCTGCAGGGTTTGTCTGTTCAGACGTTGCTGAAACCGTTCCCTGTGTGAAGAACGCCCGCACGGGCTTGTTCAGCATGTCCTTGCTGATGATCTCGTTGATCTTGTCCTTGCGGTCCATGATGCGGCTGACAGTATACTGAACCTTTCGCTTGTTTCCAGTAAGACGCGCATCAACCAGATCAGGGGTGTCATAGATATGCTTAAAGATCATCGAGTCACGGTCATCAGGCAGCTCTTCACCGCGAGAAACCTTAAGAAGTTTCTGCGAAGTAGCCACAAGAGCTTCAGGGGTTACAGACTCGAATGCTTGCCCAAGGGTGCGTTTTGTAGTCTCTCCTGAGAGAACTGTCCCCTCGAAGAACTTGCGTAGCTCTACGGTCGCCTCAGAAGGGCTAATGGGGTCTTTACCGAAGATAGACTTGTAGGCTTTTGCGACTACATTGTCTGACTTGGTAAGAGTCTTGTTCTGGTTGATTATAAATAGTTTATCTCCCCAGGCTTCCTTTATCTTGGAATCTTCAACTCCAAGTGCCTTGAGGATTGGATAGAGCGGAGGAAATGCACTCTGGATCTTCAGTTTAAAGATGTTGTCTTCAGGGTTGAGCAGCATCTTGAATCCACGTCCGCCTTTTGCAAGGTTGAACTGGGACTCAAGCTCTCCGTTTTCCTTTTCACGGGTGTAGATACCAGGCTTCATTCGGAGTTGTTTATCAACCGTGTATTCATTGCCACCTAAAATAAAGGAGTATCTGTCGGTGAGGACAGGGATGTCCATAAGACGGAATTTCTTCCGTTTATCTATGATCTCCCCGGTCTCTTTGTTGACCAGCTCAATATCGCCGTACACGGGAGCGACATAGTCACCCTCGTTGGTTTTGATCTCTTTCTGGAGCTTGTAGTTAAACGGATCTGCCTTGGAGTCGTCCACCTCTATATTAGAGACTCTGAGAATTCGAGTCTTGGTTTCAATTGGGAAGGTGTTGGCAACACCGTTTACGACAGTGTTTTTAAGATCCGCGTATGTTCTGACTGGATCAAATATATGGGCCATATTGTTCCTCTACTATTGGGATAATTAACAATTCAACTGTAGGATACTATGATTGTGGAATCTATGCAAGGCTAGACTCCGATTACATAGGGGTTAGTGTCCTCAAAGTTTAGTAGCTCTTTAATTTTCCGCTCCATAGATGGGTGATATCGATAATTAACTTCCAGCATCTTGCGCAGTCGTGGATCTAAAGAGTCCACAAGTTCTTTACCGTATCTATCTCCTATTACTGCTTTAATAGCGCTAAGCTCTCCAGTGTCTTCCCTAAGAGACTCCATGGCACGACGAACTTTGTCATTTCCCATCCTAGCCAGGTAATTGCTCTCCTCGAGAATAACGTAGGGGTCTGCATGATTTGCTGAAATAAAAGCGTGGCTGGCATCCAAAGGTTTTTGCATCGAGCCTGTCGGTGCTCCAGTTATTAGACTATCTATTAGCTCAGCACCGTCATTCAAAACTCCCTTTGATGCGTGTGTTAGCTGTTTTGCACCGTTGTAGGCTAAAATCCCCCCTCCAAGAACTCCCGAGTTCGCTCCGCTTATAGCTGCTGCCACAGGTAAAAACGTGTCTGCTGTAGATCCTACGTCTCTGGACAGCTCTCCTGGACGGGAGTATTGAGACATATCGCCCACAAATTTATCAAAAGATTTTCCCTCATTTACCTCGTGATTATACACCATCTTTCGCAGCTGGCTCATATCAAAAAAGTTAAGATTTTCTTTATTCTTTTTTTCAGCCATTGCTCCCATCAGATTCAGAAACCCATCATCAAAAGCAACCATATGAGTGTTGTCAGGAACACCGAAAGCAGGCCTAACAGCTTGATTTAGCCAAGAACGCTTGTTATCAGGAAGAGTAAATATACCATCAATACCGGAATCAATAGTCTTAAAGTTAGGACCAGAAGGCCCATACTTAATACGCTGCCTTAGCGTATTTGCCTTCTCTAGTAAAGACTCTATTGATTTTTTTGCTGTATCTGGCAATGCATTGTAGGCGCTACCCGCAGAAGAGCTTATTGACTTTATCGCAGGCTCAAGAGCTTCTCCCGCTCTTTGTCTGTACCGGGATATTGTTGGAGTTATACTGTCTTCTATCCAATCCTTTGCAGGAGACAATACAGGGGATACAGCAGTATCTAGACGCTTAGCTACATCCCCTATAGTGTCTATGGCTTTACTCGTATTATTGTTCAACAGGCTGTTTACCGCCATGGAAATCCTGTCTAATCGAGTAGCTACCTGTCTTACTGGAATAGCCATGTTAAGCAGCCCCACTCGTCATCCCATAATCAGCATCAATCTTCTTTAGGAGATTCCTGTCCTTGATTATGTGGTTATTTGATAGTGGAGTATTTCCAGATTTAGCTGCGGCACGGGTCCCTTCTAGCCGAGCTGTCGCAGAGGACATTTGTGAGTTAAGTGCATCACGCTGCTTTATCTTGTCTCTTAGGAAGTTACCTGAAGCAACTCCGGGGGTGATGGTGTCAATCGCCCGCATAACATCCTCATAAGCATCATAGTCACGATTCTGGGCCTTCAGCTGCTTATTCATGATTTGAGCATCTCTGAGGTCATTATACTCCTGGGTTACCTTTGGCCCGTCTGTCATCTCGTTAAGAAGGCGTCTGGCATCTGCAATGTTTTCAGATGAAGACAGGCTATCACCAGTTCGATTAAACGACATCTCCTCAAGATTCCGGACGTTCTTGTCCAATGAGACCATCACATCATCTGGGACGCCGCTAATCATTGAATTCAACGACGCAAGTTTCTCGTTCACACGGGCAATAATGTCTTCTTTGAAATTCATAAAACACCTCTCTACGGATATCACCTATAAGATACTCTGAGATGCTCTCAGGGTCAAATACGAGCACCCTAAATTCAGGGAGATTCTGGGTATAAGTATATTAGTGCCAGTATCCATGTACTATATAAGCACATGGTTATTGGCATAAGATATATAGTTCTAAAGAAATACTTTTCAAAGGAGGAATACTATGCGTATTCCGAAGATTCGTGGACGCAAGGAAGGCTCTGGATATCTGCAGGTTGTGGCAGTCAGTGCGGTTGGTACAGGCGTAGCGTACGGCACCATCGAGGTGCTTGACCGCGTCACCAATTTCGCAGGGATCTCACAGCCCGGAAGTAGAACGGAAAGCACCGAGCGTTACGAGCGCAAACAGCTCGAAAAGTCTAATAAAAAGAACGAAGAGTAAGGCGTTATCCTTACAAGATAGGAGGAGTTAAGTTCCTCCTTTTTTAATTACAGCTTATTAATTTTAATTGTTCTTTAGGTATAAGTATTATATCTCAAATCTTAGGGAGGAATTACTATGTTTGGAGTATCGTGTTTTGGTGTGCGTCCTACGTCGATTGTCAGCACTCTCTTCAGAACAACAGGTGATGCACAGAAATCACAGGTTATGGTTGAGGTCATGAAGTATGACTCGATCATAAAGGACCCGAATGTGTCGGAAGCAGTTCGAGATGGCGCTTCCGAAAACAAGAAGTACCTTCTGAAGCTGTTTGAAGAGAGCCACATCTCCAAAAAGAAGGCCGCCGCAACCAAGCCCGAAAAGCCCGCAGCCGACCCCAAGTCCGAGCCCACCACGGCCGACTCCGACGAGATGGACGCACAGATGCTCGCGTCCGTTGTCGGCGGATAAGAGTAGAGATTGTTCTAATCAGGGAGGAATAAAACCCTCCCTTTTTTTATCTGCCGATTACTTGGTATAAGTAAAATATTCCGAGTGAAAACGGCGGGTATTAACTCAAAAATATTCGAGGAGGCATTATATGATGTTGACCGAAAGTTCACCTGTGTTGGCTGTTCCTGGCAATCGGAGGAACATGGCACAGGGGTTCTCTCTGGACCTGTTTCTTCGCGCTGCGCTGGTGTTCGTGGGCGCAGGCATCGTCTACAGCCTGAACAAGCCTGAGAAGAAAAAGGGCGGGCGCTCAGGCGAGACTCTCAACGATGACACTCTCCAGAAGTGGATGAAGATGGAGAGTACCACAATGATTACGCGCTTCCGTGAGCGCGTCGCCAACCATGTGTTCGAGTCTCAACGAAACGACTCCCACATTGTCCAGCAGCCACATTTCGGAATGTTTACTCACGAGGCACGCGATGAGGTGAAGAACTTCAACCGCATTGGGGTGGACTCTGCGAGGGATTTGTTGATCGCGTACTCCGAGCTCGAGTGGGTTCTGGTGTTCATCACGCAGAAGCGAATGGCGGTCAGAAACTTCGTTTCGCCCACGCAGGAACTCGGGGCAGCTTCTGACTACACGTTGCCCTGGAACATCTTCCGGGCATTCGACCTTCAGCGGTTCCTGCTCACGGTTGAGCCTGACCAGCCACTCAGAGCGAAAGCTCCATCAGATGGCTGGATCAAAAAGATGGACAACTGGGCGACCGAGATCCGGACATTTGCCACAGCGATGTTCGAGGAGTCACTCGACCCCAGCAAAGCCGCTCTGAAACAATTCAACGGGTTGGAAGACGAGCTGAGCAATCCTCTCGTCAAGAACCTCGCAAGGCTTTCTGGGGACGCGCTGCTGCTTCCAATCAATTCCAGTTTGGAGACGGTCCCATTCCTTGCCGACCGTGGTGTTGCTCGGACCTACGAAAAGGCGTGGACTGCCCTGAGAACAGTGATCCTGTCCTACTCAAAGACAGAAGAGGAAGCGGAACGAAAGCTTCGGATGGCCTCTGCAAAAGAAAGCGAGTTCCTGAAGGGACCTGCCTTCGGAAGCGCAAAAGACTCGGAGACTGCCGAGGCAGCATTTAGCGGTATGTTCAAGGCAGCAAAGTCTCTATACAACCGAGACAGCGACGGGTACAAGAAAGCCGTCAAGGGAATGGACGGGAACCCACTGTCCGAGAAGCTGGTAAGTACCTTCCAGATCCTCGCTTCGGGAGCTAGCTGTTAGACTGGGCTGCTATACTGTCCTCAATGGAAAAGCCAAAGCCTCTGAGATGATACGTACTGAAGATGGCACAATACCCTTAGGGGAATCTTCAGGAGGTATTGTAATGATAGAAGAGGTAATTGAGCTTGCGCGCATGGTCTTCTGTGATGACGATGAAAACGACCGCGAGGTCGATACGAACGTCAATACTCAAAACGCTGTGGAGTCCAAAATTGCAGGACTCTTTGGTGCAGATAGTCTGGAAGACCTCACATCGAGGACAGACGGTTTGACGTATCTGGATCGGTATCTTTCATGATACCACGCCAGATATGGCTGGATGGGAGGGGGCTACGGCTCCCTCCCCTTTCCACGGTAGGTACAGTTTACCTATCTGTCCTAAACTAGCATTATAAAATAAGAGGAGCTAACCACCACATGTTCGATTCAGACAATGGTACCCCTTCCGGATATGACGATATGAGTGACCTCCTTGATACTGCAGGTGTATTCGGGGTATCGGATTTCGAAGACTTCAGCGAAGACGATGAAGACGACGATTAACAAGTAAATTCGATTTGAGAGGTGGACCTATACCTCTCTTTTCTTTAAATAATAGTATGGTATAAGGAATATATTCTAACACTATAAAGGAGGTTTCAATGAGCTGGTTACATACAATAAGATCGCCCTATTGGACGGTCCCAAACGTAGGACTCAGATACGCTATGCTCAGGGAATGCAAAAATAGAATCCCTGAGTTCAAGGGCACATACTCATTGGCCGCAGTAAGCGCCAGAACATCAATAATGACAAGTACCATCAAAAGACTGGAGAGCGGGGAAATGATGATCCCAGACGCCCTCAGTGAGATCCTTATAAAGGATCTGGACATAACAAAAGAGGAGTTCTTAACTATGACGAAGATTGTGGAAGCTGATGTAGTCGCCGCACCTTCAGCGCCAGCCTCGGCTGTCACAACAGAAGCAACCACGCCGCTTGGAACTATGAAAGTTCCTGGAGCAGCATCCACTGCGGCCCCTGCAGAAAAAAGAAAACGCCGCACAAAGGCTGAGATGGAAGTTCTTCGTGCAGCACAGTCAGGTTCTCCTGCGACCCAGTCGGGAACTCCTGCAACAGTTCTTCCAAAAGCACAGAATCCAATCGCAGTAGCACATGAAATACTGGCAACAGTACCAACACCAGCTGTTAAAAAGGGTGCGAAGGAACTGACGTTCATCAATCATACGATGGAGTCATACTTTATTCGCGTTGAGGGCGACTCAATTCATATCCTCGAAAATATCCCAGAGAATATGGGAAAAGGGACATTCGTCCCGCATGCTGACGACATCGCTGGAAAGAAGATATCCGCCAGGAGCACCCCGGTAACGTGCTCTCCAGCCAAGGCAGGGAGTTGATACGTGGGTGAAAGTATATATTACTCCTGCTGGAAAAACCGCACTGCTTATAGGGAACTTCCTTGATCGGCCCAAGGAAGAGTTCTCTTTCGATCTGGCCGTAATGTTGTCGGACAGCGCTTATACAGAAGACCTGTATTCACAGTATTCAACAGAAAATATACTCATAATACCAATCTCTAACCCATACTTCGGACTGGTAGACTATCTGCCTACAGTGCGTCGTCTGGTAAAGCAAACCCTCATCTTTGGAGCGAACCCTTCTGAGATTATAGTAAATAGCTCAGGAGGAACTGAAAAGATGACTAACATCGTAAAGGACGCTGGGGACATCCTGGCGCTTAGATACACAATCAGACGAGTTTTCGGCGTCTATGACAAAAACACAAAGGATGTTATATTCACCGAAAAGCCTGTCTTTAACCCGCAAGAGGAGTTGGATAGAATATCTGAGGATGTTAAAAACATCCTAGAACTGAAGGAGAAAATATATGGTTCTGCCAATATGGACCTCAACTAAAAATGCTGAGGACATCGAGACTGAGAATGACTTCATCGATTCAAACAAGGGTCTGCTGAAGAGAATCGAAGTCGCGCAGCTGAATGACGCCAAGGTCGATGAGTTCTCGCTTTCAGAGACATTCGATGGAGTGTTCTCTGAAATAAAGGTACCGAAGATCTGGATCGAAAAACACGTCCCGAGACTTGTGGAGATTGCAAATTCTTCACTGGACCTGCGACTCAAAAACATCATGCTGGATTTCAATGGGCACATATTCTCTACATATGTCATGACTACCGACAGAGTTATGCGCGCAAAGATTGATCTGACCATAGATCAGGATACAGCCGCTAAAGAGGCTGTGCCGTTCAAAATAATCGTATCCGCTGAGTCGCTCATGGCGCTACACATGTTCATCAGCAAAGCATTTGACTGTGGCCCTTGCAGCATCGGGGCAAAGGGAAGTGCGGATGCTGAAATGTGTGAATCAGTGCTCGTCAATGCATACGGGAAAGAACTGAACAACGCACACCCTGTAGCAAAAGCTCCTCACGATGATATGGAGAAGCCGGCTGAGGAAGCTTATACTAAAATGGCGCTGGTGAAACTTCCAAGGTCAATAGGACTGCTCCCGTTCAACGCAGTCAATCCTCCCGCAGAAATGCACCAGATGTACTCTGCGACAATAAAGCCAACGCTCAGATGGGCGTTCTCAAATAAGCAGGACTACATCGAACTCGTGTCGAACGGTGGAATTCTCGAAGTCCAGTTCAAGAACTCCGATGACAAATCAACAGCACGTGCAAGTCTTGGGGCAAGAATAGATACGGAATCAAACCTGCCCGACAGCCATGCGACAGCGCTCGCTTGTCTGGACGCAAAGCACATCCACGACATCTTTAACTTCTCCAAAGAACCAATAAAGCTCACCTTTGGCGTTGTTGAAGAAGGGGGAGAATTACTGCCATCTATGCTATACTTGCAGTCTCCTGAGATCGACGCTGCGATAACTCAGCGTTATTCAAAGGAAGACTTTCAAAACAATCCCACTATTTACGTGACGAGGATCAAAGGAAAGATAGTGGAATCATCCCCGGAGGTGGCAACGGAACGTGCACTTAAACAGAACAAGGGTGCAACTGCTAAGGGAGCAATTATCAAAACTGCCCAAATGGAAGATCCATTCGATATGGGGGCATCCGTTGTCACTGAGGTCCAAGCGCAGCCTGTGTCTACACAAGATGACATCAGTGACGATGCAGGGATTCCTCCGGCTAAGCCGTCAGAGGAAGCAAGCGTTGTCTTTGTTGATCAAGCTGAGCTGCGCGAGCTTACTACATCACTCCAGCCAAACCCTGGAGAAGGCATTGATAAAACTGAAAGCATCGACGTTACACCAGATTGCGGGATATCTGGGCCAAACGACGATGCTAAAGAAGGTGGAGAAGCTGCCACCAACGGCATAGAGGCGGCTGCCCCCAACGACAAGCCTCTGACCGATGACCAGGAGAGCTCTGTGAACAGTGCGCTGACCAAGCTCTCTGTTGCAGCAAACTCCGTACGAAGAGCGATGCTTGAAATGTCCAAGGCTCTGTTGGACATTGAGCACAATGTGAGTGCCCTCCTCAAGATAAAGGGAGGGTTCGCAGGATCTCCTAAAAAGGCAGTCTATGATCTGGACATCATCATAGAGTATCTGGCTCAGTATGAAGCCGCCGAAGTAAAAACCACGCAGCTAAGGGAGAACCTTGGCCATATCAAGGATACGACGATCTATGCATCTTTGAATAAGCTGGAGGGTCGTGGCTTGCTCAAGAGAATAAAGAAAGGGACATATCTTGTCCCTGAGAAATTCAAAGAAGCTGCCATAGTGGTGTTCCCAAGAAAAAGACTACAATCATTCGAAGAATAACTGACTAGAGGGGAGAAGAGATTCTCCCCTCTTTTAATCGGAGGAAATGTGAATTTATCCCAAACAAAGGCTGCATTGAAGTTTGTAATAGAAGCGGAATTGGTGCATGGTTTAAAGGATATCCCGAGACCTGTACTTGTTGGGGATTCCGGCATTGGAAAGTCCGCAATTGTCCGTGAAATATTCGCAGATATGACAGGTGATTTGTTTCCGGCATGTACAGGCGTGTTCATTGAAAAGCATCTGTCCCAGCTTGAGATTGGCGACATTATCGGGATGGTAGATATTGACAGGTCCTCTGAAAAAACAGTGTGGAGAGCACCCTGCTGGTGGCCAGCACCCAACAAGTCAGGGATACTATTCCTTGATGAGTTCGGTGATGTTAAGAATGATGTCCAGAGGGCTGCACAGCAGTTGCTCCTTGAACGCAAGATCTATGAACACGTACTCCCTGAAAGAATGGTCACCGTTCTGGCTATGAACCCTTCTGGAGATGAGTTCGGTAGCTATGAGTTTTCCAGACAACTCAGGAACAGGCTGATGTTCTGGAAGGTCGAGCCCTCTCTCGAAGAGTGGTTGGCATATGCGAATAAAAAGCCTGAGCTGATAGCAGGGATCGATAAGGTAGTGGCATGCGGTAAGACATTGTTTCATGACTCAACCGAATTCAGTGTCGATCCAGGTTTCTGTAATCCGCGCTCGATAACAGCAGCAGCTTCACTCGCAAAAATCATGAGTAAAGACCAGTGTGAGCTATTCGGGTTCAATGTCTTTACAAGCGTATGTGGGCCTAATATGGCAGGGCATCTGCTGAAAATAATCAACAGTGACCTGGATGAAAAGTCACTACCATTCAACCTGAACGATGTGTACAAAGACCATGAGAACTGCATGGCTCGAGTAAGAACCTGGGTAACAGCAGCAAAGTTTGAACTCGTGTATGAGTCTGCATCCCTCATTGCGAGCCAGCTTAAGGATGTAAAAGTTAAGGACATCCCCGTGGAAAACCTTACTGCTGTTAGAAAGGTTATCGGAACGATGCCAAAAGATCAGTCAGAATCAGTGTATAGAACGCTGTCTTCTAGCAATAAAATGCTAGCCATGCAACTCAAGATGGATGAGGGGCTGTTCTAGTAGGGTATTCATTTATACGGTATAAGATTTTTATCTTAATGTCTGGAGGGTATCTATGCACTCTGTCATGAAGGTCCTTTGTCTCAGGAAATCAAACGGAATTCGCCTGGCAAACGCCTTCTGCGCGAATAAAACTCTCGTTAACCGAATCGCAAGACGTTGGAACTATGTAATCCCGGACAGGTCATGGGAAGCGGTTCTGCGTCTTGGTTACGCCAAAGCTTTTGACGAGTTGTACAAACTCAAACATTTTCAAGTCCTATCTGAGCAGTCTATTAGTGATCCAAACAAGATGGCTGCAGTATCACGAATGCTGGATGCCATGCTGGAAAGACTTCTTCTGCGAGTAAAGTTGGACGACGCTCGCAGAGACTACAAAGGAGTATACGAAAATTATGGCGCCAAACAACACTAACATTGAGGTGCTTACCTCTTTGGATGATCTTATAAACAACGGGTGCACAACCGAACCTCCTAAGGAGGCTCAGCCCAAAGAGGAGACCTCATCCGAAGAAGAAAAAGGTCCAACTCCTGCAGAGTTAAGAGCCCTCCGAAAGAAACGCGCAGTGATGCTAAAAGGGACTACTCTTGGTAGTTTGCCTGTGGTATACCCGGAAAAGGATTCCTGGTATTCACTGTCTGTAATTCCAAAAAAATCAGGTGGAAAACGAATCATTGAAGCACCTGTAGAGTGGCTTAAAACAGCGCAGAAGAAGATCTATGAAGATGTGCTTTTGAAATACTGCCCTGTGAGCGAACACGCGTTCGGATGTATAAAAAATAGGAACACAACTCTCGCGTCTGAGCCACACGTAGGAAAGAAAATCATCCTAAAACTTGACCTCAAAGACTGCTTCCACAACATAACCGTTGAAAAGATCGAAAAGGCGCTGGTGTTTTCAGGCCTCCCGAATACGCTGGCAGTCAGCATAGCATATTACTGCACAAACAGCCGTGGGGTTCTTCCTCAAGGATCTCCAGCGTCAGCATCACTCGCAAACATATACATGATCAAAATGTACGCAGCGCTGAACAAAATGAGTACTGCAATGGGCCTTCAGTTCTCTGGCTACCTCGATGATCTCGTAATATCGGGTGTTGATGCCTGGAAGGCATACAAGGCAGCTGTGAGTATCATAAACACCTACGGATTTATCGTGTCTCCAGAAAAGGTATCCATCATGCGACGTAAGAAAGAAGTGCTTGGAATCTGTGTCGCAGCCGGAAAGGACCACACAAGACTGCCTGCAAAGACACGAAGGTCTATACGAGGATTTCTTCATAACATTCGGTTGAAGGCTGAATCAAAAGAAAAGATCCCGGAAGCTGATGTCATGAAACTGTCTGGCTTTGTCGCTTACGCTGAGGCAGTGCGCGATCAGAAAGCGGAGTTGTTTAAGAAACAACTCACAGAAATACGCAGGTTAATAGGAGAATAAAATGTCTGTTATCGAAAAGATAACGGCAATAAAAGAGCACGAGGCGTTCTCAGCCTCAGCTCTTTTTTTAGCCAAGACACGCCCGTTTGTATCCAGTTTGTTCATGTCCCTTAAACGCGTTCCCCTTGAAGGGGTGACGATGGGAGTGGGTCTAAAGGATAATCGCTTGGTTTTGTACTACTCCCCAGATTTCGTTCGTTTGGCATATGCACTGTCTCCAATGGTCCTAGCCAATGTCATAAAGCACGAAGTCTTGCATATCGTACTTCATCACACAGATGAAGCCTGCAAGTATGACAACAAGATTGCAGACCTATTCATAAACCACTTAATTAGGGACCTCGACAAACCTCTAACGCCTGCTGTAGTGCCCTGTCCCATATGTATGAATAGTGGAGGTACTCTCGAGTCTTACATCGATGATGCCAGAAAAACGTATTCTGATATTAAATATCGTTTAGGTACGCACAGATCTGACTGTCCGTTATGCGGAAATTCCAGAGATGTTGGATTATACATAGGCATTAAAACTTCAGCAAATGCTGATACCAAGCAGGTTATGGACGCGCTCACTACTATGTATGCGAATAAGGGCACAGATAATGGTCCCTCTCTTACAGAAGCTGTTCTGGAAAAGTACCCAAAGGAAGAGGCTGAGTTCCTAATCAAGTGCTTTGGAAACAATGGCGCTCACTTCGAGCTCTCTGGATCTGAGGAAGCTGACTACCACATGAAAGCCTGCTTACAAGAAGCACTGAAAAAATGCCGAGAAATTGGAGCAGGAACAGGCTCTAATTCTGTATACACAGAGTTAGCAGGGCTAGCAGTAAGCACACAGAAAAAGATTGACTGGAAGAAGTATCTTAGAACAAGTATTTGTAATAATATTAATTCTGAGCTGGAGTCAACGAGGCTACGAAGGAACAGGAGGTTCGGATTCCAGTATCCAGGAACAAAGAAAAAATACAGGTGCGATGTTGTTGTGTGCATCGACACCTCAGCATCAATGTCAGACACACTGTTATCAGATATAGCGAATGACATTAAGGGACTTGGTGAAAAGGACGTAAATACCACCGTAGTTGAGTTTGACTATAACGTCCAGAGGACATACCCTCTTGGCAAAGCTGATAAGGGTGCTATGGGAAGAGGAGGCACGGATCTTGGTGCACCCATGCGCTGGCTGGTTGAGTCTAATATTGCAGCGGGAACAGTTGTATTTGTGTTTACTGATGGCGCAGGCCCTTTAAGTATGGATACCAAACTGTTAAACTGCTACAATATCCACTGGATGCTTCCAAACACGGGCATAACCAATTACATACAGGAAGCGTTCCGAGGCAGCAAGCAGCCAACAATAAATAAATTCAATTTTAAGGAGTGATCTATGTTGAATCGCTATGGAAAGTTCTGCGTCATAATTATCGCAGGACTTGGGACATTCGCATTAAGAGTTGCTGGAGTACGCGCGACTGACTCCCATGTAATCGGTTATAGCCATCTATTCCAAATACAGCTCATTCCTGGAGAAGGAGGGGAGGTTGACACT
>Ga0116170_10001269_pt1 | contig 25717 bp, 19 predicted proteins | sample AD_JPNHW1_MetaG_FD_89797 | JGI IMG/M metagenome (GOLD analysis project Ga0116170, IMG submission 89797) | Active sludge microbial communities of municipal wastewater-treating anaerobic digesters from Japan - AD_JPNHW1_MetaG | ecosystem: Engineered > Bioreactor > Anaerobic > Digestate | place... | reverse complement strand
GCAGATGTGAAAAGAATTCTCGGGAAAGTAAAGATACCTTACGCTCACTACAACAGAATTAAACCGAACCCGTCAGTGGAAAATGTCCGTGAAGCGGCTCTCTTTGCAAAGGAATCGGGTGCAGATTTCATAATCGGTATCGGCGGAGGGTCACCGCTCGATGCTGCAAAAGCGATCGCAGTACTAGCGGTAAATGACATAGATGACGACACTCTCTTCGGCGGCGTATACAGCAGAAAACCGCTTCCGGTTGCCGCAATTCCTACAACTGCAGGTACGGGGAGTGAGGTAACACCATATTCAATACTTACATACAATAAAATCAGCAACAAAAAAAGTATCGGCTCCGACGCAATCTTCCCGGCAGCGGCATTCCTTGATCCAGCGTATACAACAACACTTTCATCTGAGACAACTGTAAACACCGCTGTTGACGCATTATCACACGCCATAGAAGGATATCTCTCGGCGAAAGCGACTGATGTAATAAATCCTTACGCAATAGAAAGTATCAGGCTTATCGGAGAATGCATTCCGGAACTTAAAGCGGATAAAATAAAGGATGAAGTAAGAGAAAAACTGTTATACGCATCAATGCTTGCCGGAATTGTAATAGCACACGCAGGAACAACCGCAGTGCATGCAATGGGATATCCTCTCACTTATCACAGGAATATAGATCACGGCAGGGCAAACGGGCTGCTCCTTTATCATTACCTGAAATTTCTTGAACCGTCGATAATAAAGGTTAAACATATAACAGACGCAATAGGAATGAAAAATGTTGATGAGTTCGGAAAATCGATAGAAAAACTGCTGGGTGAAAAAGAAATAATCACCGAAGAAGAACTTGTATTATTCACTAAAACAGCAATGGCTGCAAAAAATATATCAAACACCGTCCCGCAGCCTGAAGAAAAAGATGTACGGAAAATATTTGAGGATTCGTTTAAAAGATAAAATCAGATGACATACTATCAACTCTCCCCCACTCGTGGGGGAGATGGCCAGCAGCCGGAGGGGGAGTCTTTATATCCCCTCACCAATAAATTTTCCGTTATCCCACAATCCCTGCTGAATAATTTTTCCGTCCGGAGAATATTCAATACCTTTGCCGTGCATTTTATGGTCTTTCCACTGCCCCACATAACGTCCCCCGTCACTCCATATATATGTTCCTTCTCCATCCTGAAGATTTTTTTTCCATTCTCCAATATACTTATCTCCGGTATTCCAGATGTACGTCCCCTTGCCGTCTTTCATATCATCCTTATATTCACCGGAATATGACTCTCCGTTTACTGCAGTATATTCTCCATGTCCGTCCATGAGATCTTTTATAAATCCGCCGACATATTTATCTCCGTTGCCCCATACAAAAGTCGCATTACCTTCCCTGAACCCTTTTACAAAATCCCCGGTATACTGGTTTCCGTTTGACCATGTATATACTCCGTCACCTTCCATGTAACCATTCTTCCAGTCTCCGGAGTAGCTTGAACCGTTATAAAATGTAAGGACACCCTTGCCATGCCTCATCCCGTTTTTAAAATCGCCTTTATATGTATTGCCGTTTGTCCAGTAAAACTCGCCATTCCCATGCATCTGGCTTCCCTGGTATTCTCCGATATAACGGTTCCCGTTGGAAAAAAGAAAAGTATTATTACCACGTTTGATTCCCTGCATTAACCTGAATACCGGCATTCCTTCATATACTCTGCTGATAAGTACATTAGTGCCGCCGATCATCCTGCACCGTGACTCGCCCGGCACTGGTTCAACAACTTCCAGTGCAGCCATCAATCCGTTTATTTCGACAAAAAGTTTATCTCCCGTTTTCAGATCACTCCCTGTCACAGAGACCTCACCGGCGGAGGAATCAACACCCATAACCTTGCCTATCTCAACTTTATCTTCATCAGTAAGCCCCGGGAGTTTTATAATATCCACAAAAAGGTAATCAAAAAATTCGCCCTGTTCCGTTGAACCATCAGCATATCTGTATGTGCCGATACCCCACGGGACATTGAGCTGAAATTCACCGGTGTAGGAATCTCCATTATTAAAAAAAAGAGTACCACGCCCTACCCTGTTATCATTGATCCAGCTCCCTTCATATTTTTCGCCCCAGTTTTTGTAATACATGACACCCTGGCCATGGCGTATATTATTTGTATTATCACCTTCGTAACAGTCACCGTTGTTATAAACAAAAATACCTGATCCGTTATTGCAATCCCCCTCGGCACAGCCCCCTTTATAAACTGACGACGGTGAGAGATATTTAGCACATCCCGCGAGCTGCTGCTCCTGGACCGGTTTCATGGACGGAGCCTTTGCAGGAGCACTGCTGCAGCCGTTAAGAATTATTAAACCGGAAACTATAACTGCAATTTTATTCAGCATTATAATACTCCTTTAAAAATACCTGTAATAAATAAATATCAGAAATGGCTACAAGTCAAATTATTACATAGTTTTATAGCTTAATAAAATTTAATCCTTCAGCGCAAGGGGTTACAACCCCCTTGACATATGTTGCAGAGAATAGCTATAATCATTTCTAATAATTTTTCTGTTAATAATTCCTCTTGTTCTGAGAAAGGTGCGGCAGCAGGCGAATGCGGGTTTATTAAATTACTATCGCTTTACCGACTGAAAGTTCAGTATATTTTTCACCGAATTCCTCTTTAAACTTTTCTATTGTCCAGTCTGAACTGTCATGCGGAGAAAGTGATACAATCTGCGGGTTTACTTTTTTAATATTATTTATTGCCGACTCTACATCGCTCTCCCTGATTCCACGAAAAGGTTTTTTGTCTACGCCGACTATGTTCTGCAGATTAAACGGCCCGGCCATTACACGCCCTCCGTTAACAGGAAGGTGAAGCCCGCCAATTATTCCATAAACAGGTTCATCAAAAATTTCTTCCGCCCGTTTCAATATCTGATCAATACCCTGATGTCCGCATCCTATTATCAGCACTATCCCTTTCCCTTTTACATTTACAGCCAGGCTCTGTTCCGCGGTGTACCCGATCAGGAAAAGTGATCTTGGATATATTCCGATTGTAGCTATACCTGTATCGATCACTTCAGGTTCATTTACTATTCTGACAAATGGTTCCGGATTGTACACCGACGGTGAAATTTTCCCGGGAGAATAGACCGGGATTGCCGGGAGTTCCACTCTGCCTGCGGATAAACTGAACTGATGGTTCCTCTCTGCGCTATTGCCCCCGATGTGATCCCGGTGGATATGGCTTATAACTATTTTATCTATCTCTTCAAGTGACACTCCGGCCCTCCGCATGTTAAGCATCAGCGGCGACGGATGTTCATTCTTTTTGTTAAATCCAAGATCAAACAGGATAGTTGTACTCCCCGTTTTGATTAAGTATGAGACTCCTTCTTCCGTCCTGTAATCATCATCAGAGGCGTAATAGTCAATCAGCGGAGTTATCGTAAGCGAATCGACCTGGCCCATTTCCTGGATCTTCCCGATCTTCAATGAGGCGAGCTCTTTCTCCGCTCTTAATCTTCCTCTCTTCATTCTAAAAGTCATTACAAGAAGAAACAGAGCAATCAGTATAATTATAGAAAAAAAAGTAACAGCAATAATAGCGGCGATCATTTTATACACTCCGGTTTTTTAAACAGCACCGATGAAAATTGTTAAAAATTGAGATGGAGATTTATATTAAATATTAGAGAAACTAATTTTACTATGAAGTAGGTTATTAAAACAGCTAGTATCCCCATAAGAAATGTATTGGCTTTATATAAAAATTTTTCAGAAAATGATTTTTTATATCGATGCAGCAGAACCGCTACAAGAGTCAGGTACAGTGCAAGTCCGAAGGCGCCGGAAAAAACAAAAAGCGCTTTTATCGGGAGAGTCATCGTGACAAACATATTCAGATCTGCAAAAAGTTTAAATCCGATAAACCACCATATTATCATTCCCGGATTTGTAATTGCAATTGTAAATCCTGTTATGAAAGAGAGCCGTTTGCCGTATTTTATCCGGTTCTCTTTATGGAGCATATACTCCCTCTCCCGGAATGATTTATACACCAGGTATGAGAGTACTACTATTCCCAGGCTGTATATGCAGACCTGGAAATCTTTATGAAGAAGATAATCACCAAATCCAAACAGAGCAAGCATTCCATACAGAAGGTCAGATAGCGCGGAACCCATTGCAGTTGCAATGGCAGGCTTCTTATGGCCATTTATAGTTTTCTTAATTACCTCGAGCTGAACTGCGCCGACAGGGATGGATGACAGAAAGCCTAAAACTGTTCCGAATATTACAGTAGCAAATAGTTTTGGTACAAATATATATTCCATTATATAACCCAGAAAAAAAATTAAAAGACTACCCTGCGGGGTTTTCCCAAGGAATTTCCTCCTTTAGGCCCCATAAGTATTATGATTATTCCGCCTGCCCTGTAACTGAAAAAACCGTGAATTCATAATTTTTAAAACCGGGTAGATTACAAACATATCATATAAATACATTTTTGTAAAACCTTTTTTAAATTTTATGACGATCACATTCCGTATACGAAAAGAAAATTATTTCTGCTCAACAGGAGCGACAAGTTCTTCAATTACACCGAGTATTTCATCCTTGATCTCTTTGTACTCATGGTCAACGACCGAGACTTCGAGTATCGGAATATCCTCTATATATATTCTGCCGGTGTTCGCATCAAGTGTAATATAGTCCCCTTCATGAAGAACTGCTGATCCGAGTATTATCATATCGTCAGGGCTGTTCTCCCACAGTACATCGGTGACGCACGGTTTCCCCTCGCCTATTGCAACAAGAGCCGCGTGAGATGTAACTCCCCCCTCCTTCGAAATATATCCGTAGAATCTGTTCTCGGCCATAATTACTTTCGGAGGTACATTGCTCTCCGTAATAAATATCAGCTCTCCGTCAAACTTGGAAATGTTGTTCTGATCCTTTATTATTTTACCCCGTACGGCTCCGCCATTAACAGGCTTGCCCTGCATGATCACCGGCGAGTCATTGAGAAACCTGCTGTCAAGATACGTTCCTATAATTTTTTTGTTAAGCCCGAATGCTGTCCTTTTTATAAGTTTATATTTTGTATAAATATTCTCTTTATAAAATTCATAGCTGTTGATAATTTTGGCTATCGGGGACTGCTTTAAAATTCTTGACTGAACAATATATGTCATTCCGCCTCTTATTGCAAATTCAATATCGGTGGGGTATCTCTGAATTCTCTCATCATAATGTTTGAATTTTTTAAAACTTTCAAAATGTTCAGGGTGGAGCCTTATAAAATCTTCGGTGTTCCCCGGAGTGATTGCACCGTCAGCAATTACATTTCCGAAAAATCCGTCGCTGAATTCTATCTGTTCCTCATGCACGCTTCCTATTTTACCGGTATTCGGATTCCTGGTAAAAAATACTCCGGAACAGTCATCAAAGGAAAGTACAGGAACGCATTCCTGGATAAGGCACCCGGTCTGAAACTCTTCAGGTATACCGAGGTGAACCGTCTGCTTCTGCACAACATCACTTTCGAATGATTTGAATACAGCTTCAACCGAATTATAAAGCTGTTCATGCGGATCATCGGGGATGCTTGCGTTTAAACTATTCTCCTTTATAAGTTCAGCCATCGAATCAGCGACGTCTATCATTATAAACATCCCCTCCTTGAAAACAGTAACGTAACTGTCAAAACCCGTTTCCCGGATAAGGCTTTCCGTATCAAGCCCCATTACACTTTTCGCGTAACTCAGCATAAAAGTTATATATGCCTGGTATGCCCTTGCCGGTTCTTTAAGAGTTTTAGACCATTTGTACGCGATATCTTTATTGATCCCGATATGGCTTATCGTATCAAGAATTCCAGGCATTGAAACAACACTCCCCGACCTCGCCATAAGAAGAAGAGGGTTGGTGCCATCACCAAGTTTTTTACCGGTTCTGCGCTGAAGGTTCTCGGCAATACCGAATATTTTTTTCCTCAGATCATCAAGAGAAAAATCGCCCCTCTTGATATAATGCCATGTAAGTGTGCTGAACCCGTAACCTTTAGGAACATCGAACTTCGGAAGTTTGGAGGACTGAATAATTCTTGAATTTCTTATCTGCGAGAAACCCTTCCCTCCCATAAATTCCGGGCTTTCCAAAGCTTCCCTGGACTCGTTGCTGTCAGTACCGAAGCTGTAAACAAAATCATCGATTTCGAGCTCATGTTTTGCCTTTACCGTATCAAGTACAGTCTGGTAAGGTTCAGCGGATTTCCTTGCACCGTAATTTTTTATGCTGTTTATAAGGTTCCCGAGAACATGAGTTGTTTTTTCCCTTATTATATTATTAAGTATCGCGGTGAGAGCCGGGGCGTTGTCCCTGTTCACAAGGCATTCCGAATAAAGTTCTTTAATGAGTAAAAAGTTATTCTCAAGCTCGGAGTTCATTGCCTCGACTATACTGGGGATGTGCGCAATCCTGTCGGGCCGTTTATCAAGCTGCTGAAGAAGCCGTTCAATAAGGAAGGCGAATCTTCCGAGTATCTTTGTTCCATGCCCCACTGACCTGACACAGAAAGCAAGATCCACAAGCACATTCAGAGATTCAACATACACCTCGTCCGTAATGATCCGGAACCTGGTGTTTACAATATTTGAATAGTATATAAAAGCAATCTGCTCCAGGATGGAATCAGCGGTAATCAGTCTGAAAAGTATCTGCCCTTTATTTTTTATATTATTGTGAGCAATCTCTTCAATAAGTTTTTTAAGATTGTATCTTAGCTTACCGAGAGAGATATCCGTCCAGTCCTGGTTTTTCATATCCTCGCGGGTTCTCTTTATGGAACCGATAGATTTTTCATAAGAGTTCAATGCGGTTATCTCATCGGTTATCAGCCCTGTAAGGTTTGATTCAATTACATTAAGAAATTCATCTCGTGAAATATTATTTTTATTTTCGCCTCTATCCGACCATGCTATTTTTAAACGGTTTTTGAGAGTGAGAAGATCCTGGAATACATCCGCTTCAAGAAGGTCATCTTTATCCTCCTGGGAAACATTATACACAGTGCTCCCTTCAATCATTGCCGAAGTCTTATCAGAGTGAAGGAACTTCTCAAACTTTTCGATTTTGGTAATTACTTTTTCAGAGAGGTGCTGATGAGTAAGCTTCCTGATATCTGCCGCGATTGAACCGAATGCCTGGTCATACCGGTACTCTGCCTCAAAGTCGTGTGCTATGTCACGAAGTTCGGTTATATCGATCCCATATATATTGAATTTCGGTATGTGCCGTATCAGTTCATATATTAGAGAGTAAAGTTCTTCAAAATCATTCCCGTCATAGCAGTCAAGGAATTCAATAACATGTGTTTCAAGTTCACCAAGAGATTCTGTTCTGGAACCTTTGAGGCTTCCTCTTGTTTTAATCTCGTACCTGATAAAAAGAACTATATCAACAAGCTTCCCCTTGATAACTCTGCTGTCTTTTTCATGGCTTAAACCATTTAAAAGCCTGCTTACATCATCAACGAGTTTAATTTCGCCATATTTACCTGAAACTATTTCCATATATTACCCCGTAAAATAAGCTCTGCTAATCAGAACCATATATTTGTTCAGAGTCAATTAAAATACTTTAGATACAGCAGCCTGTCAGAAACAGCAAAAACTTTTTTGCGGCATCCGGTAATAGCTGTAGAACTTTCAGCGGTTGAATTCTGTCCCGGCACTGCAAATTTAAATGCTTTATAAATAATAATGAAAGTAAAAGAGAAAAAATAAAGTTGAAAAATGATTGTATTTTTTGTAATAAATTAGGTGATAGCTTTATAATCAACAGACAGCCAGAAAGCCGGGAATTATGGATACAGTTAAAATTATAGAAAACATACTTGCTCCATTTGAAAATATTGCAAAAAAATCCGGAATTGAATATATTGAATTTTTAAACGGCGGTGAAAATAACAAAAGTCTTTATAAAAAATCCTACAGTGCTGATTTCCCCTATCTGGCATATGAGGTTCTGGAAAGCAATCCGGCTTTTAAGAGCAGGGACCTGAACATACCAGCCCGTCTGGAACTTACATCGAAATATGAATTTAAAATTTTCTGTCATATATACCCGCTTAAAAGAGGGAATGCAATAACTGACCTGCTTATCATTGAAACCAAAACCGCCGCAGATGATGACATCGAAAGTTTAATATCCTATATTTCCGCCGTGATTATTAACTTTTTCATGAACCTGGTTGTAGAAAAAACAGCAACCGACAACTCCGATAAATATAAAAAAGAGATAGGCAACATGCGGGATATACAGGCCAAGCTGTTCCCGAAGTTTGATGAGATTAAAGAGCTGGATATAAGGTCCGCGTACCTGCCTGCAGAATTCATGTCAGGTACTTTTATAGACGGAATATTTCTAGACAATACGACTTATCAGCTGTCAGCTTGCGATGTATCGGAGTATGGCCCTGCCTCTTCATTTGTTGGTGCCGCGATAAGGACAATCATACGGTCTGATGCTTCACAAAAAAAAATTCCATCAGCAATGATAGAATCAATAAATAATAAAATAAAAAATATGATATCCGGCCCGGCCGGAAGCAGCAGTATTTTTCTCACAATTTACCAGTTAAATCTTAAGACCGGCAAAGTAGTAATATCGTCACTTGGGAATATAACAACACTCTTCTATACAAAAAAAAGAAACGGGCTGATCGACCTTGCTTCTACCGAAACCGGAAAGCTGTTTTCCAACAGAAATTTCTTAAGAGATATGACAGTAAATCTTGAACCGGGGGACGCACTGCTTTATTACACCAGGGGAGTAAAAAAAGCCAGGCCGGAAAACTCGGACACAGAATACGGCCTGAATAAATTAAAAGACGAGATGAAACTAAACATCGAATCAGGTTCGCTTGAGATTGTTCATTCCATTATCGAATCAATTTATGAATTTACAGATTACGCCCAGTTGAATGAGGATATAATTCTTATTTCGATGAAAAGAAACGATTAGCACTTTACTAATACATTCTGCTTTTAGCTCATGACACATGCTCTAAAAGTTTTGGCGTTAAGCCGTCATTCCGGCTTCGCAGCTTCTATTCATGCGAATACCGTAATCTAACACAATAAGTTATCTGCGCGTAAATAATACAGCGTGATATAAGTATTTCACAGCTTCGAGTAAACATCAACCATCTGCTTCACTGCACCTTCCCAGGTGAACAGCTCTTTCACTCTCTCTATACCGGCGCCGGAAAACTTTTTCTGCATCCCGGGATCATTCAGCAATGTGTCAACAGCATCCGCAAGAGCCTGATGGTCACGCGCCGGAACTACAATACCGGCATCGCCAACTACCTCGGGCAGCGCTCCTCCATCGCTCGATATAACCGGAACACCGCATGCCATCGCCTCTCCCGCAGGAAAACCGAATCCTTCGTAAACGGATGGTACTATCGCTGCGGAAGACTGGGAGTAAAGTTTCACCAGTTCATCATTTGAAGCTGTACCGGCAAAAAAAATTTTATCTCTAATCCCCAGCAGATCAATTACCCTGTTGGTTACTTTTCTGTGCGGAGCCCCTCCATCTACAACTATAAGCCTCACATCCGTTTTCATTACCTTCACAGCCTTGAGCAGATAAAGAAAACCTTTTTTGCCGTCTTCTATGTTCCCCACAAAAATAATATCTTTTTTGTTTTTCTGAACTTTTACCGGTTTAAAAATGTTCCGGTCTATCCCGTTATAGACAACACTCTGCTTCTCAAGCGGCACACCAAAATCGCGGTGGTTCATAATCTTTGAATCTTCCGAAACGGTAATTATATGGTCAAGCCTCTTCGACACAATTGCCTGCATCAGCGTCGGATAAAACATGACAGCACGGAATTTTCTTCTGAAAGATTCAGATCTTTCAAGGATAGTTCTAAGATCAATTGAAAGCGGATGGTGTATTGTCGCCACGACCGGAACGCCCAGTGACTTCATCAGAAGAAGACCGTAATTCAGTGACTGGTTATCGTGAATAATATCAAATTTATATTCAGCATGAAGTTTTCTTAAAAGAAAAAACGCCCTGTACCCGAATGAACTGATCTCCGGGAAAGCGCCAAACCTGCTGTGAAACCATTCATACGCATTGACCGGATGAAATATATCGAAAGGAGATTTTTCGTTAATAATATTAAATCCTTTTTTAACATAATACTCGTTATTTGGAATGGCATGAGTAACCACACCTTTCATGTCATGCGGGTATGGCGGCCCTACAATTGCATGGACTTCATGTCCCTGCCTCACCAGCTCCTCGGCAACATACTTTAAATATATACCCTGTCCGCCGGAATAAGGATTTCCCCTGTAGCATAAAAGACATATTTTCAAATCAGTTCCCTCCGCCGGCATTCTGCCTTTTATATAAATCTCCCGCAGTGATAATCTTTTCAGGGTCAAGATGCTTCACTATCTGTGCGGGATTCCCGATCACCACAACATTGGGCGGAACATCTTTTCTTACCACCGATCCCGCTCCTACAATTGAATTCTCACCTATATGAACACCTTTACAGACAATCGCCGAATCCCCGAGCCACACTCCTTTTTCAAGTACGACAGGAAGGCTCCTCCCCGGGCAGGCTGTTCTATCATAAATATCATGCCAGTCGGAATCCATAATATAACAGAAATTCGCGATCAGGCAGTCATCCCCGATAATAATTTCACTGGCGCTGCTGATCCGTGCGCCATTCATTATCATAACATTATCGCCTATTTTTATGCTTCCTTCACATCCTCCGTAACTTATAGTTGTCAGATTAGTCTGGAAACCGTCGGCTCCTGCAAGTATGACATTTTTCCCTATATGTATATTCGGCCCGTAAACAACAACGTTCCATATGCCCCATACCATGGGCCTGCCGGCCATTGATGCAAATTTATTCTTAAATGAATATTTAAAATAAAGCTCGCTTTTTATCATAAACCAGAGTTTTTTGAAATATGAAGGTTTATCATTTGCATTAAACATATTTTTTCTCTATAAAATTTATTTAATCAAACATGCGGTAAAATTAATTTCCGCCGGTCAGAGAACAGCCTTAATTATACCGATGCCTGCCCAGGATAAATATTCAGCAGGTACTTTTTATAATAGACAAAATCATTAAATTATTCTAACAGTAAAATGTAAACCATTTTTGCAATTCAGCAGGCCGGAGAAAATATAACACCGCCGTTTCATGGCCCGGTGGTGAATTAAACCGTTCATTGCTGATTAACTGCAAACTATATTAGCGAGGCTAATTATGAGACGAAAACCCGCACTTATAATAATCTTTTTATTCACTATAATCAGTTCCTGGATATTCCGGCCTGAAACATTATTATCAGGCCCTGACTTTATAATGCTGGAGGATTTTCAGAAATACAGCGGTAACCCGTTCTCAGAGTGGAGCTCAAGAGAGGATATCAAAAAAGCATATCCGGTATATAAAATAATTGAAGAAAACGGCAATAAATTTTTAAGGGCATCAACAGTTAATGCCAATAATTCAGTCCAGCTCGGTAAAAGCAATATCAGATGGGATCTATATTCATATCCTTATATAAGCTGGGACTGGAGAGTAAGAATAATCCCTAAAGGAGGCAATGAATACCCTGGTAATCCTAATGATTCAGCTGCAGCGATTTATGTTGTTTTCCAGACAGGGAGGGTCCCGTTTGCCGGATGGCAATATCAGCCCGCGAACTGGATCAAGTATGTGTGGAGTTCAACACTTCCGGTAGGGACTGTTGTCTCGAGAAAAATATCAAAATTCGGCGTAAATCTTTATGAGGGTAAATATATAGTTGTCGCTTCGGGTAAAAAAGATCTCGGGAAATGGATTACTTTCAAAAGAAATGTTATTGCTGATTACGAAAAAAATTTCGGGAAAAAACCGGCATACAAGGCGTTGGTAATTGGAATACTTACTGACTCTAACAGTACTAAAAGCCAGGCCGAAGCTGACTATGACAACATCAAAGCATCTTCATATTAGGGGATTATTATCTTCTCCCCTAAAAATTTCGGCTGCTCCATAAATATCCTGACATCAAGAAATGCCTTAAACCTTGCGAAAACCTCCCTTATCCTTACCAGTATTCCGGACGGGTCCTCGTTGTCATCGGCATCAAAACCTGTGACAGAAATTCCGTATACTCTTCCGATATAAACTGCTCTCTCGTTATGGAACCGCTGCGATATAATTGTAATAGAATCCTGGCCGAATATTTCCTTCGCCCTGACTATCGAATCAAGAGTCCGGAATCCGGCATAATCGAGAAATATATTTTCCGCCGGAACACCACGGTCTCTCAGTCCTGCCATCATTGTACGCGGCTCGTTATAGTTCAGTTCGCTGTTGTCTCCGCTTGCTATTATATATTTTATTTTCCCTGTATGGTACAGCATCGCAGCGGCATCAAGCCTTTCGCTAAAATAGGGATTTATTCCTCCCTTGATTTTATACTTGCTTGTCCCGGGAAGAAGCCCGCATTTATTTTCCGGAAGCTTACTCCACTCCTCATAAATATATGGAGCGGAATATGAACTGATATACCCATCGACCATAATAACAGAAATTGAAAATAGGACTAATACTGAAACTAAAATATAGATTATTCTGTGCTTTCCCTTCATGTCAGAGATTACCTGTTTTGCTTTTTAAAACTTTAATCTGTTTCATAATCTCAACCTTTGACGTACTTCCGCCTGAAAGCTTTCTTTCAGCGGCATCTGCCGGGTCAAGTATCTGAGTTATCTCTTCATCAAACACCGGAGAAAACTTTTTCAGGTCATCAAGACTAAGTTTAAAAAAATCTTTCCCCTCAGTTTCGCAATACCGGACTATGCTGCCCGATATTTCGTGGCACTCCCTGAAAGGCAGTCCTTTCCTTACAAGGTAATCTGCAAGATCTGTCGCAGTGGAAAAATTACTGTAGACAGCCTCTTTCATTCTTGCGTGATTAACAGAGACTCCGCTTATCATCTCGATCATTCCTTCGAGAGCAAGCGTAACAGTATCGATTGAATCGAAAAGAGGTTCCTTGTCCTCCTGCATGTCCCTGTTGTATGTCATCGGAAGGCCTTTCAATATTGTAAGGAGTGAAAAAAGATTTCCGTACACTCTTCCGGTTTTTCCGCGGATAAGTTCAGCAACATCAGGATTTCTTTTCTGCGGCATGATTGAGGAACCGGTCGTGACTGAATCAGAAAGCCTTATAAAATTAAATTCCGATGTTGACCACAAAATAAGCTCCTCGCAGAAACGTGAAAGGTGCATACCCAGAACTGACGCGAAATATAAAAAATCAAGTACAAAGTCCCTGTCGCTCACGGCATCCATTGAATTAGGTATAACTTCATTGAATCCAAGTTCATTCTTCAGAAACTCCCTGTCATTTTTATAATTAACTCCGGCAAGGGCACCGCTTCCGAGAGGGAGGCTTTTGCATGCTTCAACCGCGTTTTCGAGCCTCTTCCTGTCACGGAGCAGCTGCCACGCGTAGATGAGCATATGATGGCTGAACCTCACCGGTTGAGCCACCTGCATATGTGTATATCCCGGCATCAGTACATCAATATTTTTCTCGGCAGTCTCAACAAGCAGCGAAATCAGTCTGTTTATAAAAACAAATATCTGCTCCGATTCGTCGATTATGTACATTCTTACATCAACAGCAACCTGGTCATTTCTGGAACGTCCGGTATGGAGCTTCTTCCCAGCATCACCGATTCTCTCTGTCAGTGCGGCTTCAATATTCATATGGATATCCTCTCTCGAAGAAAGGAATTCAAAGGTTCCGGCTTCAATCTCTGATCTTATTTTTTCCAGGCCTGAAACAATATCATCAAGCTCTGTTGAATCAAGTATATCCATTTTGCGGAGCATTTTCGCGTGGGCAATTGATCCTCTGATATCCTGTCTGTAAAGTCTGGAATCAAAATGAATTGATTTCGAAATTCTTTCAGTTATATCAGAGGAACCGCTGTTGAACCGTCCTCCCCAGAGTTTTTTTTCCTGTTTTTCAGTCATGGTTGTATCCTGTTTAAATTTGTTAATAATTATTTATCGGAAAAGATGAAACTGTGTCAACAAAATTAAGACATTCGGAAGCAGTGAGATCACAGATCGCTTTTAATTCCTGTTTCTGTTCTAATAAAATACGGTTGACTGAATTATTATTTCCCTCTCAAATTTTTGTTTAACAAGTATTATTTTTCACATACATATACTTATCCGGTCATGACAATAGTTTAAATTTAATGCATGGTTGTTAAATAAGTATAAGATTAAATATAAGTGAAGTACTGAAGAATGAAGAAAAAAATATTATTCATCAATCCAACATATAAGAATAATATACTGATAATAATCATCTCTATAGGATTCGGGATTCTTTTCGGTATCGTCGATTCTTTTGTCAGCGCGTTTTTTTTAAATGGAGGAAATATTCTCGGGCAGATATTTACCAGTGATTACAATGTTTTATGGAAGAGATCCCTTGTTGTAATAATCTGTACCATCAACGGTATCATCGCCCTTAGATTCTTCAAATACCGCCAAAAAACAAAGAACGATCTGTTCAGGAGTGAGGAAATATTCAGGAACCTCTTCGAATATTCCGCTGCCGGTATAGCACTTGCAGATCTTGAAGGAAATTATATTAAAGTCAATCCAGCTTTCTATTCCATGCTCGGGTATACTGAAAGTGAAATGCTGGGAAAGAATTTCAAAGATATCACCCATCCGGAGGATCTCGACGCGGATCTTTCCTATCTGCAGCAGCTTCAAAACAATGAGATCAGATATTTCTCAATGGATAAGAGGTACATCCATAAAAACGGAAACCATGTCTGGGCCTATATTACAATATCGATTATACATAACCAGAAAGGCGAACCCGAAAATTATATAAGCCTGTTTAATAATATAACAGACAAAAAAGAAGCCTCATTCATAGACATCTCCGAAAGAGAGAAATCATTATTTGAAAAGAACAGATCATTTCAGGAACTCAATCAGATCTTCAACACAATAGGCATAGGGATGTGCCTGATTGACAGAAATTTTAATATAGCAAGGGTCAATGAAGCATTTTCCAGGCTTTTCAATCATGATATTAATGATATCCCGGGATTGAAATGTAATGATGTGATGCCGGGAAATCTCTGTGAATCCCTGGACTGCCCGATACACCGGATTCTAAACGGTGAAACAGAGTATGAATTTGAAACGCAGAAACGGATTGATGAGAATACCGTCCTTACATTTATTGTTACTGCGAATCCGTTTCTGGCACCTGATAAACGGATACAGGGAGTTACCCTTACATTTACAGACATCACCGAAATACGGATGCTTGAAAAAAAAATCTCCGAAATCAGCGAACAGGAGAGACAGAATCTCGGCCAGCTGCTTCACGACGAACTGGGCCAGCTGATAACAGGGCTGATTTTCAGAGTTGTCGCGCTTAAGAGAACTATGGAAGAAAGGACCTATCCTGAAATTGAAGATTTAAAAATAATAGAAGAATTGCTTAAAAATGTGCAGCTTCACGTCAGAAGAATAATGATCGGGCTGTATCCGCCGAATGTTCAATACGACCGTCTCCTTGTCGCTTTACAGCATCTTGCGTCTGAGACTGAAAAGCTGTTCCAGATAAATTGCAGGGTTGTATTAGAGAATGATGAAATTCTTATAACAGATTATACTGAAATTACACAGCTGCTGTATATTGCCAGCGAATCAGTCCATAATATAGTAAAACACTCCGATGCTAAAAATGTTGAAATACTGCTTTCAGAAAAAAATAATATGTTTACAATGACAATCAGAAGCGACAGTGAAATAAGCAATAACATTATTATTAAAAAGGGAATGGGCACGAGAATAATGGAGTATCGTGCAAAAATGATAAACGCAAAATTTGACCAGGTAATAGAGAACGGAATTCTATTAACCAGGGTTCAGAAAAAAATCTCTGGAACAAACGCAGACTGCAGCAGTTTAAGAAACCCGCCGGAGCAGAACGCCTGAATTATCTCTCCGGCAGATGATACAATTTTATTACTAAAAGGGAAAATTAAATAATGAAAAACAGCAATATAAAAATAATACTTGTAGATGACCATCCTGTAGTCCGCGGCGGTATTGCGAAATTTCTTGAGAAGGAGAAAGATCTTGAGATTTGCGCAGAGGCTGAAAGTGCGAGTGAAGTAATTAAACTTATCAATCAGTACAGTCCGCACATAGTTTTAGTAGATATCACATTAAAAGGTGAAGTGGACGGCATTGAGCTGATAAAAATAATAAAGACCCGCTTTCCGGATATATACACTCTGTGCCTCTCCATGTATGAAGAATCTGTATACGCTGAAAGAGTAATACGGGCCGGAGCAAAGGGATATGTACAGAAAAGCACAGACCCGGAAAATGTTATTATTGCAATCCGCCGCATCATGGATGGTAAACTCTACCTCAGTGAAGATATATCTGATTCAATCATCAGCAAACTCCTCCATGGAAAATCAAAAGAGAACTCAGACAATCCTGTAGATGTTCTCTCCGACAGGGAATTTCAGATATTCATGTTTGTGGGAAACGGCTATGGTTCCAAAGAAATCGCCGGCAAGGTGAACCTCAGCATCAACACTGTTGAAAGCCACAAAAAAAACATCAAAGATAAACTTAATATTGAAAATACCGCCGATCTAAACAGGTTTGCCATTCATTGGGTTACAAGTTACGGGAAAAAAATGTAAACACATTTCTGCCCGGATTAATTAATCCCTAAGTATAATTTACCGTTGAGTGAATAAATTAAATCCCCAATCTCCTTTTACTAACCCGTTTAGATCATTAAACCGGTTTGTACAGCTCTAACAGAATTCTGTGGTACATATTAACATAACTCAGTTAAGTGTTCTCACTCTATACACCTCCGTTTTTTCACACATATTCAATCTCTATAATAACCCCTTGCGGCGATTGCAGAAAAACTAATTCGTGTTATTGTTCATCATAAAGAGGGCAGGATCAAATCTAAAAGCATGTTCCGCCCTTTTGGATTATGCGTAACAGCAATCAGCAATTTCTCACGGAGGGAGGTAATAATTATGAGAAAAAATAAAATCAGAATATCAGCACTGGTACTGGTAAGTTTTTTTGCGTTTATATCTCTATACGCAAGCAGTTCAGGCGGTTTCTATAAAATAAAACTGAACAGCAGCACCAGCAGAATCTGGATCGAAGGTGACTCGACAATGCATGCTTACAAAAGCACTTCATCAGTTACCGACATGTCAACCAGGGCGCTCTTTAAAGTAAAACCGGACGATTCTCTTCTGGCTGTTATTACTGAAAAGAAATACGCCCCGTTTATGCGGGATCTTATTCTTAACCTGATAGTGAAATTAAATGTAAAAAACTTTCACTCAAGTACACCCGGTTTCGACAGTAAATTTTATGAAGCTATAAAAGCTGACAACTATCCGGATATAGTTTTTAAACCAACAAAATACACAATCGAAAAAGATTCCAGCAGCAGCAATACCTTCCTCATAAAAAGTGAAGGGACCGTTAGAATCGCTGAAAAGGAAAAAAATATTACGGTAATCACTGCCGCCAGGATTCAGGACGACGTTGTAACTCTCTACGGACAGAAAGATCTTCTGATGACAGACTTCGGCTTAACACCGCCCGAACTGCTGTTTGTAAAGGCGTACGACAAGGTAACTGTAAAATGGAATCTCAGTTTAAACCTGATACCGGAAAGTTAAGTTCATGGAATTAAAATATAATTTTAAAAAAAATAAGGAGTCCATTATGAAAAAAATGACACTATTAAATTCTATAAAGTCATACGCAGCAGCACTATTTTTAATAACCGGATTAAGCAGCACAGCATTCGCACAGGATACGGCATCAGGCAGTGCATCAGAGGATACAGCAAATTTTAGCGGTACTCTCCAGATGCTCGGTGTAGCGGAATACCTTAAGGATGATTACAGGTCTGACACCAGGTTATATCTGTTCCAGAAGCAGGCACGTCTTGGGCTTGACGGCACACAGGGCGGGATAGATTACGCTTTTCTGCTTCAGTTCGGCGGAGAAGAGAGTCCTAAGAATCAGGCAGGCAACGTAAATAATGCAGTATTATCACTGCTCGATGCTTATATAGATATACCAATTGTTTCGTCTGATCTTTTCGGCATAAGAATCGGGCAGTTCAAAGTTCCGTTCAGCAGGGAACAGCTTGCTAATGAAGATTATCTTCAGTATGCCGACAAATCTATCAACACTCTGGGATTTAACCTGGGAAGAGATGTAGGATTTGCATTACACTCAAAAATCGGCAACGTCGAAGGTGCAGCAGGAATTTTCACAGGTGGAGGGATTGATATACCACAGCGCTATCTGCCGCAGGAATTGAATATTCCAATGACAGTTGTAAGACTGGGCTATAATACTCTTGACAAGAATATTTTCAGCGTGAAGGAGTTTGACCCGAAGAAAAAAGGTTCTGGTGTAGCGGTTTATGTAAGCGGTATGTACGAGGAAGATTCACTAATAGGCCACTCCAGTGTTATCAACTCGAAACAGAATGATGTCTCACTATTCTACAATCCAAAGTGGAATCCGTTCCTGTCACAGAAAAACGCAGAGGGATTTCTGGAAACAGGTAAATTAATGCAGGGTGAAGCTGATGCAGCATTTCAGGCTGATACAGGAAGACTGATCATCACAGGTGGAGTTGAAGCAAACTATGGAAAGTATGAAAATACTTTCGGCAAGCTCTCAATGTACGGCGGAGCGGCACAGGTCGGATTTTATATTGCACCTGTTCAGCTGGCATTAAGGTATGCGGTACTTTACCCGAGCAAAGAGTTCGGATATTATGATTCCGCAACTACAACAACATACGAACTTGGCCAGATCGATAAAAAAATCCAGGAGATCAACCCTGCACTTAACATATTTGTTAATGACCATTTAAGCATAAGTATGGATCTTCAGATCTGGCTTGATGTGCCTGTTGCCACAGAAGGCGGGCTTGGCGCATATAACCTTATGACAATGCCGGGCCAGGCTTCAGTTGCTAAAGGAGCTACTAATGATATTGATAGACAGAACGCCGGTACAGCAAGAATGAAAGTACAGTACATTTTCTAGAATTAAGCATTGTTAAGCTCTTACAGAATATAGTTTAGTAAAAAGTCAGGCATCACATCGATGCCTGACTTTTTTTTCAGAATAAAAAATGTGCCAAGATTCCGGAAGTAATATCAAAACTCATTGCTGTTTCAGGATCATACCGGAAATTATAATAAAATCCGGCGATAATATTCACCTCAAAACATCTTCGTCATATTCCTGTTAAACAAATCTGTACTTCACGAAAAACTGCAGGTAGCAGAACCGGTGTCGTGGAGTGTTATGGAAAAATTTTACAACTGGAGGAGTTTAATAATTTTTCATTACGGGATTTAATAAATAAAATCTATTAAACCCCGTCGGGAATTTAGTGAATAATCTTTTCGAGAAGAAGGTCTATGTACTGTTCCAGATTTTCCATGCTCTCGACAATTTCGTATTCAAGAATGTCTGCGAGGCTGATCATATCATTATTTTCCATAATGTCAACCGTCTCATTGAGGAGGATCTGAAGCTCCCTGTTTTTCTCTTCGAGAGATTCATCTCCAATTACTATTTCTTTAAGTGATATATCAAAAACCGGAGATATCTGATAACACGTTCTGGTATAATTAAACATAAAATCTATGAAGTTAAAAAGCTGCTCCATACCCTGGCTGTCATTACCCGTCTGATATGAAACTGCGGCTTTTTCAAGAATTGTCTTCTGCTCCGGTAAATGTTCTTTAATTTCCTTCAGAGAGTTTATCAGAACATCAGGTGAATCGATACTTTCAATGATAAGTCTTTTCATCTCCTCGCTGACAAGAAATATGTGGAATATCTCTTTCATATGAATAAAAAGTGAATCTTCAATATCGATCTCTCCGTCATCTTTCATCTCCGCGATAAATTTTACAACCCTGTGTCTCAATTCATCAAGCATTCTGACATAATGGGAGATTGTTGTATCACGGTATTTTATTTCATCGAGATTCATTCCCAGGAGATTGGATATTGTGGGGAAAACCTCCTGCAGCCACTCCACTCCTGAAACGAGGTCTTCAAGCTCCTCAGTGTCCATAGGTTCTTCTTCAAGATGCTGAAGAAAATCAATCACCCTGTCACAGTAAAAAATTCCCTCATTAACAGTTTCATAAACAATGTCGGCTCTTGACTGAACAAGGCAGTTTATTGAACTGATATTCTCAATGAGCAGATCCGGAGCATCATCAATATGATATTCCGTTCCATCTATGTCAATACCTGCAAATATCAGGTTTTTCTGATTTATCCATCCCGTAATTGAAGCAATCACATCCTTTACCGTTTTTTCATTCTCAAGCACAATCTCAACAGGATAATTATTTATCCTTATTTCCATATACGTTTCCTCCAGGATTTACTATTCACCGCCGCCGCTGTTGCCGCCCATTTGCCCTTTCATCCAGTTCTGCTGAGCCTTTGAACCTGAAATTGATTTCTCCATAGTGGCAAATTTCTTTCTCAGTTTCTCTTCAAACGATTTCAGGTGTGTTTCTTGTTGTTTTATTTTTTCGTTAGCCATTTTTATTGAATCATCTTCGAACTCAATTTTTGTCGCAATAATATTTTTACCCGATGATATATAAGGATCAATGGTTTTGACAAGTGTGTAAGCCATTCCGTTATCAATTTTATTGTCGCCATCGGTATCTGATCCGAAAAAACTTTTTACTCCCTCCGGATTTTCCAGAATTACTTTGCGTAACTCATCTTCATCCATCACAAGCTTACCCTCTTTTATTGTCTGCCAACTCGAATTAATCTTTCCTGTGGAGACACCCATCTGGTTAAACATCTTAACAGGTTTCTCCTCTCTGCTCGGATAAGCGCCTCCGACAGTTGTTTTGATAGAATTCTCCAGCCTTACCATCATCATGTCGCCGACAAATATTCCGCTTTCATCAAGCTTTTCTGACTGCCCCGGTTTATCCACCTTCACTGTTTTTGTCAGGCTCTTATTCAGTTCCATGTAATAATTATACGATTCAACAAACGCCTTTATTTTAAGAATGGGTTTGTCAATATCCTGCGAAGTTTTCAGCTCAACCGGTAATTCAGATTTTCTTTTCAGGTTGAGTGTTAAACCTTTTACTACATCAGTAAGTCCGTCATTTTTATCTCTTTCTATCTCAAGTCCATCAATTTTCAGTTTTGCATTGCCCGCTTCTGCAATTATATTTTTAAGTTCAAATTCACCTTTTGTTTTAACCGGAGTTGATACAACAGGTTCTGTAAAAGTCGCCTCACCGTCATTGCTGTAAAAAATCAGTTTTGAAATCTGCTTCCCTTCAAAATCTCTTCCAACAGGAATTTCCTGTTTCTTCGCGGTATCTGCATCTATGGGATAAATTTTCTCCGTCCTTTTCCCGTTATCAACAGCAACAACTCCGACACCTGTTACAGAATCAAATTTCTTTTCCTCTTTTTTTGTCAGAGGTCTTAGCCTTGAAATGTTATAACTCTTAAGTTTAATCCCTTTAACATTAATCTCATCATCCGGCCCGGTCTCAATCATATAAGGGATGTTCTCTTCAATTTCTTTCTTATAATTAAAACCAAATTTAAGAATGCTGTCTTTTTTAACATCTGCCTTAACCGGTATTTCATACTCCTGCCATAGGAATCCGCTTAATTTAATCTCCTTGCCGTCAGTTCCTATACTAAGAGTTCCATTCTGCCCATCCGGAATTTTTTCACCTTCATAAGCAGAGAAAAATTTTCTGTCGAACACTACAGGTGTATCATCCTGGCTCTTAACTTTCTCTCCAAGTATAAATCCTGATTCCTTTAAGAGCTCCTCACTCCCCTTTATTTTTATTTCCCCTTTTTTGCCTGGAACTTTTGAAGTAAGGCCTATAAGATAATTTTTGTCTTCTGTATTTACATATTCTGAAGTAATAACTGAGGAAGCTTCCTCCATTATCGCTTCATTCAAAGATTTAAGCCTGCCCCCTTTGAAGCTGATACTTTTCTCAACACCATTAACATCTATAATAATCTTCCCTGATGGAAGTTTCTTTTCCGAATCAATTTTATCACTTGATACTTTGTGAAAAGAAGCGAGCTGCAGCACTTCAATTTTTTTTGAATCTGCATCGGCCTGCTTTGATGCCACTGCATCAATTACTGAGGTATCAGATGAAACAACTTTTTTTTCATCATAAGAAGCTCTGAATCCATAAAGATCCCTTGTTTTGCTATCAAGATCTTTAAGAGTTGAACTCAGTTTGTTGAGGGCTTCTTTCTTCTGATTGTTGACAAGTTTGTTTCTCTGAAGCTTTTTAATCGGCTGCGCTTCAACTTCTACAAGCTTGCTGATTATGGAATCGGTATCCATTCCCGATGCCATTCCGCCCATTGTTACCGGCATTATCTCCCCCTTTTAAACCTCAAACACCCTGGAAAAAGATATAATCAATATATCACTTACACTGTTTTAAAGCTAAAAATTAAGAGCATAAATCAGAAAAAATCTAATTCGCTCCATTCCTAATATCGGATTAATTTGAGTTATTCATAAGAATAAAGTGACATAAAAAAAGTAAAAAATCACAGGCAAGGGGAACTAAAGGAGTAGTGGATTATTAAAAAGCCGGCTGAATCAGAAGATACAATTCTTTCCCGCTCCGTATTTTCATACGGATTTAAAATATAATAAATAAAATATCCAGTTTAAATTCTATCTGGATTCGTCAACAAAAAGTCCCATATACTCCCGGAAATGCTCCAGAAGCCTGATGGAATATTTACCCGGGATCTCACTTATAACTTCATTTGTATCCCTGTCCATCACTTTGATTATTACTCTGTTTGTTTTGTCATCAAGAGAAAATTGAATTTTCTCGTTGGAACTTCCGCTTAATTTATTCAGTTCATCAACAGCCTTTTTTACTTCTTCAGGATCAATATTTTTCTTTTCAGGCTGAAATGTTTCTGTTTTTGCAAAATTCTGCGTTTTTTCACCGTGAAATCCGTTTCCGGAATTTACTATTTTGCTGTTAAAATTTTCAACGAAATTTATAACATTCATAGTATACCTCCATGTTTATTTAAAACATTTTTAAATCATCAACTCCTCCTGTTCAAAAAAATTGTTCCCCCTCCGGTTTCCCGGACCGGAGAGGGAGGTCATAATACCGCACTGCCGGTTATTGACTAAAAGTTTTCCTCATTCGATCAGTTTCATAATAAGCTGAGGCTTAAAGTTCGCCTGAGCCAACATCGCAACACCAGTCTGAACGAGGATCTGGTCCCTCGTGAAATTAACCATTTCTGCTGCCATATCTACGTCACGTATTCTTGAATCAGCGGCCATCATATTCTCATAATTAAGAGCCAAAGATTTGATTGTGTTCTCCAGTCTGTTATAATATGCTCCAAGATCTGCCCTTTGCCTATTGAGCCTCTCTAAGGCTCCGTCGATATGCCCTATCATGGAGTTTGCCTGCCCGACCGTAGAAATTGAACGCTTCCGTCCGTTCTCCATTAAATTCAAAGCTTTGGAACTCATAGTTCCTATGAAGACTCTGATCCTCTGATTACTGTTTGCTCCAACATGAAAAAACATGCTTGCGGTTTTACTAGTTTTAGCAAAAGCACCCGTAAGCATCTTCAGCCTGTTGAATTCGGCTGATGTCGAAATACGGTCAATCTCATCTACAAGCTGTGAGACTTCCACCTGTATCTGCAGCCTGTCACTGTTGGAATAAATTCCATTAGCTGACTGGACTGCGAGAGACCGTACACGCTGCATAATATCGTTAAGTTGCTGAAATGACCCTTCCGCGACCTGGATAAAAGAAATACCGTTCTGCGCATTCTTCTCCGCCTGTATGAGACCGTGTATCTGAGTTCTCATCTTTTCAGATACGGCAAGTCCTGAAGCATCATCTCCCGCCCTGTTTATCATCTCACCGGACGCCAGCTTTTCAATAGACTTATCAAGTCTTGCAGCTACATTCTGCATCTGCCTGTTGGCAAATATGGCACTCATGTTATGATTGATTCTCATGTTAACCCTCCCTTGGTTTTTTTCAAAGCTGCCGCTCTTTTATATATACAGCTAAGGTTTTTCAGACGCAACATCATGCCGCAATCTGAGGCATTTAAGCCCTAAGGTTATCTCCTTTTAATGTTGCCGGACTGCCCATAATCCATGCAACCACAGACTGCCGAAAATTCTCCGGCAGTCTATGATGCCCTCCCGGCATCACAAACTGCCGGAAAACCGGCATGTTTGCATGGAATGAAACAATCCGGTTCCGTCAGGAAGGCACAAGAACCGGTTAATTTTCAAAGAACAAGTACTCAATTGTACTTCTTCAACTGTATAATGCATAATCTAGAGTGAACCAAGCAGCCTTAGTACTGACTGACTGTTTCCATTTGCCTGCGCAAGCATTGCAGTACCGCTCTGTACAAGAACCTGATCTTTAGTGAAGTTAACCATCTCCTCCGCCATATCAGCATCTCTTATACGGGACTCAGATGCCTGAATATTTTCATACGCAGTCATAAGCCCTTTTGCGGCAAAATCAAGCCTGTTGTAATAAGCGCCAAGATCGGCTCTCTGTTTTGAAAGTCTCTGCAGTGCCTCGTCGAGAGTACCAATTGCGGCATTAGCACCTTCGGGTGATTCAAGTGAAAGAGCAACTTTTCCTGTTCCATCCTTAAACTTAAAGGCTGCAGCAGTCATTGTTCCAATGAACACTCTCTCCCTCTGGTTCTGATTGGCTCCCATATGAAACCACATGCTTCCCTTCGGGTTTACCTTTGAGAATTCCCCCATCAGGACTTTGAATCTGTTAAATTCAGCCTGTGAAGCAACTCTGTCAACTTCATCAACAAGGGCGGATACTTCCACCTGGATCAGCTGTCTGTCTGATGCGCTGTAAATACCATTGGCAGACTGTATAGCCATAACCCTTACCCTCTGGATGACCTGCGAAGTCTGGTTGAGATATCCTTCAGCAGTCTGGACAAAAGACATTCCGTCTTCTGTATTCCTTTCCGCCTGTCTGAGTCCATTAACCTGGGTTCTCATTTTTTCAGATACCGCAAGTCCGGATGCATCGTCACCAGCCTTGTTGATTCTTTCTCCTGAAGAGAGTCTTTCCATACTCTTGTCAACTCCCCAGTGAGAAAACTTTAATACTCTGTTTGCGTTTATCGCGCTCATGTTGTGATTGATAATCATGTTACACTCCTTTGTTTCTGTTTGTTTCTGGCTTCCTTGCCAGACTGACTCCGAAGGCAGTCGGATATCAGTCATTGTAATCCGGTTTTAAAGGCAATCTAACAACAACCGGGATTTTATCAGGCATTTTCAGGTTACACCCTAAAGCTCAAATCATAGGCCGAGCAGGCAATAATTACGCTATTATACAGTTTTCAAAGAACAACAAGATTAGGGGAGACCTTCCCCTGCTCGTAAATTCGCCCCCTTTGGCAGGTAAATTAAG
>Ga0116170_10001268_pt1 | contig 25729 bp, 28 predicted proteins | sample AD_JPNHW1_MetaG_FD_89797 | JGI IMG/M metagenome (GOLD analysis project Ga0116170, IMG submission 89797) | Active sludge microbial communities of municipal wastewater-treating anaerobic digesters from Japan - AD_JPNHW1_MetaG | ecosystem: Engineered > Bioreactor > Anaerobic > Digestate | place... | reverse complement strand
TCGTGCCAACGGCATAGCAGGGAAGCGAAGTGCGGAAGGGATAAACGCTGAAGGCATCTAAGCGTGAAGCCCACCTTAAGAAGAAGATTCCTGGCGCGCAAGCGCGAGAGACCCCTTGAAGACTACAAGGTGATAGGTCATCGGTGGAAGCGCAGTAATGTGTGGAGCTTGATGATACTAATCGGTCGAAAGCTTGATTTTAGACCTAAGACCAAAGGGGAGCCGTAAAGGTTCCCGATGAAATGATCGTTCCTTCCTATACGGTTGTCAGCGTGCGTAACAACGTATGCTGAAACCCAAATCAGTTCACCCTTTGCGGTGGTGATAGCCTGAGGGATCCACCTGTTCCCATACCGAACACAGAAGTTAAGCCTCAGCACGTCAAGGGTACTTGGCTGGTAACGGCCCGGGAGAGTAGATCGCCGCCGCATTCCAAATAAGCTTATTCCGAACAAAGTTCGGAATAAGTGTATATTCCTCAGTAGCTCAATGGCAGAGCATTCGGCTGTTAACCGAAGGGTTGTAGGTTCGAGCCCTACCTGGGGAGCCAAGAAATGCCCGTAACAACATCTGTTACGGGTGTTTTTTGTATCGGGATAAACGCAGCTATGACCTTAATTTCATTCGACTTAACGGGTTGACACCAACTTATCGATCCATTATAATAATACCTGCATACCGGGGAGCTTGTGTGGCAGGCTGAGAGGAAGTTTACAACTTCGACCCGCATTACCTGATTTGGATAATGCCAACGCAGGAAACATACGAACGTTTTTTGCCGCGACGGTATGAATATCGTCGCGGTTTTTTATGTGGAAAGGAGGCGAAATCCGTGAAAAAACATTCCTCCGTTTGGGTATTCCTTTCCCTGATTGCGCTTTGGGAAGCGTATGTGCGTCTGGCGGCCGTTCCCGGGTATGTACTGCCCGCGCCTTCCGCGGTGATGACCGCGCTCATCACAGGCATTCCCGCACTGCTACCGCATATGCTGGTAACGGTGGGAGAGGCGCTTTCCGGGATGCTCATTGCGCTGGTTCTGGCGCTGTTTCTGGGCATTGCGATGGATGCTTTCCCTGTGGTACGCAGGAGCCTGTACCCGATTCTGGTGGTGACCCAAACGGTACCGATGATTGTGCTGGCGCCGATCCTGATTATTTATCTGGGGTTCGGGCTGGCGCCTAAAATCCTTACGGTGGTGCTGATGTGCTTTTTCCCGGTCGCCGTCAGCTTCACGGATGGGATGCGCGCCATCGACCCGGCTTATGCGCACCTGGTACGCGGGTTTGGCGCGTCCCCATGGCAAACGTACCGACTGGTGAAGATTCCGTACGCGCTTCCTTCGCTGTTTTCAGGGCTGAAAGTGGCGGCTACTTATTCCATCAGCGGCGCGGTGGTTGGCGAATGGATCGGCGCCCAGCAGGGGCTGGGGTATTACCTGCTGCATGTGAAAAACAGCTACGCGTTGGATAAGATGTTTGCTTGCGTGGTGCTGATCGTTTTTCTGTCCATTTTGATGAACAGCGGGGTCCGCCTGCTGGGGCAGGCATGGATGCCTTATTTGAAAAGAAAGAAGGAGATTTGACTTGAAGAAGTTTTTATTGGTTTTACTGTCTGTGGCAATGCTTGGTTTTTGCTTTTCCGCAACGGCTGAAGAGGATGTTACGGTGATACTGGATTATGTGGCCAACACCAACCATACCGGCATGTACGTGGCGCTGGATCAGGGCTGGTACGCGGCGGAAGGGCTGAACGTGAACATTGTGGAGCCGACCGAGGGCGCCACCGCCACATTGATCGCCGTAGGCAAAGGGCAGATCGGGGTAAGCTACCAGGAGGACGTGACCATCGCACGAACGCTGGCGGAACCGCTGCCGATCCGCGCGATTGCCACGATTTTGCAGCACAACACCTCTGGTTTCGCAACCTATGCCGGCAAAGGCATCACCTCGCCCGCTGATTTTGAAGGGAAAACCTACGCCGGCTGGGGCGGCCCGGGGGAGGAAGCGGTGCTGAAAGCAGTGATGACGAACGCTGGCAAGGATTTTTCCAAGCTGAACGTGGTCACTTCCGACGGTTCCGGCTTCGCAGCCCTGAAGGATCAGGTGGATATCATGTGGTTTTTTGAGGCATGGGATAATATCAAGTGCGAACTGAATAACTTTCCTATCGATTATATGCCGCTTCGGGATTTGGACGCCCGGCTGGATTACTATACGCCGGTGCTGATTACCAGCGAGGAAATGATCGCGGATCATCCCGATACGCTGCGCGCTTTCCTGCGGGCCACCACGAAAGGGTACGAGTACGCAATCGCAAATCCGGATCAGGCGGCGGCGATTCTGGGGAAGTACGCGCCGGACGAATCGCCGGAACTGCTGAAGAAATCGCAGGAATATCTGACGGGGCAATACATCGCCGACGCGCCCCGGTTTGGTGAAATGAAGGACAGCGTTTGGGACGGATATACGGATTTCTGCCTGCAGTACGGCGTGATCGGTCAGAAGATCGCCGCCGACCAGCTCTACACCAACGAATTTTTGCCCGATGGACAGTAACAGGCCGAAGGTGGAGGTGCGCGGGCTGTGCTTCCGGTACCAGCGCAGACCGCTGCTGGAAAACGTGTCGCTGTACGCCGCCGAGGGGGAGTTTGTCAGCATCCTCGGCGCGTCTGGATGCGGAAAGTCCACCTTGCTGAATCTATTGGCCGGAATTGAGCGGCCCGACGCCGGGGAACTGCTGGCGGACGGGCAGCCGATCACGGGACCGAGCGGGCATTTTGCCTATATGCCGCAAAACGATCTGCTTTTCCCGTGGAAAACCATACTGGAAAACGCATGCCTGTACGGGCAAATCCACGGGGAGAAAAAACAGGCGCGGGAAAAGGCGCTGGCGCTGTTTCCTGCCTTTGGTCTGCAAGGGTATGAGAACGCCTATCCGTCGGAACTGTCCGGCGGGATGCGGCAGCGGGCGGCCTTTTTGCGAACCGCGCTTTGCAGCGCGGACGTGCTGCTGCTGGATGAGCCATTCGGAGCGCTGGATGTGATCTCCCGCGGGGAGATGCAGGACTGGCTGCTTTCCGTAAAAACTTCGCTTAACCGTACGGTGCTTCTGGTGACCCACGATGTGGACGAGGCAATGTATTTGAGCGACCGGATTTACGTGCTGGGCGGTACGCCGACCGGCGTATCGCGTGAGGTGGCTGTTACGGAAAAGCAGCGCACGCGTGACTGGCTGTATGCGCAAACGGAGCTTCGAAAGGCGCTGCACAACGCCATCCGGGGGGAGGGAACGCCGTGATTGACGTGCACGCTCACCCCGGCACGCCGCAGGAACGGCAGATTCGCGAGCGGTTGGGGATTGCGACTTTGTTGTGTGGCACGGACCCGGCCTCGGCGGCGGATGTGCTGGCCTGCGCTGTCGGGAGCGCCGTATTTACCCCCTGCTGCGCGCTGCATCCGTGGAAGGCCGCCGACTTTCCACCGGAAGCGATGTTGCCTTTTCTGGAGATGTGCCCCGTGGTGGGGGAAACCGGGCTGGACAGCGTTTGGTGCGATACCCCGATGACCGCGCAGACAGAGGTGTTCCTCTGGCACCTGGACTATGCGCAACGAGCCGGCAAACCGGTTGTGCTGCATACCAAGGGGCGCGAACGGGAAGCCGCGCAAATCCTCAGGCGCTATTCCATGCCCAAAGTGGTTCACTGGTATTCGTGCGAGGAAGCGCCGGGTGATTATCTGGAGCAGGGCTGTTACTTTACCATCGGGCCGGATGCCGAAACGAACCCGACAGTGCGGCGGGTGGCGGCGCTTGCGCCGCTTGATCGCCTGCTTACGGAGACAGACGGATTAAACGCCGTCACGTGGGCGCTGGGCCGCAACGTGGAGCCGGAGGAACTTCCGGCCGTGCTTCGGAGCGAGTTGTGTGTGATCGCAGGGGAGAAAAAACTGCCGGTGGAAACTGTGGCGCGTGCCGTGGAAAGGAATTATCATCATTTGCTGTTTCCGGCACACAGGCAGGCAAAGTGATCTGTTCAACAGGATACAGAGGGAGGAAACACATGGAACGGTTTGCGTGGAAAGGCCGGATAAAGGCAGGAATGGCGGACGAGTATCAGCGCCGCCATGACGCGATCTGGCCGGAAATGACAGCGGTGTTAAGGGCTGCCGGAATCCGGAATTATTCCATCTGGAGCGACGGGGAAACCGTGTTCGGCTATTACGAGTGTGAGCAGGGCGCGGCCTATGCGGAGCAGGTACAGGCGAAAAGCCCCGTGGTGGACCGCTGGAACGAGTATATGCGGGATGTGCTGGTGCTGGAGATGGACCCGGTGACCGGTGCGCAGCCGAAATTGCGCCGGATGTTTCTGCTGGAGTAGAAAAATGAAGGGGATCGGGCTTTGTGGCCCGATCCCCTTTCTGAAGCGAAGGATTGCTTTGCCCGAAGGGCCGCTCTGTCTGCCGGTTCGTCAGCCGTTGCCGATTACGCCGGAATCCAGCTGCACGGTCTGCACTTCCCCGTCGGCGGCGCGCAGGTCCACGTTGCCCATGCCATCGCCGCTATAGAAACTGATCTGCCATGTACCGCCCTGATCCAGCAGGTAGGAAGCCGTGAGGGTATAGGGTTTCAGCTGCTCGTCGGTCAGGGAATACGCTTCGCGCATGGCCTGCTGTGCGCATTGCAGCGCCTGCTCTTGGGTCAGGTCGCCTGGCTGCGGCAGTCCGTGGTTATATACATTTGCATTAAAGCCGGCGTCGCGGAAGGCCTGATCGTACGCGGCGGCATCCTGAACGGAAAACCATTCCGTCTGATCCTCCGGATAACGGGCGATGATGGGCGCGTTGGCGCGAAGCAGGGACAGTACCCACGGAAGGATGCGCGCGTCGTAAGCGTCCGCCTGCGCCCAGTTATTTTCGGTGTAAGTGTCGGATCCCTTTTCCCCTTCCAGCGACCATTGCACTTGGACGACCGTGTTGTCCGACTGACGCACCTGTACCTGATAATTGCCCAATCTTTTACTCAGAAAATCCAGCCAGCGCCAGTCCGCTTCGCCGGGGTTGTCATAATCGACCGGGTTGTAAGCGACGATCCATACAGGCTGCCCGTCCGAAGAATCCACACTGGCGTTGAGGGTGAAGAGCGACAGCATATCGTCGTTAAGCGCATACTTTGCGGATAGCGCTTCTTTGGCGGCAGTCAGCGCGGCCGCGGGAACAGGCACCGGGGTCGGCGTTGCGAGGGGGGCGGTGTCCCCTGTTCTCGCCGAGCATTCCGGTGGCAGCGCAAGAGGCGCGAGGGTTTGCTGCAACTCCGCAAACAGCGCGGTTTGCTGTGCAAGGGGCAGTTCATACACGTTTTCATGCTCCGCCCACCATGTGCGGTAGGCGGTATACCGTGCAAACATCTGCTCCAGCTGGGGCGCGCCCCATACGGAGGCGGTGAGGTCCGCGTTTTGCCACAGCGAGGGGTCCACGTTGTCGTGCGACCAGGAGGCGGTTGCTTGCCTGTCCGCGGCGATCGTGACGGTGTATTTCCCCACCGCGTCGGGCTGTACGAAGGTGGACGAAGTGACGTCAAACAGCACGATCTGTTTTCCGGCGACTCTGCCGGTGGTTGTGTTAAACATCGTAAGCCATTCCGGCTTCAACCCGTACTGTTCGCACACCGTCTGGCGTGCTTTTTCAAGCACGGCATATTCCGGGGATTTGCTCAGCCCGATCGCCAGCGCGACCGCCGCCACCAGCAGCAGCGACACGGCCAGCACAAGGCCCGCGCGGATTTTCTTTTTCATTTCGGGGCGTTCTCCTTTCGTGGCGGCGAGCACGGCCTGCGTGTCCTGCCGCGTCCAGGCAAGACCGTTCAGCAGGCGGTCGGCATCGTCGTGAAAACGTTCATTCATCGTAATACCATCCTTCCAGCTTGCGATGCAGCTTCTTTTTGGCCCGTGCCAGCCGGGCGCGCACCGTGGAGGCGGGCACCTCCGTAAGCTTCGCGATTTCGGCAAGCGATAAACCCTGATAATAATGCAGCACAACGGTTTCCCGGTCTTTGGCGGGCAAGCTCATCACCGCGAGGAACGGGGTGGGGTCGGGGCGCTCGTCTTCGCGGACCGTTTCGGGCAGATCGTCCGGGGTGATGCGGCGGTCGATCCGCCTGAACCAGAATCCGCGGCGCATATCCCGGCAAACGTTCACGGCGATTTGCATCAGCCAGGCTTTTTCCGTTTCGCCTTCCCGCAGTGTCGGCAGCGCCCGGTAGGCTTTCAGAAAGGTTTCCTGCGCGGCGTCGCGCGCAAGGTCGCGGTCGTTTAGCATCATCCAGCAGGTGCGCAGCAGGCTGTCGCCATATTGCGCCATCAGCCTCTCCAGCGGGCTTTCGGGCTGGGGCAGAACCTCCATGGCTTCACCTCCTTACACTCTATATACGCAAGGGAAGCTGAAAACGTTGCAGCGAATTGTTCCCCTTCGGCGGGGGCAATGCCTGTGTGCTTCGGCATGGCTTTGCAGTCTCGAAACGTCGTGATATAATAAATCAAATACGGTCGGGAGGATAACGGCATGGATGCTGATCTGGTGGAGCATTTTGCCGCGGTAACTCCGGAAGAAGAACGACTGCTGAAGGGGGGACCGCTGGACCGGACGGTGTATACGAGCGGCGCGTCCATCACGCTGGAAGGGCAAAAGCTGATCCCCGGAGAACAGATGATTACCATCCGGCCGCATACGCGCTTCGTGGCCTTCCCGCCGCACCGGCATGACTTCGTGGAAGCGATGGTGATGCTGCGCGGGCAGACGACCCACACGCTGGCCGGTCGGGAGCAGGTGGTTCTGCGCGCGGGGGAACTGTTGCTGATTAACCGGCACGCGGTACACAGCGTCGCGTTGTGCGGGCGGGACGACGTGGCGGTCAACTTTCTGGTACAGCCGGAGTTTTTTGATTTCGCGCTGGAAACCGTCGGCGCTGATAACGCGCTGGGCCGTTTTCTGCTGGACGCTCTGCGCACCGGCGAAGCGAGCGTGCCCTATTTATATTTTCCCGTTTCCGGGGTGCACAGCGTGCAGTGCCTGCTGCAAAGCATGCTATGGGGGTTTCTGGAGCCGGGCGGAGATCGGCGCGCTTTGTGCAGGGTAGAAATGGGATTGTTGTTTTTACATCTGCTGGAGATGCCGGACTGCCTGCGGATGGCTACGGGTCTGCGGCGCTGGAACGCGCTGGCGGTGGACCTGCTTCGGGCAATCCGCACCCGATATGCCGATTTCCGGTTGCTGGACTTTGCCCGTGCGCACGGCGTAAGCCCGGCGTACGTCAGCCGCGTGGCGCGAGAAAGCACCGGAATGAGCTGCACGGAGCTGTTGCAGCGCCGCAGGTTGGAAAAGGCGAGGCAGTTGCTCAGGGATACGGACCGGAGTATTCTTTCCGTCTGCCAGGCGGTGGGGTACGACAACAGCAGTTATTTTTACCGCATTTTTGAGCGGCAGACGGGCGTATCCCCCAGAGAGTACCGGAGTTCACACAGGTCGTAAAACAGAAAGGCCCCGTCCTTTTTTCTTTGACTCCGTTGCGTTATGCTATGGATAGATTCGTTGCAAAGGTCGTGATCGGATGCCTGTTTACACGCTTGCCATCGACATCGGCGCTTCCAGCGGACGGCACATCCTGGGCTGCGTGCAGGATGGAAAACTGACACTGGAAGAAGTGTACCGCTTTCCCAACGGAATGGTCAACCGGGATGGCCATTTATGCTGGAATCTGGACGAATTATGGACCGATATACTGGAAGGGATGAAAAAGTGCAAAGCCCTGGGCAAAATCCCCTTAAGCGTGGGTGTGGATACCTGGGGCGTGGACTATGTGCTGCTGGATGCGGAGGACCGGATGGTGGGGGACTCGATCGCGTACCGTGACAGCCGCACCTCCGCCGTAATGGACAACCTGTCGGATCAATGGCTGTATAAACACACGGGGATCATGCGCCAGCCATTCAACACGGTGTATCAGCTGATGGCCACCCCGGCCCGGATGCTGGCACAGGCCGAACGCTGCCTGTTCGTGCCGGATTATTTTCACTTTCTGCTCTCCGGGGTAAAGGCGAACGAGTACACCGAAGCCTCCACCAGTGGATTGCTCAGTGTGAAAACCCGCGCATGGGACGCTGAAGTGCTGGCCGCTGCGGGAATCCCGGAGCGGCTGTTTCCCCAGCCGCCATTGCAGCCAGGTACGCGTCTGGGTGAACTGCGCGCGGATGTGGCCGATGCGGTCGGGTTTTCCTGCGATGTGGTACTACCCGCCTCGCATGATACCGGCAGCGCCTTTATGGCCGTGCCCGCACTGGACGACCGGGCCGTTACCCTTTCCAGCGGCACATGGAGCCTGCTGGGGGTGGAAAACGACGAACCCATCGTGACCGACGCGGCGCGCAATGCGGGCTTTACCAACGAGGGCGGTTACAGCGGGAAAATCCGTTTTCTGCGCAACATTATGGGAATGTGGATGATGCAGTGCCTGCGCCGGGAAACGGGTAACCGTTACAGCTTTGAGGAGATGGCGACGCTTGCGGAACAGGCGGCGTACGCGCCCGTAGTGGACGTTTCGGATAACCGCTTTCTGGCGCCAGCCAGCATGACGGACGAAGTGAAGGCCGCGCTGCGCGAAGCGGGCGCGCCGGAACCCGCCGACCATGGCGAGCTGTTCCGTTGCGTGCTGCACAGCCTGGCCTGCAAGTACGCGCAGGATATCCGTTCGCTGGAGGCGATCACAGGCAAACCTTACGCCGCGCTGCACATTGTGGGCGGAGGCAGCCAGAACCGGGTGCTGAACCAGTGGACTGCCGACGAAACCGGGCTTCCGGTTTACGCGGGGCCGGGCGAGGGCACGGCGTTGGGCAACGTGATTGCGCAGCTGATCGCACAGGGCGAAATCGCGGGGCTTGCGAAGGCGCGCGCGATGATCCGCCGGGATTTTGCCGTGCAGACGTATCATAAAATGAAGGGGAACAGAGAATGAACGAGGGTTATTCTACGGCTGCGGCGCGTTATGCAGAAATCGGCGCGGACGCGGAACGCGCCATGGCGACGCTGGCAGGTGTTCCAATCAGCATCCACTGCTGGCAGGGCGACGACGTAACCGGGTTGGAGAACACTGGCGCGGCCCTGTCCGGCGGTATTCAGGCGACGGGGAATTATCCCGGCAGAGCGCGCAGCTTTTCCGAACTGACTGCCGATCTGGATCAGGCGCTTCGCCTGATCCCCGGGAAAAAGCGGCTGAACCTGCACGCAAGCTACGCCGTGTTTGAAAACGGCGAACACGCGGAACGGGACGGACTGCAGCCCAAACACTTCCGCGCCTGGGTGGAGTACGCCAGAAGCCGCGAGCTGGGGCTTGATTTTAACCCCACGTTTTTCAGCCACCCCATGGTGAAGAACGGGCTGACCCTTTCCAGCCCGGACGATGAGGTTCGTGCGTACTGGGTGCGCCATGGGCAGGCCTGCCGCCGCATCGCCGCGTATTTTGCGAAAGAACTGGGCACGCCCAGCCTGTGCAACGTGTGGATTCCCGATGGGTTAAAGGATGTGCCCGCCGACCGATTGACCCCGCGCCTGCGCCTGAAGGACAGTCTGGATCGTATCTTTGCGGAAAAGCTGCCGGGCGTGGTGGACAGCGTGGAAAGCAAGGTGTTCGGCATCGGGATGGAGGCGTATAACGTGGGCAGCCACGAGTTTTATCTGGCGTACGCCGCCGCGCACCCCGGGGTGTACGATTTGCTGGACAATGGGCATTTCCACCCTACGGAAATGGTGAGCGATAAAATCTCCGCGATGCTCTGCCAGTTTGACCGTCTGCCCCTGCATGTAACCCGCCCCGTGCGCTGGGACAGCGACCATGTGCCGCGGCTGGACGACGAACTGAAGGAAATCGCCGCCGAGCTGGTGCGTTGCGACGCGCTGGACAGGGCGATGATCGGGCTGGATTTCTTCGACGCGTCCATCAACCGCGTGGCCGCGTGGGTCATCGGCGCGCGCAACCTGCAAAAAGCGTTGCTTTCCGCGCTGCTGACGCCGCACCGCAAACTGGCGGCGCTACAGGACGAGGCGCGTTTTACGGAGCTGCTGGCGGCGCAGGAGGACCTGAAAACCCTGCCGTTTGGCGAGGTATGGGCTGCGTACTGTGAGAGGCAGGGCGTGCCCGCCGACGGCGAATGGTACCCGCAGGTGACTAAATACGAGCAGATTGTTTTGAAAGCGAGGCATTAAACCAATGAAAATGGTGGATACGCTGGTGTTGCAGCGGGTGGTGCGCACCTGTAACGACGGATGGTTGCAGGGCTGGCACGAGCGTAATGGCGGCAACCTGACCTATCGGCTCTCCGCGGCGGAGGTGGAGCAGTGCAGGCCGTTTTTTGATGAGGAACCGGGCGAATGGGTGCCCCTTGGCGTGCGGGCGGAAAACCTGGCCTGTGAATATTTTATGGCCACAGGCAGCGGCAAGTACATGCGCAACGTGATCCTTGCCCCGCAAAACTGCCTGTGCCTGATAGAGCTTAACGAAACGGGCGATGCGTGGCGCCTCGTGTGGGGGCTGGAAAACGGCGGCGTGCCGACCAGCGAACTGCCGAGCCACCTGCTGAACCACAGCGTGCGCAAGCAGGCGACCGACGGGAAGAACCGCGTAATCTACCATGCGCACCCGGCCAATGTGATCGCCATGACCTATATCCTGCCCCTGACGGCCCGGGATTTTACCCGCGCCCTGTGGCAGAGCGCCACGGAATGCCCGGTCGTATTCCCGGGCGGCGTGGGCGTGGTGCCGTGGATGGTGCCCGGCGGCGCGGAGATCGCGCAGGCGACCAGCCGCCTGATGCGGGAGTACGACGCGGCGGTGTGGGCGCACCACGGTCTGTTTGTAAGCGGCCCGGACCTCGACACCGCTTTCGGCCTGATGCACACCATCGAAAAAGCGGCCGAAATTTATATGAAGGTGATTTCCTCCGGCAAAGCGGTGATCCAGACCATTACGGACGACGATCTGCGGGCAATCGCGCGGGATTTTCACGTGACCCTGCGGGAAGAATTTCTGGACTGACGGAGCGAACCGGTTTCCGCCTCGCGATACGGGGCCTCCGGCGCTTCTCCTCACAACGCCGTTCGGCAGATCAAGGCTGTTGCAGGCAGGAGGCCCAATATGAGCGTTCTTTCGCGTGAAGACCGATGGCTGTCCCTTTGCGGGCTGAACTGCGCGCTGTGCCCCATGTTTGTGGGCGGGTACTGCCCGGGATGCGGCGGGGGAGCGGGCAACCAGCCCTGCGCTGTGCAGCGCTGCGCAAAGCAGCGGGAAGGGATCGCTTACTGTTACCAGTGTGCGGAATATCCCTGTGAGAAATATGCGGGGGCGGACGCGCGGGACTCGTTTATTACGCACCTGCGGCAATTTCAGGATATGGAAAAGGCGAAGGCCGGCGGCCTGACCGCCTACCATGCCGAACAGCAGGAAAAAGCGGCGATGCTGAAACGCCTGCTGAACGGGTATAACGATGGGCGAAGAAAAAGTTTCTACTGCCTTGCGGTCAACCTGCTGGAACTGCCGGACCTGCGCACGGTGATGAACACGCTGGAGAATGACCCCTGCGACAACAGGGATATTAAACAGCGCGCCGAAACGGCGGCGGCATTGCTGCGGGCGGCGGCGGAGGCGCGGGGTGTGACCCTGCGCCTGCGGAAATAGGCGAACGGTTTCGGCGCGGAGGATGGAAAAATCCCCCGCGCTTTTCCATTCCAGCTCTTTCCTAATGCGGACGGCTGGTGTATAATGAATTGAATCACTTTGAAGGAGTGAAGCAAGTGGCAACGGATATGAACGGTACAACCAAATTCTCCCCCGTGGTGGAGGGAACCAATTGTGCCCGCGATATTCTGGAGCATGTGTACCGGGCGCTTCAGGCCAAGGGCTACGATCCGGTTACGCAGCTGGTGGGATACATCATCTCCGGCGACCCGACTTACATCACCAGCTATAATCAGGCGCGCAGCCTGATTTGCCGGGTGGAACGTGACGAGATCGTGGAAGAACTGGTACGCGTGTACCTGAAAGGGCTGGACGCGTGAGCCAGACGGGGCGCGTTCTGGCGCTGGACGTGGGAGACGTACGCATTGGCGTTGCGGTGACCGACCCGACCCGCACCATCGCACAACCGGTGGAAGTGTACCGCCGGATCGGCTACGGACCGGACGGCGCGCATATTGTCGCGCTGTGTGAACAGTATGGCACACGGGATGTGCTGCTGGGCTTGCCGCTGAACATGGACGGAACCCGTGGGGGCCAGGCGGAAAAGGCCGCCGCCTTTGGCGATGTACTGGCGCAAAAGGGGTTGCAGGTCGCCTATTGGGATGAACGAATGACCACCCTGACCGCCGAAAGGGTGCTGATCGCGGGCGGCGTACGGCGGGAAGACCGTAAGCTCCACGTGGATAAGCTGGCCGCTACCGTGATCCTGGAGCAGTGGCTGGCGGCGGGCGGGAAAATGGAACACTGATCGCCGCCGTAGCGGGCGGCCTGAAAAAGGAGCGGTCCGGATATGAAAGACCAGAATCACGACGAAACCCCCGAGGAACTGGAAGAGCACATTGTGACCCTGCAGGACGAGGACGGTAACGATATTACTTTCGACCATCTGATGACGCTGGAGTTTGAAGGCGCAAGTTATATTCTTCTGGAAGCTCAGCAGGACATGGAAGATTGCCTGCAGGGCGAATCCATCCTGCTGAAGATTGAGCAGGATGAAAACGGCGATGATATTTACGCGACCATCGAAGACGAGGACGAGTATCAGCGTGTGTTCCAGCGTTGCCTGGAAGTGATGGAAGAACAGGACGGCGAAACGGACGGCGACGAAGACGACGATGAAGACGGAGATACCGATAACGAGTAGTCCGCGTCTATTAACGGAACAGTTAAAACACGGTCTCATTCTTCAACAGAGGAAGAGGCCGTGTTCTTTTTAATGCCGATACTGCTGTAACGGAGGGATCGCATGTAAGCTGCCGTTATCTCAACTCGATTAGGGCAGGATTTCCACAGCCTCGATCCGGTTGCGGCAGGCGTACAGCCGCGCCATATCCTGCGGGGCGAGGGCGATGCAGCCCTGGGTCCAGTCCGAATCGGTCGGGCCTTCATGAAGGTAGATTTCCCCGCCAAGCGGCGTGCCCCATGGGGGCCTGCGCCCTTCCGTTTCGGCGGCTTCCACCACGTTGAGCGTCGCGCGGTCGATCGTGCCTTCGGCATAAGCCCGGCGCGCGTCCGCCGCACCGGGATAGCTCAGCCCCAGGCTGAGTCCGTACTTTCCCTGTTCCTTGCACAGGCAGACATGGTAAACGCCTTCCGGGGTACGGCCGTCGCCCTCCCGTCGTTTCAGCCCAGCGGGTTCGCGGCCTAACGCAACGTGAGTATGCCACAGCGTCCGGCCGTTTTCCGTAACGGTCAGTAACCGCCGGGATTTTTCAACCGTCACACGCATCCGGGCACCCCCAACGCAACCGTCCCACAGGCGCAAATTTGAACAATAAGGAAACATTCGGTAAAAGCCGGGGGAAACCCTTGCGAACCCATGCACTGTGTGCCATAATAAAAACAACGCGGCGCACCTTGCCCGTTAATTGAAAAAGGCAAGCGAAAAAAATGTTCCAACGCCGTTCTTCCCCAAAAAAAGGATCGCTTCCGACGAAGCAAGGAAAGGACACATTCCATGAACAAATTCCGTAAAGTAATCGCCATGCTGCTGAGCGTTTGCCTGTTGGCAAGCGTAACGCTGGCGATGGCCGAGGCTGCCGACGGCAGCCAGACCCTCCCCGACGCGAGCGCGACTGCCGAGGTAACGCAGGCCGTAGCCACCACTGCACCGGCGTTCAACGATACCGATGTTGTGGCGACGGTAAACGGTATCGACGTTACCTGGGCGGATGTGCATACCTACTACGACACCCTTGTTAATTACTACGGCGACCCGGACGATTCGTCGCTGAACCTGTACTACGCCGTGGCGATGGAAGAAGCCATCACCATGAAACTGGTTACGCAGACGGCTGCCGCGCAGGGTCTGGACCAGTACACCGACGATGAAAAGAACACCGTGTATGAGAAAGCGGATGCCGACTGGCAGTCCGCGCTGGACAACTACGTAAAATCCGCCGGCAAGCTGACCGATTCTTCTACGGAAGATGAAAAAGCCGCCGCTTATGCCGAAGCCGAAGCCTACTACGCAAACCTGGGCTACGACAAGGATAAGCTGCGCCAGAGCTATTTGGACAACGATATCTACACCCGCGTGCAGAACTACGTTTGCAAAGACATCGCCGTGACCGACGAAGACATCCAGACGCAGTACGACGCCAACGTGGCGAAAGACAAGGCGGCTTACGAAAACGATCTGGATGCGTACGAGTACCAGCTGATGATGTACAATTATCAGCAGGTTACCGAGAAGCCCTGGTACCATCCCGCGGGATACCGCTATGTGAAACATATTCTGCTGCCTGTGGACGATACGTTGCTCAAAACCTACACCGACCTGCAGGCCCGCCTGGAGGAACAGATGGAGGCTGAGAACGATACCAGCGACGCGACCGTTTCCGATGCGAACGACACTACGGAAACCGGCGGCGACACCAATGCCACCGAAGCGCCGGATGCGACCGCCACGCCGGAAGTGACAGCCGACCCGAACGCCAGCCCCGAGCCCACGGAAACGCCGGTAACGCAGGCGGACGTGGATAACGCCAAAGCCGCGATCCTGGCCTCCGTGCAGGATAAGACCACCGAAATTAACGACAAAATCGCGCAGGGCGAGGATTTTGACGCGTTGATTAAGGAATACGGCGTAAAGGCCGATGGCACCGCCACCGACCCGGGTATGACCAGCGGCAGCTACCCCAACGGGTACGAAGTTGCGCTGGCTTCCACCAACTTCGTTCCGGAGTTTGTGCAGGCCGCGTTCTCCATCACTGATGTGGGCGGCGTAAGCGCACCTTATGTAAGCCAGTACGGCGTGCATATTGTGAAGTACCTTGGCGATGTGCCCGCAGGCCCGGTGGACCTGACGGACGAGATGAAGGAAAACATTCGCACCGATCTGCTTTCTTCCAAGACGTCCGCGGCTATGGATGCCTGGCAGAAGCAGGCGACGATTACCTACACCGGGCTGATTAAGTCCTACGACCAGCTGCAGCAGGAAGCCGCCGCCACGGACGAAGACGCTGCCGCCGCCGCGACCGACGCCGCCGCGACTGACGCGGCTGCGACTGACGCGGTTGCTACGGAAGCTCCCGCGGTAACGGATGCGCCTGTCGTAACGGACGCGCCCACGGCCACCCCCGCCGCCTGATCCCTTTAAAGACTGTTCAGCGCCCGCCGCGTTAACGCGGCGGGCGCTTTGCGTAAAAAAGTTATCCGTAATATTCTTCAGCCGCCGTATCCTTCAGGGTATGCCGGGGCCACGTTTGCGAGGCTGTTTTATAAAAATGATACAAAAAACCGGGCGGCGTAACGCGCCACCCGGCTATACCGTGTCTATTCAATTAGGGCGACTGCCCGGGTTCGTGCCGGGTACCTGATGCCTTATGGTTCGCGATGCTTTTCCGGGAAGAACCGAAAGAACCTTGCCAACCTGGGGCAACCGATGTTTCCGGGAAACCATGGGGTTATTCGTCGTCGTCGTCCAGTTCCGATTCCTTTTCGAAATCCGTTTGCACGACCTCGATGAGCTTCCCGAGCAGTTCCTCATCCTCTACGGGTACGAATTCCTCCGTGTCTTCGTCGTCCTCCGATTCCACGACTTTCATGATGTAGAGGTTCACGGGCTCTTCATCATCCTCTTCGCAGGAACAACCGCACTCGTCACAGTGGCAGCCGCACTCGTCCTCCTGTTGGGCGTCGCCCAACACAACGTATTCTTCTCCGTTGTAATAGAAATAGCGGACGACTTGTAAAAGCACTTTGTTGCCATCTTCATCGACGCCTTCGATGAAATCCTGATCCTCTGTGCCTTCTGCGGTCATGCCACCCAATTCCTGATCCTCATCACTGTACAATGGAATCGCCCCGCTTTCTGATCTCTTTGCGGCGTTGCGTGTTCGCCGATCGGTGCGCCCGGGATAAGGTAGGCGTAACGGCCACGCACCGTGCGCATCGCGCCTTGTACCGGAATCCGCCCAGCGGGGATCGCCGTGTCAAAACAGCCTGCGATCTTCCGGTTTACCGGCGGCGAGGCGGGATCTTTGTTCCAGCCATCCCTCCCGGCTCGTCTTTATTATACCCGAAGGGTTGGTTTTCCACAACCCTTTTGGCAAAGATTTTCAGCTTGTCATACCCGTGGTTCGGGTGGTATAATTTATGTGTTGGGAAACTTTCACCAATGCGATACACGCCTCTTACGCGGCCCGAAAAGGCGGCGGGAAGAGGCGTTGCTGTTCTAGGCAAGCGATGAATAAATCCCTTACACGCCTGCCTTTGCGGAACACCGCCGCGTTGTGCGCGAAAAGCCTTGAAATAGTACCGCTATTCCTTCGTCTTTTCTTGCCCAAATCGCCAGCACTCCGCTTTGGCAACCACAAAGCGATTGCATCAGCGGTTTCCTACTTACGGCAACCGTTCTCCTCGCCAGAGGCGCCGTCCTTTTCCCGAAGCGGGCGCACGGCGCCGTCCGGCTCGCGGATGGAGGTGTTTTCCAGCGTTTGTTGCACGCTTTGGCGGAATTCGCGCAGATATTGCTGCCGAAGTTCCGCGCGCTCGGCCTGTTCAGCCCCGGTCAGCTCCCGCTCCCGGCTGATGCGCGTTAACTCGCTGATTCTGAGCACTTTTTCGTGTTCCATAACGTACTCCTTTCGAAACGGGGGATTTACAATGATCGAAGGCAAATGGTTTGCGCAGGGCGCTGATATCGCCCAGCCGCTGCAGCTGCGACAGGCGGTACTGGGCCGCGGGCAGGATGCGCTGGATGAGCAAGCCCAGCAGGTGGTGGTTTATCGGGAAGGAACGCCCGTGGGAACTGCTCGCCTGTGGTGGTACGATGGCGGCTTTTATACGGGGGATTTTTGCGTACTGCCAATGGCGCGCGGCGAGGGCTACGGCGATCTGCTGGTGCGACTGGTACTTTTTAAGGCGATGTCCCATCAGGCGGCGAGCGTAACGCTTACCTGCCCTTCGGCGCTCTCGCCCTTTTTCGCCCGGTATGGGTTTCGGGCGCTGGAGGAAGGCGATCCGCAGCGGATGCGCGTTCTGGCGGAGGAAATCAGTTTGGGTTGCGGCCATTGCGGGGGAAAATAATCACCGCGATCGGACGTGAGCGCCTCATCGGGAGCGGATTGCCGCATGAGATGCCTCCCGAAAGGCAAAACCCTTAACTCTGAATAAGGAAAGCACACAAAGATCATTACAGACCTCCCGGCGCATTTGCGACCGGGCGTTTTTTACCGCATACCAGTTCACGGGGTCTACGGAAGTGGCAAAGTATATGATATCGCTAACGCTCCGTTCGTTGCTTTCGGATTTACCGTTATAAATTTTTCCGTTCAGCACCAGCGTGGCGCTGTTTCCGCCATCCAGGTTAAACGCCTGCTGGCAGCCGATGCTGGCCATAAAATCCGCCAGCGCCTCCAGCGTAACGCCCGCGTTATCGTCGCTGCGGCCGTCTACAACAACGCATACGTAGCTGAGCGGCCCCAATTGTCCGATGGCCGCTCTCGGGTTTTTGTAATGCGGAGCGAAGCTGTATTTTTCGGGGATCTCCTGTTTTTCTCCGTCGATCACCAGTGCGGGGCCGAAGCTGAAAACGTTGCGGATGTCCAGCCCGCCGGACAGATAAAAGTCCAGCATGTCCAGATTATCCCGCTTCACGATGTGAAAATCCCCGTTGGAATCAATTAGCAGCATGTCATACAGGTTGCTGGTCTTGTTCCGCAGGGTGACGCCCTGGCGGACGGTCAGCCCCACATCGCGCTGGGTATAATCGTCTCCGTTGATGGCGAGCACGGCGTTGTAAGCCTTTGCCATGTCGGTGATGGTGCCGGAATTACGGTTGAGGATGCCGGCCATCCCCGTGCGCAGTTGGCTGGGGTGTTTCACGTCCACCTGTGCCACATAATAATCCGCTTCGTCACGGCGGTACTTTGTAATGTCCACCTTCAGGGAAGCGTCGTAAAAACCGGTTTCCGTATATTCGGCCGGGTTGGGCTGGCAGCCGGGTGAGTCGTCCCAGGGCAGGGGTGAAATATCGGTGGATACATCGGCCAGCGCCTGGCCGAGAAGCAGCAGACCCGCAAGCGCCACAGCCGCGACGCGACGGAACCGAACCTTTGGCAATGTGAAAACCCCTTTCCACTCTGGAAAATTGGTTGTCCGACCCCTCTTACGCGGGCGAGACCCGGCTCAACAGTAAAAAACGAATGCAGCCCGGAAAACCATCCCACAGAGTGGGCGGCGCAGCCGGGGCGTGGTTTGATCGCCCGTCAACATCCGTCATGCCTGTGACGAAGGGCGGTTTATTGGCCCGTAACGCCTGTGCCGAAGTAGAGGATGTCGCTGATGTCGCGTTCGCTGCCCTCGCTGACGCTGTTATACACCTTGCCGTGAAAAAGCAAAGTGCTGCTGCCGCCGCCGTCCAGGTTGAAGGCGTTCACACAGCCCAGATCGCCCATAAACTGCGCCAGCTGCTTATGCGTTACCCCGCGGCTCTGGTCCTGTCGGCCGTCCACTACCACCAGCACATAGGAAAGCGGGCCGACCTGCCCGATGGCGGTGCGGGGGCTGCGATCCTGCGGGGCGAAACCATACTGATTATACACAGTCTGCACTTCGCCATCCATTACCAGCACGGGGCCAAAGTAATAGCACTGCGCCACGTTAAGCGTTTTCAGCGCCTCGGACAGCGTGGCTTTGGTTGGCTTGCGCAAAGGGTGAAAGTCGCCCGACGTGTCGATCAGCAGATAGTCCAGCGCCATTGCGCCGGACTTGCGCAATACCTGCCCCTGCCGCACAATATATCCGCTGGTGCGGAACAGGTACCCGTCGCCGTTGACGCCGACGACCGCGTTGTACGCCCCGCCGATCACGCTGGCCGGGGCCTTGGCGGTCTCACCGGGGTCGCAGGACAGGGCGGTTCTCAGCTGGCTTGGGTCGGCCACCTCCACGTGCGCCACGTGGTATATGCTGTTGTCGCGCTCAATATCCTCAATCCACACATGCAGGGTATCATCCTGATACTCGTGATCGTTCAGGTAGTTGGTCTCGTTGGGCACTGGGGCGGGAGAAAAATCCAGCGGAAGGGAGGCAGCGGCAGCCAGCCCGGGAAAAAGCAGGCACAGCGCCGTAAGCAGAGAAAACAGTTTTTTCATCAGGTTCGGGATTCCTCCTGTATAGCGTCGGTTTCTCTGGGGCGGCCCCCGAAAACCCAGCGACGCTGCACGTAATAACTCAGGAAAAACAGCGCGATGTCCACCGGGATTTTCACCAGATTGTCGTTCCAGCCAAACCAGATATGCAGGCTGCTGGTGAGCCATGCGGACAGGCACACGATCACCACAACCGTTACGGCATAACGCCAGAAGGCGGTGCCCAGCTTTTTACTGCTGCCGAATACGTATTTTCGATTGATGAGAAAATTGAAAACGGAACTTACGATGCGTGCCAGCACCACAGCCAGCCCGATGCGGGCCACAAAGCGGAAAAACAGAAAGCCGACCGTGGTATTCAAGGCGGGCACATGCGCATGGAACAGATTATTCAGCAACAGGTACATTCCGTAATCCACGCAGAAGCTTAAGAGTGATGCGGTGATGAAGCGGAAAAACCGCGACAGGATCACCCGGTAGATCCGCCAGCTGTCCTTGACGGGGTTAAAATGGCTGCCCTCGTTGTTGTTTTCGTATACGGTCTCAATCGGCAGGGCACGGATGGGGATGCGGTCGGCGGTACAGTCGATCAGCTGGTTCATCTCATACTCGTACCGGTCGCCCTTCGTTTCCAGAAAACGGGGCAGCAGCGCGCGGGCAAAACCGCGCAGCCCGGTCTGCGTATCCTTGACGAGCTGCCCGTACAGCACGCGGAACACTGCTGTGGTGATACGGTTGCCCATGCGGCTTTTACGCGGCACATTGGGCAGGGTAAAATCCCGGCTGCCCAGCAGAAGGCCGCTTCCGTCCGCGTGCAGGGCTTCGGCCATGCGCAGGGTATCCGGCACGGTGTGCTGGCCGTCGCTGTCCGCGGTGAGGATATACGTGCATTCGGGGTACTCTTCCCACAGGCAGCGCATCCCGGCGCGCAGGGCGTAGCCTTTGCCATGGTTGGGGGTATAGCGAAGCACCCGCACGCGCGGGTCGGCCTCCTGCCCCAGGGCGCTGAAGATCCCGTCGTATGCGGGGCCGGAACCGTCATCCACCACCACGATGCGGGCAAACCCAGCGTTGAGCAGCGCGGCCACGTAGGGCGGCAGCTTGCGGTCGGGCTGGTAACTGGGGATCAGAACGGCGGTATCGCCTGCGGATGAGTTTGACATTGGGCTTCTTCCCTTTCGTGCCTTCAATTGCTCAGGTTGGTATCCAGATAATCGGTCAGAAGCGGCGACCAGTCCTCGCCGGTATGGGTTTTCAGCAGCGTTTCAAAGTCCGCGCGGGTGGCCAGGCGAAACGCACAGGTATCATAATAATTCTTCAGAAAATCGTCAAGCGCTCCGTTCAGGGCGGTGTTGAGCGCACACATCGCGGCGGCCCCGCGCCCGTACACCACCAGCCGGTATTCGCTCAGGTCGCCGAAGTAATCCACGGGGCTGCCGGGGGTAACGCCCTGCGGCACGGTCACCAGCATGGCGGTATCGGCCAGCGAGTATTGCAGATCGGCCCGGGCGGATGCCCCGCGGTATGTTTCCCAGTAATCCAGCAGGGAAAACTGGCTGAGGGCTTCGTCCTGCCATGCCTGGTTAAAACCGTCGCTGCCGACGACGGCGTACCACCACTGGTGCGCGGTTTGCAGCGCCACAGTCTGTTCCGGCGTGTCGCCCTGCGCCGCGAGCTTAGCGGAGGCGATCATGGATAAGGCCGGGTATTCCGCCGCGTCGATGGGGAGGCTTACCTCGCACAGGGTGTAGGTCTGGTAGGGATACGCGCCGTACCGTTCGCCGTAACAGGCCAGCGCGCGCAGGGCGGTATCCAGCATCTTCTGCGCGTTCGCGTCGGTCAGGGCCAGCGCCCGCACCAGCACGCCGTTCTGCTTCGCGGCTTTCTCACGGTAGGCGGTGCTTACGCAAAGGGCAAAATCCCGCGCGGCGGGAGCGGTGAACGTGGTAACGGTCTGGCCGTCCGCAGTTTCGGCCTGCGCCGACGCGCCCGTGCCCGCTACCGTATAATCCTTCGGCGCGGTCAGGCGCACGGTATAGTTGCGGCATTCGCTGATAAACGGATCGCCGATGGAGCTGTAATCGTCGGCGCGGTAATCGCCGTCCTGCCATGGAGAGGGGATCACGAACGCGTTGCCCAGCGCCCACACGCCGCCGTTTACGCCATAGCGATATACCGCCTCCGGCACGGTCAGCGTATACGCCATCCGCAGGGTGATATTTTCGCCGGGCTGCCAGTCGGCGGGCAGGGAAACGCGCATCACGGTGTGCGCGTCATCAGTCAGGGAGTAGCTGGCATAATCTTCCGCGCTGTCCGCCATTTGCAGCATCACGTAGGAAAACGAGAGCTTCCCCGCCGAGAAACCGTCCGGGTAACAAACGTCGTACAGTTCGTCGGTCGCGGCGGGAGAAGTGTCCTCGCTGGAAAAGGCGTTGGGGTAGGCGCGCAGCACCGCCAACCGCTGGGTAACGCCGGTGCGGTTTTGCAGCACGCATACCTGCGTAACGTCCACAGAACGCGACACCGGGTGAAACGCCGCGTCAATCGTAATCGTATCCAACCCCTGCGAAGCCGCCATCAGCGCCGCGCCTGGCGGGTCGGGGGACAGCGTCGCCTGCGGGCGCGGTAACAGTATCCACACCAGCGCGGTGACCGCGACCAGCGCGCCCGCGATGATGCCGATGCGCCAGCTACGTTTCGCCATGCCGCACGCTCCCCACTGCTTAGAACTGGAAATATTATACCACACACGCCGCGGACGTGCAGCCGGACCGCCGGATTGTTACGTTTCACGCCTGACGGCGCGTAGGTATGCAGCGTTTGGGCCGCACGGAGTAACGTTTCACGCTTGACGGCGTACGGATACGCAGTGTTCGGGCCGCCCGGCGTTTTGCCGTGCGGCCCGGATTGTGCGGCTGGTAATGGAAAGGTCAGTCCGCTTTCGCGCCGATCACCGCTTTGATGCGGCGCACGCCCGCGGAGGAGCTTTCTTCCTTCTGGATTTTAAAGGAGACCAGCTCGGCGGTGTTGTTCGCGTGGGGGCCGCCGCAAATTTCCTTGCTGAATGTACCCATGGTGTACATTCTCACCTTTTCGCCGTACTTGCTTTCAAACAGGCCGATCGCGCCTTCCGCCTTGGCGTCCGCCACGGTGGTTTCCACGCAGGTGATGGGCGCGGCGGCTGCGATGGCTTCGTTTACCAGCTTTTCCACCTCGGCAATCTCTTCCGGGGTCATCTTGCGACCGAAAGAAAAGTCGAACCGCAGGCGCTCGGCGGTGATGTTGCTGCCCTTTTGCGCTACTTCCGGCCCCAGTACCTTGCGAAGCGCCGCGTGCAGCAGGTGGGTAGCGGTATGCAGGCGCGCGGTCTGCTCGCTGTGGTCGGCCAGACCGCCTTTAAAAATCTGCTCCGCGCCCGCGTGGCTGTTTTCCTGATGCTTTTTAAAACAGGTGTCGTAGCCTTCCATATCCACGGTCAGGCCGTTTTCTTTGGCCAGTTCCAGCGTCATTTCCACGGGGAAACCGTAGGTGTCGTACAGGTGGAAGGCGCTTTCGCCGTCGATTACGCCGTTCTCCACCTTCTGGGCGATCTTTTCAAACTCGCGGTTGCCCTGCTTGAGGGTCTTGGCGAAGCGGGTTTCCTCCAGCGAAAGCTGCTCCAGCACGAAGGCGGCGTTGCGCTTTAACTCCGGGTACACGCTCTGGTACTGGGCGATAATTACCTTGGCGATCTCGCCGGTAAAATCGTCCGGCAGGCCCAGCTCCATCCCGTAGCGCACGGCGCGGCGGATGAGGCGGCGCAGCACGTAGCCCTGGCCCACGTTGGAGGGAGCCATGCCCCGGTCGTCGCCCAAAATGAAGGTGGAGGTGCGCATATGGTCGCCCACAATGCGGAACGCCTTGGTAATCGCGGGGCTGTCCCCGTAATGCTTGCCGGAAAGCTCCGCGATTTTGCCCAGAATATTCTCAAACAGGTCGGTATCGTACACGCTTTTTTTGCCGGTCAACACGCAGATGGTGCGCTCCAGCCCCATGCCGGTGTCCACGTTCTTCTGCGCCAGCGGCACGTACGCGCCTTCCTGCGTTTTGTTGTACTGCATAAACACGTCGTTCCAGATTTCCAGATACCGGCCGCAGGAGCAGGCGGGGGAGCAATCCGGGCCGCAGGGCTCCTTATCGGTGATGATGAACATCTCGCTGTCCGGGCCGCAGGGGCCGGTCAGGCCCGCGGGGCCCCACCAGTTATTCTCCTTGGGCAGGAAGAAGATATGGTCGTCCGCCACGCCGCAGTCCCGCCAAAGCTGTGCGCTCTCCTCGTCGCGCGGGGCGTTCTCGTCCCCCGCGAAAACGGAGAAGGCCAGCTTTTCTTTGGGCAGGCCGAGGTATTCGGGGCTGGTGAGAAATTCCCAGCTCCACGGAATCATTTCTTTTTTAAAATAGTCGCCCAGCGACCAGTTGCCCAGCATCTCAAAGAAGGTGAGGTGGCTGAAATCCCCCACGTCGTCGATGTCGCCGGTACGCACGCATTTCTGCACGTCGGTAAGGCGGGTGCCCGCGGGGTGTTTGGCGCCCAGCAGATACGGCACCAGCGGGTGCATCCCCGCGGTGGTAAACAGCACAGTCGGATCGTTTTCCGGGATCAGCGATGCGCTGGAGATAACGGCGTGCCCCTTGTCCTGAAAAAACTTGAGAAACAGCGTACGCAATTCGGCGGCGGTAGTGGGCTTCATGAGTATTCTCTCCTTACTTTTTCGGCTGTCGCGGGGAACGTCCGGTTTGGGGCGCGCATCGCGCGGCACAACAACATATTATATAAGAGAAAGGCGAAAAGTGTCAATATTTCCGGGTTTTTTCTGCGTGCTACGGCCATTTTTCGGCGACTTTCCGCATGGTAAATGCGGGGGATTGCTTTTCGGCTGTTTTTGCGTTATCATGGGCAGACACTGACTGGAAAAGGAGCGAAACCGCGATGTTGGAATACAAGTTTGATACCCAACTGCTGATTGAGGGCGAAAACCTGTCCGAGGACGCGATCGGAGAATATATCGACACCCATATCGAGGGGGACTGCCGCCTTGTGGTAGGCGATCCGGACCTGATTAAGGTGCACTTTCACACCAACACCCCGTGGAAGGTGCTGGAATACTGTGCCTCGCTCGGAGAAATCTACGACGTGGTGATCGAAAACATGGAGCGGCAGGAAAACGGTCTGAAAGGCTGAAAATACGTTGCGTGATAAAAGCGCCTGCCATACGCGGGCGCTTTTTGCTGACGAACCGGGGAACCGCCCCCAAAAATCCGAATGCTGAAGGAATGATAGCATGAGAACGGAAGCCGCCGTGCGGCGCTACTGGCAGGACGTGGCGCAGCAGAAGGAGGAAGCCTTGCGGGAGTACTTTACGCCGAACGCCCGCATCCGCTGGCACAACACGAACGAGCAATTTACGGTGGAAGAATTTCTTCGGGCGAACTGCGATTATCCGGGCGACTGGCAGGGCGAGGTAGAACAAATCGTCGCGAGCGGAGATACCCTGATCACGGTTACGCGCGTCTGGTCGAAGGACATCTCCACCCATGCGGTTTCTTTTTTCGGGCTGAAAGGTGAGCAGATTGAAACGCTGGACGAGTATTGGGGCGAGGACGGAGCCCCGCCGCAATGGAGGCGGGAAATGCGGTTGGGCAGACCGATCCACGAGAGGTAAGCTGCGTTATCCTTCATAAAACAGCAAACCCGCGCGCCGCTTTGTGGCGCGCGGGTTTGAAATACAGTCTACAGGGTAAACATCCCAGCGCCCGCCTTGTGCGGACGCGTTTTTATACCCCCGCGATCAGCGCGCGGCCCGTGCCTTCCACGGTCAGCGCCGGGCCCCTTGCGGGCAACAGGGCGCTGTCGCCGGGGCGCAGGGCAAGGCTGCCGTAAGGCCAGCGCAGGGTCAGCGCGTTAAGCGCGGTCAGGATGCGGAAGCTTTGCGGATGCGGCGCGAGGACGGCCTCGACGGTTACGCACAGGCAGTCGAGGGTGAACGCGGGTACGGAGAGCACAGGATGGGTGCCGGGCTGCTCCGTGCCGGGCAGGCGGGCGCGTTGGCCGCGCAGCGCGGGGTCCACCACGTCCAGCGATTGCCGGATGTGCAGCTCCCGTTCCCGCCCCTGCGCGTCCTTGCGGTGATAATCCCACAGGCGGTAGGTTACGTCGCTGGATTGCTGGATTTCGTACAGCGTGATGCCGCCGCCGATCGCGTGCACCATGCCGCTGGGCATGTAGAGCACATCGCCGGGCTTCACCTCCACCGCGCGGATCAGCCGCGCCACATCGCCGCCCGTTTCCAGCGCGGCGCGCAGAGCCTCCGGCGTAACGC
>Ga0116170_10001267_pt1 | contig 25732 bp, 24 predicted proteins | sample AD_JPNHW1_MetaG_FD_89797 | JGI IMG/M metagenome (GOLD analysis project Ga0116170, IMG submission 89797) | Active sludge microbial communities of municipal wastewater-treating anaerobic digesters from Japan - AD_JPNHW1_MetaG | ecosystem: Engineered > Bioreactor > Anaerobic > Digestate | place... | reverse complement strand
CATCGAAAAGTTCTCGTGTACGGGACAAGCTGCAGAACCCGTTATCGATTACGCATCGAACACCATAATCGTCACTTTTAAAGCAGGTACAAAACTCACCTCGCTGAAGCCTTCGGTTTTTGTTTCACCGGGAGCCCGGGTATTCCCCGCCGCAGGAGTTGGGATCGACCTTTCAGGTGGATCGGCAACCTATACCATCACATCGGAAGATGGCAGCAACACTTCGGTATGGACGATCAAAAACAATGTAACAAACGGAACAGGAAGCAACCTTCTGCCCTGTGAAAAGCTTAAAATTTTCCCAAATCCGGTCGACAACAACTTCTCGCTATCGGTCAATGGAAAAACAATCCATAAGGTAGAGATCATCGACCCAATGGGGCGGACGCTACTATCAAAAATCACCAACGGGAAAACGATCGATATGGAGCGGCCATCCATTCCGCAAGGAAATTATTTCGTGAAGGTTTACACCGACGGTTTTTGTCATATTGAAAAGATTACTATCCGATAAAGGAATTTGGAGGGGAGGTTTATATTACAGCGTCGGTGCATTGTTGCCGGCGTTGTTTTTTGTGCATCAATTGCGGTTATCAACCAACTGTTCGTTGCGGTATTGCGACGGGGTGTAGTGGGTAAATTTCTTAAAAGCCGTGTTAAACGAAGAGATGGTGTTGAAACCATAATCGTAGGCAATGCTTGCAATTTTCAGGTTTTGGTATTCGGGCAGTTTCATGATGCCTTTTATCTCCCTGATGCGGCAGGAGTTGATGTACTCATTAAACGTCATGTTCAACTGCTGGTTGATGACCTGCGAAAGCTTGTGTGGCCTGATTTGAAGACGTTCAGCCACTTTGGGTAGTGTAATTTCCGGGTCGATGTAAAGCCGTTCAACTTCCATCACCCGTTTCAGTTTCAACATAATCGCGTTCGCCTCATCCTCCGTCAGCGTTGAATTGACATATTTTGGCACTTTCAACTTATCGCCTTCACGGAACCAGTAGAACCGGATGGCAGAATAGAGCGCCACGTAGATCGCCGCAATAACCACGGCCAACAGTTCGAGGAAATAAAATTTGAAATCGATAAAAAGCAGATTGGCAGTTAGCCAAATCATGGAAAAGCTCACGAAGAGAACCTGTAGCCAAGTCTGATCGGGATGAGTGGAAGAACTTTTTTCGCCAGAAAAAATAACCGATTTGAATTGGATGGAAATAATAAGCAGGAAGATCAAAAACCACAACTGCATGGGCCACAAGGGAACATCGAACGGGATGAAATGACCAACAAAAGGGGATAATGCGGGAATAAACATGGCGACCCTAAAAAGTGGGCTGACCCGCCGCGACAACAACGCATGAAAATAGAGCAACAACAAGGGGCCAAATGAGAAATAAGCCGACTCAGAGCCATAATAAAGCCACAAACTGGGAGCCTGCCATTCGTGTTGGATGTTGATCAGCAGCGCGTAGCCCAACTTTAAGCAAACTGCCACCAACAATAATCCCAGCAGATGGTTTGCTTTCCGGTTCCCACGATTGAGCAGAAAAAGCACCATGGCAATTACCAACCCATTTATAATCCCTGTGGTTCCCAAAGTAACCTGCACCATATTTGAAAGCTCCATGTTTCCCAATTTTGAAGTTCGACAACTTACTTCAAGGTTTCCCTTACTTCATCTTAAAATCTCAAATCCGAATGATCATTGAAAACAGAGAGAAAGGGTCAGAGTACCCACAAGACGAGTAACCAGCAAAAGTTTATTGAAGTTTTATGCTTCCAATTAGGCATACCTTTATCAGAATAAATTCAAAAACCGGTTATAACTTTCTTTTCATTTCTTAAAAAACAGAGCATTACTCCAAAAATCAATATAACTCCGTGCAACCAAACAAACAATCGATCTATCTGTTGGGTGTATAAAACAAATTACGATGAAACGAGCCATCCCATCAAGTATTACAAAGATGGATGATAAAATGTTTGGCGAGTTCCATGAGATACCAAAAACTTTAAATTATATCGAATGAAAACATTACCAATTTTACCAGCTCTTTTTTTCATTCTGTTGCTATCGGGGTGCAACAAAAATAGCGATTTGACTGGTGATTCGTCGTTTCGTTTCAACGACACCTTTCAACTTCTCATCAATAAATCGGCCGTTAACAACGAAAATCAACTTTCCATTCGTATCGACTCGGTTTTGAACGATTCACGTTGCCCGTCAGATGTGGTCTGTGCTTGGGAGGGGAATGCTGAAGTGAGGTTTATTCTTACCAACGGCGAAAGTGAAACCAAGTTTGTGTTGAATACCCATGGAGGCGACAATTTTAGAAAGGATACCATCATTGATGGATGCAGCATTTTGTTTGTTGACCTTAAGCCTTATCCCGTGTCGACCAAAGAGATTTCAAACAACGAGTATGTTGCCGAATTGTTGATCAAGAAAAAATAACAACGTTGATTAACCAATAAACCCTCAAGGTTTTGGAAACCTTGAGGGTTTATTATCCCATTTGCAGACCATTTTCCGGCATTTGCAGATTTTTTTTCCCAATGATTTTTGTTTGGCTGATTTTTGAACACAATTAATTCAAACTGTGCTTTGAAACAGTTTAATAAACAGTTTTTCAGTAATTCAATTTTTTAGTTTTTCGCCATGAAAACACAAACAAAACTTTTACTCATCCGCATCGCCGGAGTTGTATCCATCCTTTTTGTCCTCTTCCATGCCGGTTTTTACTGGATTTTTAAGTGGTCACAAACCTTAACCGTTATGAACCCCACCGACCGGGGCATTTTGCTCACCTTTAACCTGATTGGTGTGTTGCTGTTGCTCTATTCGGTTGTTATGTCGTTGGGGTATGCCCGCCAGCTGGTAGAAACAACTACCGGGAAAAGCTTGTTGCTATTCTTTACTGCTTTTTATCTGGTTCGTATCTTCAGTGAGTTCGCCTACTTTGGGTTTCATGCGCCGGGTTCCATTATCATTCTTGCCATGTGCCTGTTGCCTGCCATTTGCTTTAGCCTGCCGGTTTTTGTGAAATCGAAATAAATCGAGTAAGAACATTAAAATTCCAACAAAATGAAACTTTATAAAATTGCTACTATTGGAACATCGCTGCTGTTTGTATTCCTGTTTGCCCAGTTGTTCTTTACTCCCGATGCGTTTGTTGGGGGGATGGGGCTTCAGGCAACGTTAACCACTTCCATTCTTTGCCGTCGTGCATCCATCTTTATGCTGGGCCTTTCGGTGTTGCTTTTTTGTGTACGGAAGCAGCCACACTCTTCGGCACGTCAATCGGTTTGCTTTTCTACCGCGATTACCATGCTGGGGCTGGCTTGTCTGAGCAGCTTTGAACTTGCCAGAGGAACGGTGAATAGCTCTATGTGGACAGCCATCATCCTGGAGTCGCTTAGCGCCATACTTTTCTGGATTGTCTTTTTTAAAGAGCTTAAAACAAAAGCTGCTTAATATTTGTAATGATTCAAAATAAAGAAATAGCCATTCTTTGAAAACGATCAATTATTTAGCCATGAAAACACAAATCGTAAAATTATCAAAAACTGCAGGATGGATTGCCTTCTCATTAGGCGTGATCCACACCAGCGCAACCATCGTGATCGTAAAGCAAGTAGCCCTGCTCGATCCGCAATTCAAAGGAACTTTCCTGTTCATGTATGTAGCTGCCGGGCTTGGTTGCCTGCTGGCAGGAAGCGCAATGCTTGTTGCCACATCAAAAGAGATCAGGGATTATAAACCGGCAAACCATATTTTCATTATTTCTTCTATTTTTATGCTGCTGTTGGGCATTGGTGCCCCCGTAGCCATGAGCGACAACCCTTTTGGGTATATCTCGCTGGTGACGGGTGTCTTTGCAATGGCAGTAGCAATTTTAAGGTATAGAAATTAGGACATTGTCATTCGTCATTAGCATGTAACTTCACCTTTAGCAAATTAAGAAATGAATGAAAACACATAGGAGCAATCGGCCACATAATAATCGAATCTTTGATTCAGAAAAATCTATTGTGGCCTATGTGCCTATTGTGGTTTAAATTTGATTTACAAGTATATGAACCGGATTATCAAAATCATACTGCACCTGTTTTACTGGATGGTTTTCTGCCTCTTCGGCGGAGCTGTGAGTTTTCATTTGACCGAAGGCCTCGATTTTATCCGGCAAAATATCATCCCATTCATTTATAACCTGGGATGGGCAATGGTTCAGTTTTATCTCTTCTATTTTTTCTTTTACCGTCTAATCGAGAAACAGCGGTACATCTTTTACTTCATCCTTTCGGTGCTGGTCTCGTTAGCGGTTGGTTTTGTGCTGGTTTCACTCTATCCTGTGTTTTTCAATGTCGATCTCAATTTTGTGATCGAGGAATATCTTCCGTCAATAGCCGGTTCGTTTATCATTGCCCAGACCGGGAGTTTGTTACGGGGTTTTATCCGCTGGTTTGAAGATATTCAGCAGAAGCAGGAGATCGAAAAAGTGCTGATGCGCAATGAACTCGACATGCTGAATGCCCAGCTCAATCCTCATTTTCTGTTCAATACGCTGAATAACATCGATTCGCTGATCCGATCCAATCCCGATAAGGCTTCCGAGTCGCTGATCACCCTTTCTGAAATAATGCGGTACATGCTATACGATGCCAAAAAACCGAAGGTGTCGTTGATGGGAGAAATTGCCCATTATCAAAACATCATCAGGCTGCAACTATTGAGGTTGAAAGACCCGGGGAAGGTTGAGGTTAAGGTTGAAGTTGAGAATGAGGTAGAGGTTGCACCGTTGCTTTTTCTGCCGTTCATCGAGAATGCGTTCAAGTATGCAGTTTTCGATGATCCCGGAGCCAAAATCGGAATCGTGTTTAAATCTGAAGGGGGAAAAATTGAATTCCGTTGTTCGAATCCTTATCTTAAAAACGACCTTGCTGCGAAAGCCAAAACCGGGGGAATAGGACTTTCGAATCTGAAACGGAGGCTTGAATTATTGTACAAAGGAAAATACACACTGGATATTCAGAATAGAAATTCCTATTTTTCGGTTCATTTAATCATCGAACCATGAACTACACCTGCATCGCCATTGACGACGAACCGCTGGCACTTGAAAAGGTTGTTTCGTTTATCGGGCGGCTTCCTTTTTTACAACTCAAAGCCCAATTTGACAGGCCGGTAGAAGCGTTGAACTTTCTTTCTACCAACCAAGTTGATTTGCTTTTTCTCGACATCCAGATGGAAACCATGCCCGGCCTCGACTTGCTGGCAGCTTTGCCCGACCGGCCGCAGGTAATCCTCACCACAGCATACAGCGAATATGCCCTGAAAGGCTACGAGTTTGAAGTGACCGACTACCTGCTGAAGCCCTATTCGTTCGAGCGGTTTGCGCAGGCGGTGACCAAAGCGACGAAACGAATTTCCGAAAAACCAGTTTCACAGGTTGTTGCGTCCGATTTCATCTTTGTGAAAACCGATTACAGGCTGGTGAAAGTGATGCTGGCCGATATCCTTTTTATTGAGGGAATGCGCGACTATCGGTGCATTCACACTCCGACAAGCAAAATACTGACGCAGCAGACTTTTGGATCGTTCGAAGAACAACTTCTTCCTTCGCAGTTTGTTCGCATTCATAAATCGTATATGGTTTCGCTTTCTAAAATAGAATCGATCGAAAAGCACCGGGTGAAAATTGGGAAGGAGTTGCTTCCCGTGAGTGAAAGCTATCGAGATGGGTTTTATAAAAGGATTGGGTGATCTTAGTAGATTAGTTTTATCTTTATCCCTGCAAAACCAGATTTTCGAACATGGAATCCATCATACTGCTTGGCGTTCTTGAAGGGCTGATCATCACCCTGCTTATTCTGCTGAAACACCGTAAAACAGTTTCCGATTACTTGCTTTCAGGCTTTTTCCTGCTTTATTCTTTGAACACACTGCTGAGCTATCTCGAGATTTACAATCGTACTCATGACTTTCCTTACCCGATGTTCATTTTTGTATCGAGCCCGTTGCTGTTGTTGCATGGTCCGGCAATTTGGATGTACGTTAAGTCGCTTACCGACCAGCATTTTTCGTTCAAGCCCATATACCTGCTTCACCTTCTGCCTTTTCTGCTTTGTGTGCTCGATTTCACGGTTCAATACTACACCATCCCTGCTGTAGAAAAGATTGAAATACTGCAATCGGAATCGTTCAAACATCGGATTGACTACCCGCTAATGATCATTGCCATGGCTTTGTCGTCGCTTATCTATTTTTCTTGGGCGGTTTTGCTGGTGAAGCGGTACAACCAAAAGATAAAAGGATATTTCTCTGAAACGCTGAATTACGATTTGGTATGGCTACGCATCGTGATGGTTGCTTCAGTTATTGTTTATACCATTATCTATGTTCCTTTTTTAGCCGACCTGGTTTTCCCAATTGCTTCGTTTCAGTGGATGCATAAGGCCAGTTTTATACTCGGCTCCATTTATCTGATTGTACTTGGATTTTTCGGACATAAGCAAGGAAACCTCTTTTCCGACAAGCCCATTCAGATGGAGCTTTCCGAACCTCAGCCAATGCTTAGTGAAACCTATTCGCTCGACCAGAAAGAAAACGATTTTATCCATTCGCTACTGGCCTATATGAATGCAACAAAACCTTATCTCAATACGGAAATAACGCTCACAACACTGGCTTCCGAACTGGAGGTTTCGCCCGAATATCTTTCAAAAATACTGAATGGAAGGCTTGGCAAAAACTTTTTCGATTTCATCAACCACTACCGGATCGAAGAATTCAAAACCCGGTGCAACCTTCCCGAAAATAAAAATTACACCTTGATTGCGATTGCCTACGACTGCGGATTTAGTTCCAAAGCAACCTTCAACCGGGTGTTTAAAAACGCAACAGGCCAAACTCCAGGCGATTATTCCCGAAAGTCTCACTAAACTGAAACCTGTTTTTCTACTTTAAATCAGAAATTGAGACCTCAAACCGTTGTATTGAGACTTTGGTAAAATAACCGTGTGTTTCCTTTGTGCTATGAATTTTAAAAAACATAATGAAATGAAAACACAAACTTTTTTTTTAGTTGCCCTGATTGTTTTGACGGGTTGTGTAAGCAGCCGAAAAGTATCGGAGGCTTATCAGAACCGGAAAGTAAAATTCGGGGCAGAGGTCGGAGCAAACACCGGAGGAATTGTTGAGAACACCGACCTGTCGAAGGTTGAAGGTGCTCCTCTCGATGGGTTTACCGGCGCTACCAGTATGGGCTTCCATGCAGGCGGACATGCCGTAATCCCGGTTGGGCGAAACGATGTTCAGGCAGGGCTCAGTTATTTCTACAGCCCACAGAAATTTACTTACAACGATGCGGTGAACGGTTACTTCGGCACACGCAAAATTTCACTTTCACAGTTGGTGGTTCCGGTTACCTACAACATCAACCTTTTTAAAAGAAGGTTTGATCCCGGAACGTTGAGCCTGAAATTGGGTGGGGCTCTCGAATACAACATGCCATCGATCAGCGATGAAGGAAGCCTTTTGACCGACTATTCAATTAAAAAAATCTCGGGTGGAGTCGCACTCGGTATTTCCGCTATGCCGTTTCGTTTCAGCGATCAATCGCGTTTGGGAGTCAGCTTCGATGTTTACAAAGGCACACAAATATTCGACGACTTCTACAATCTGGCCGAGTACGAAATGCCCACATCGAGCTACATGAAACTAAGTGTCATCTATCAATTTAAGTAGTTATGAGAACAGCAATCGTTTATGCCTCGAAACATGGCACTACCGCAAAAGTGGCCGAAAATATTCAAAAGATGCTTCCTTTGGGTGAAGCAGTATTATTAAATCTTGCTGATAATAAAACGATCGAATTCCATCTTTTCGACCGTATTTTAATCGGGAGTTCGGTTTATGCCGGATCGATTCAACCTAAAGCAAGAAAGTTTGTTGCGCAAAACATGGTCGACTTGCTGCAAAAGGAGGTGGGTATTTTTGTTTGCTGTATGTTTTTTGAAAAAGCCAACGAGCAAATCGAGAAAGGTTTTCCCGAAGTACTTCGGAAACATGCCCGGAGCATCAAACACATGGGAGGCGAGTTCCTGTTTGACGAGATGAACATGATCGAAAGATTTTTGGTTGAAAAGATAACCGGCAAGAAGAGTACTGTTCACAATATTGATGATGAAAAGATTAGGGAGTTTATCGTTGAAATAGGAAGTTAACTTAAAAGTTTTGTGCCGAAACAGATTCTGTATCGGGGATTATGGCCGGGACGTACTCAGTTACCAAAACGAACGGAAATATCTCAATGAAAATTGAACCTGAAAAAGGATGGCAACCATATCCCGGTAAACTTTGGCAGAAAACCTATCGATGGGAAGCGACGATTTCGCCGGGAAACGGTAAAGAAGTCAGGGTTAAAACGGAGTGGAGTAGGGTAAAGTAAGTTGCAAAATCTTCGATTCCAAGGCCAGGAGCAATATTCATTTTAAATGCTTCTGGCCTTTTTGTTGTTATAAGAGCTTGGTAACAATTACATGAAAACATTTCCATTCGTATTATCCCATCTGTTTCAATCCATCAACATAAAGGGGTAATTGGTCAAATAAAACCACACAAAATATTTTACTTAATAGTTGTTACCAAAAAATATGTATTTTAGGAGTAAAATCAAGATGGATGAGACGAGGAGTTGTCTTTTTTATTATTCTATTAGTTTATTGGTCGGTTTCTTTGGCTGATGAACAATTTTATTTTAAGCGTCTTTCTGTTTCGGAAGGGTTGTCCAATAGTTGGGTACGATGTTCTTATCAGGATGATTACGGCTACCTTTGGTTTGGAACCGACGATGGGTTGAATCGCTTCGATGGCCGTAATGTTAAGGTTTTCCGTCCGGTTAGTAAGGATAATCTGGTGATCGGCAATGTAACAATCAACTCCATTTTGCGCTGTGATTCGGGAAGTTTATGGCTTTGTACCGATGTTGGGTTATTTCGGTTTGTTTTTGAAAGTGAATCGTTTGTGCGGGATTCGTTGTTGCCGGCTCATCCGGTGTTAACTGCGGTGATGGACCATGATCAAAACTTCTGGTTTGGAACCAACCGGGGTGTTTACAAAATCAACCGGAAGGAAAATATCGAGACCCATTATCTGCATGATCCGGAAGTGCCCTTTTCTATCTCGGATGATTATATCAATACGTTGATGGTTGATTCGAAAGGAGGGGTTTGGGTTGGCACCAAAAAAGGATTAAGCCATTACAATAAAAACAACGATTCGTTTACGAATTACCTTCATTCAACAGCCCGTGGATCCATTTCCGGGGGTGATGTTGTTTGTGTCTGCGAGGACCGCACGAACCGGATTTGGGTGGGGACATCGCTTGATGGGTTGAATTTGTTCTCGGGTGGAGCATCCGGAGGCCAATTCAAAAAGGTGCTCGATGGCTCGGTATGTGCTCTTCTGGTCGACGACAAGAACAAACTTTGGGTGGGAAATGCTTCGGGTGAAGGAATTGCGATTATTGATCTCAACAATTTTCAGCAAGGTGATTTTTCGGTATTGCGTTTGAAAAATGACCCTCTCGATGTCAATTCTTTGGGCGACAATTCCATTTTTAATTTATATAAGGATCGCAATAACGATATTTGGGTGGCGACATTTGGCGGCGGCGTTAATTTTTATAGTAGCCGGTCCAAACAATTCCATGTCGTAAAAGAACAATATGAATCGGATCGTTCGATCAGGAACAATTTGGTAAATGCCTTTTTTGAAGAAGAGAAATACCTGTGGATTGGAACCGAAGGAGGATTGGACCGTTTAGATAAAAAGAGTGGCCAGTATAAGCACTATAGTTACGAAAGCAACAACCCCCGGAGTTTGATCTCCAATCCGGTGTTATCCATCTGTAAAGATCACCGTGGAGATTTGTGGATTGGAACCTGGGCGGGAGGGGTACATCGGTATAACTATGCCACCGATGATTTTACCCGTTTTGCTCCCGATGGGAAACCCGGTTCATTGGGCAGTGCCAATGTGCTTAGTATTTGTGCCGATTCGCATGGAAATTTGTGGGTTGGTACTGCAGGTGGCGGTTTGAACCGTTATGATTATTCAACCGGTAAGTTTAGGGTTTATATTAAAGAGGATAATCACCCCAGAAGTTTACGGGGAAGGAGCATGAGCCATGTTTTCCAAACCAGCACCGGCGACCTTTACATCTCAATGTATGGCACATTGGAACGATACAATTATGCCACCGATGATTTCGATCATCTTCGCCCGATAGACCAAAGCGGGGCTGGCAATATTCTTTATTTGTTTGAAGATTCGCGGAAAAATCTATGGATTGCGACCAACTCCGGGCTCGAACAATTTAATCCGGCTGATGGAAGTTTCAAGGTTTATACCTCCAACGATGGCTTACCTGATAATACCATCCAGGGAATTTTGGAAGACAAACATGGAAACCTGTGGATTAGTACCAACAAAGGAATCTCCAAATTCCTGAAAGGGATCGAAATTCCTGACCGACCGGTATTTCAAAATTATACCGTTCACGATGGGTTGCCCACCAACGATTTCAAAAAGAAAGCTGCTTTCAAAAATGAAAAAGGGGTGATGTTTTTTGGATCCTCCAAGGGATATGTCTATTTCGATCCCGATATGATTTTTCAAAATGAAATTATCCCCAATGTGGTTTTAACCCAATTCCTTTTGCTCGAAACTTCGCCAAATGCCAATTCAAAATTCAAGGAGATCTCTTCCAATATCACATTAACCAATCACCTGGAACTGCATTATCCCAATACCGATTTTACCATTGGTTTTGCAGCCCTGAATTATTTGAGCCCGGTGAAAAACCAGTTCCGGTATAAACTGGAAGGATACGATACCAAGTGGATTGATGCCGAGAACAACACAACGGCAACTTACACTAACCTGATTGAAGGAAGATATGTTTTCAAGGTGATGGGGTCGAATAACGATGGCCTTTGGAATCCGGCTCCCAGGCAGATTGTGATCGAAATCTTTCCTCCCTGGTGGCGATCGACCCCGTTCAAGATTTTACTTATTATTATTATTCTGCTCACGATTACCGTTGTGGTTGTTACCCGGTTTGTCATGCTGAACCGTGAGAATAAACTACTGGAGGCGATCATCGACAAGCGTACCAACGAATTGTCCAAGTTGAACGATCTGCTCGAGAAAAAACAGTCTGTAATTCTTGAACAAAATGAGGAGTTGTCGAAGCACCGGAACCACTTGGAAATACTGGTAGAAGAACGAACCAAAGAACTTGCAGCATCAAGACTGAAGGCCGAAGAGTCCGACCGGTTAAAATCGGCTTTCCTGGCCAACATGAGCCACGAAATCCGTACCCCGATGAATGCCATTGTAGGCTTTTCAAGCTTATTGGTCAGCAATGACCTTCCACAGGAGAAAAGAGAGAAATATTCCGAGTTGATCCGAAATAACAGCAAGTTGCTTTTTGGACTCATCAACGATATTATCGACATTTCAATTATTGAAGCGAATCAGTTGGTGCTTTCCAAAGGCCGTTTCAATGTAACAACGCTCCTTAAAGAGTTGTATCACTACTTTGAAATCGAAAACAAAAATCGATTGAATTTCCGGTTCGTTAATCAGGATGACCCCGAAGATCTGGTTCTGATTAACGATTCGATCCGCTTCCGTCAGGTAATGGTTAATTTGTTGAGCAATGCCTTCAAATATACCGAAAGGGGAATGATTGAATATGGCTACGAATTGAGGGAGAACAGCGTAAGGTTTTACATCCTTGATACGGGCAGTGGAATTGATGCCACCGACCAGGACAAGATATTCGACAATTTCTATAAAAGCATGAAGGAAAAGATGAAGCTCTATCGGGGTACTGGTATTGGTCTGGCAATTAGTAAGCGGTTGGTAGAGCAAATGGGCGGCGTCATTTGGGTTAAATCGACACTGAACGTTGGCTCAGAATTTAGTTTCACATTACCAATTAATTAATATTCATTTCATCGCGTTTCTTTTTGTTCGATTCGCTTTTTTTGTAACTTCGTTCTGCATTTTCATCAATAAAGAACCAATGGAAATCCAGACAAATCCACAACTAAAGCTGGCATCCGATTTTCTCCAATATACCAACGAGAATATTTTCCTTACCGGGAAAGCTGGCACGGGGAAAACGACTTTTTTGCACAATCTCCGCAACCAGTCGCCCAAGCGGATGGTGGTAGTGGCTCCTACCGGAGTGGCCGCCATTAATGCCGGAGGGGTTACCATCCATTCGTTCTTTCAAATCTCATTCGGCCCTCAGATTCCTTACGATCCGAACAAACCCCGTCCGCTGGAAATTTCATCCGATGGAATGGTTGCTGCCGGGATCAAACGTTTCAACAAAGAGAAAATCAACATTATCCGCAGTCTCGATCTGCTGGTGATTGACGAAATCAGCATGGTGCGGGCCGATTTGCTCGATGCCGTTGACGAGGTATTGCGCCGTTTTAAAAATAAGAACAAACCGTTTGGCGGAGTGCAACTGCTCATGATTGGCGATTTACAGCAGCTGGCGCCGGTAGTGAAAGATGATGAGTGGGAGATACTTAAAAATTATTACGATACCTGCTTCTTTTTCAGTAGCCGGGCTTTACAGCAGTCGACCTTTACCGGAATCGAACTGAAACAGATTTTCAGGCAATCTGATCAGGAGTTTATTGATCTGCTGAATGCTGTGCGTGAAAACCGGCTCGACGGGAAGGTGCTCGATAAGCTTAACAGCCGCTATGTGGACGGCTTTAATCCGCCCGACGGTGAGGGTTATATCACTCTTACGACCCACAACTTTCAGTCGCAGCAGATGAACGAAACCAAGCTGGGGCAATTGAAAAATAAACCGTCGGTATTCACCGCGGTAACCGAAGGCGACTTCCCGGAATATTCCTATCCAACCGATTTTAAATTAATTCTGAAAGTAGGGGCACAGGTCATGTTTGTAAAGAACGACCCTTCGCCCGAAAAACGCTTTTTCAACGGAAAAATTGGGAAAATCACGGCGATTGGCAGCGAAACCGTTTCGGTGCTTTGTCCGGGAGAAAGCGAACCGATTGAAGTAGAACCCGCCGAGTGGCAGAACTACAAATATGCGCTGAACGAAACCACCGAAGAGATCGAAGAGATTATCCTTGGGAAATTTACCCAGTTCCCGTTGAAGCTTGCCTGGGCCATCACCATTCACAAAAGCCAGGGTCTCACGTTCGAGAAGGCCGTGATCGATGCCCGGTTGTCGTTTGCCCACGGCCAGGTTTATGTGGCGCTCAGCCGCTGCCGTTCGTTGGAAGGGTTGGTGCTCCGTTCTCCCATTGTGCCCGACAGTGTGAAGAACGATCAGACTGTTTTGCGCTTCACCAACCGCGTTGAGGAAAATCAGCCCGGTGAAAGGGAATTAAATCATGCCCGAAGACAATTTCAGTTACAATTGATTACGGATCTTTTCGATTTTAAGCCTCTTTTCAATCAAATTCAATACCTGATCCGGAATTTGAGTGACGAAGCCGTTCATATTCAGGGTAACATGGAATCCCAATTGCGGGGTTTGCTTGTTCCCCTTCAAACGGAGATGATCACGGTTGCCGATAAATTTCATCAGCAGGTCATTCAGTTGTTCGCTCAGAACGAGAATCCTGAGGAAAATCCGTTGTTGCAGGAGCGCATCAAAAATGGTTGCCTCTATTTCATCGATAAACTGAAAGTGAATGTGGAAGATGTTCTTGCAAATTCCTCTTTTCAGACCGATAACAAAGCAATCCGGAAAACTATTTCGGAGAATTTCGACAAGGTGTTGAATTTGCTCTCGGTTAAGAAAGCTTGTCTGGAAGGGATGAAATCGGGCTTCAGCATCAAAGGGTATCTCGATGTCCGGTCAAAAGCTTCCATCGAAAAGGATGAAACCAAGAAATTCCGTTCGAACATGACCGGCTTATCGGGTTTGAACCATCCCGATTTTTATAAAACAATCTTTGCTTGGAGGTCGGCAAAAGCCGATGAATTGGATATGGAAATCTCGCGGGTTATCCCGCAAAAGACCTTGCTCGAAATTGCCCAAAACCTTCCGTCAACAGCAACTGAACTCAAAGCGGTTAAAGGGATGGGTGGAAAAAAGATGACCCAGTTTGGAAAAGAGATTCTGAAACTGATTATTGCTTACCGCAAAGAGAAGGGGATGGATTTGCCGGTTGAAGCGGAGAAAGAGCTCAAAAAGGCCGGACAGGATTCGAGGCAGCAGACTTTTGAACTCTATCTGAGCGGGATGACCGTTGCCGAAATTGCCCGCGAACGGGGACTGGCTGCCTCGACCATCGAAAGCCATTTGCTCTTTTTTGTTGAGAAAGGATTAATTGATGTGGAAAAACTGGTGGATGAAGAGACGTTTCATGTGATTTCGAAAGTAATTGAGCAAAATCCGGAAATGACTTACAGCGGATTGAAGGCTATTCTGGGAGATGATTACAGTTATGCCGAAATCCGGTTTGTAGCAACGGCCATTCAGCAGCAGGAATAGTCCATTCTGGGCTTCAACAGGAATCTCTTTTCGACGGTTTCTTGAAAATTCATACCACATTCAAAGTTGTTTTTGTCATATTCCAATAGGATCGGCCTTCCATCTGATTTATTCCTACTTTTGATTTGTTAATTAACCTCCCTAATCCATATAATTCGGCATGTTCGAAAATTAAGTTGGATGAATGAAACATGCGAATTCATCCTTTTAAAACACTACTTAAAATGAAAAGATGGTATTTTTTATTTACAGTTGCCCTTTTGGTTCTTGCTTTTACCGGTTGTAAAAAGGATGACGAAGAAGTGGCCCAAATGGCTCAGATGAAGTTGGCTGAAAACCTCTCTAAGCTTGGAATACCTGACGCAATTAAAAATAGTTCGAATAGCTATGCCCAGCAGGTAGTTGGTTATTATGATCAGGCAATGAGCATTGACGATTACACCAGTTGGTTTGATTTGCCCGATGATGCGACCCACGATGGTAATAATTACTATTGGAGTTATGGCGGTTTTTCGGTTTGGGAAGTGTACGATGAAACCAGTTCCGGATATACCCGTGATATTTATTTTAAAACAACGGAAACCAGCAAGCTGAAATACCTCCATTCCGAAGAGAGTAAAGACGGTAAGACCGGTACAATGGAGATTTATAACTATTTGTCTGAAACCGATGAGTTACTCTATACCTACGATTGGGTTTTTGATTCCAAAGGGAATTTAACATTGACTGAAAAGTGGTCTGATGGCTCGTTGGAATATGACATTGTATCGAATGTTGATCTTTCAGGCTCTGCAAAATACTATTCGAATGGGAAATTGCTTTATGAATTCTACTGGAACACCGATGGAAGCGGATCATACAAATGGTACGAGGACGATGGCTCTGTTGCTTATAGCGATTCCTGGACTGCCGCTCAATTATGATAGAATAGATTGTTTGAGAAATATTCTTTTTTTTAACCCGCCGCTCTTCACCGAACGGCGGGTTTTCTTTTTCGTGCTTCCGGCTAAAAACCGTTTTTTTACCATTTGGCAACCTCTTTCAACGGTTCTGCACCTTTCTTTTTCAATTCGAATAATAGTGCTTCATCTTTGATCTGTTAATTAAAACAGATCGCTATGAAAACACAAACTTTAAAAAAATCAGTCATTTTTATTCTGGCCCTGGGACTTATCATCTTTTTTATTGTTGATATGGCTTCGGCCAAAGAAAACGGCATTGAAAAGATTTTGTCGGAAGGAAAACTCCCTTCCATTTTAAAACTAAAAGAAGACAAGCCACAGAAATATTTGGTTATCACTGATTATTTCAACAGGGACATTTACGGGAACTTTTTCAGTAAACAACGCTATCGGGGAACTTATTCCCGGGGTTATTCCGACAAAAAAGTCAAATGGGAAAAGGTTACTTTCGAAACTTCAACCGACGAGAAAGCACCTTTCGGAAACGGATCCCCGTTGGCTTATATGGCTGGATTTTGTTACGTGCCTTCGGCAGAGATGATGAAAGCTGAATCATTTCCGAATTTTCCTCCTGCCGAAGTAAGTGTAAAAAACCTGGTGTGGGACATGATGGGGTTCGAAGGTTTTGCCTGGCTTTATTTTGACTCCCTGAAGCTAAATGTCCCTTTTCAGGCTCGCGCTTTTAATGGAAAAATTCCGATGGAGGGAGTTGGAAACTTTGAAAATAAGGGCATCATCCTGACATGGACGGGCGTTACCTTCAAAAATGGTGAACCGTGTGGTGTGATTGAATTTTTGGCGATGGACAATCCGCTCAATTTTAGTTTCACCATGGAACAAGGGAATGTTGAAGCCAAAGGCCGAAGCCATTACTGGGGTACGGTGCTGGTCTCGCTTACCGACAAGCAACTGGAAGGCGCAACCCTTCACGAGGATGTGGTGATGGACGTAACCCTGCCGGGCAACAACAAGCAACTTTCGGATGCTACCCGGTTGATTACCGTCGAGAAATTAAATGAATAAACTATAAAATTGTTTACCATGAAAACATTCATTCAACTACTGAAAGCCATTGGTTTTGTTTTTGCCTATTTTGTTGTGGTTGTCCTTGTTGGCCAGTTGTTCCCAACCGCAACCGATGTGAAACCCGATGCATCGGCAATGGGAGCCCTGATGCTTCATATCCTGGTTAATTCGTTCTTTATCATTTACCTGTTGAAGCGGCTTTCGCTTCATGGATTTCGCCTGATTGCTGCAACGGCCTTGTCGGTCTATGGGATTCAGATATATATGACCCAGATCGAAACCTGGGTGTTTATCGATTCTTTTCCTTCGATTACGCCCAAGTGGCTGGCCAATATCTTTATCGGCAATTTTGTCCAAACCGTTGTGATAACGTTGGTTGGTTATTTCCTGTGGAAGCCGGCAACCAAAACAGAAATTTCCTCTTTTAAAGCAATGATAAGTCGGGATATGTGGTGGAAACTGGCTCTCCTTTCGGTTCTGTACATGATTCTCTATTTTGTGTTTGGTTCGATCGTTCCCTGGCGGTTCGAAGTGGTGCGAAACTTCTACCACACATCGGTGATAACCATTGGAAATACTGAACTGGCGTTTATTCAGATTGCGAGGGGCGCTTTGTGGGTGCTTTTTTGCCTGCCGGTACTATTTAACCTGAAAGGCGGGAAAACCGAACGATACATTATCGTGAGTCTGATGATGGCCTTGCTGCCAACCATTCTTTTGCTAATGCCCAATTCGCTGATGCCTTTTCCAATTAGAATGGCCCATTTTGTCGAGATCTTTTTTTCAAACGGAATATTTGGGCTTTGCATTGCTGGCTTGCTGGACAGCAGGAAACTGAACCGGAATCCCGATACGATAACCGTTGCCGAACAATCGTAAGTTATTTGATTGCCTTTGTGCTTCCTGATTAATTTGATATTTTTACTCACCGGAGTCTTTTCATTGCTCCCGTTAATTTGACAACCATGAACAAAAAAAGAAGGCTCATCGATTTTTATCTTCCGTTTCCGTGGAATATCCATGCCCGTATATTGGCTTTCAGTGTAGTGGGGTCGCTGTTGTTTTCAACGGTTGCCGGTGGTTCGTTGATGTACCAAACGTTGTTGACGGGCATATTGATTATGATTCTTGATGCGGAAATTATCTTCTGGGTTTCGAGGGCCTTGTTCAATTCGGCAAAAAACTCTTCACCCCGCGAATTTACCTTCAGTATTCTCTGGCGGGTTGTGGTTTTTCTGCTGTTGATTCTTGGAGTTGGTACCATGGTTGCTGCCGGGGTTATCTTCCTGATGAGTTTGCTGAGTGGGAATTCCTGGGTCGATTCGATGAACCTGATCCGTCATTTTGCGATCAAAGAAATCCTGTTTTCACTAGTCATTGCATCTTTTATGGCCACCATGGCTTTCTTTTTCATGCTTTGGCAGGAGGCAATGAAGAGCGCGTTCAAAGCCCGCGAGCAGATGCTGATCTACCAGAGCGAGACACTGAAAAACCAGGTGAATCCCCATTTTCTCTTTAACAGTTTGAACACCCTGTCGTCACTCATACCAATCGATCCCGAAAAGGCAGAGTTGTTCACACAGAAGTTGTCGGTTATTTATCGTTACATTCTCGAGAACCGCGATGCCGAAACGGTCACGCTCGATCAGGAGATCGGCTTTGTGCGCGACTACTATTTTTTGCAGAAGATCAGGGATGAAGAGAAAATTAATCTGACCATTGCTGTTGAAAATCACGATTGCCGCATATTGCCCATTTCACTTCAACTGTTAGTTGAAAATGCATTTAAACATAACGCAGCTACACGCGAAAATCCTTTAAAGGTAACCATCGTGCAAAAGGGCAATATGATTGAGGTCAGAAACAATTTCCAACCCCGAAAGCAATTGACCCCATCGTCGGGATTAGGGTTGAAAAACCTTGATGAGCGTGTGAAGTTGCAAAGTGGAAAAACATTGGAGATCGAAAAGGGGGATAAAGAATTTGTAGTACGAATGCCGGTTGTATGTAAATAGAAAACTCTATGGAATATTTTTTAACACAGAGATCCCGGAGGTTTACACAGAGATTTCCACAGAGAAACAAAGATAAAAATGACCAAAGTTCTGATTGTTGAAGACGAGCGATTAGCTGCTGAAAAGCTTGAACGGATGGTTGCCAGGTTGCGGCCTGAATGGACTGTACTTGGCCCCATCGAAACGGTTGAACATGCTGTGAAATGGCTAAGCGCGAATCCGGCTCCCGATCTGATTTTGCTCGATATTCAGCTGGCCGATGGCATCAGCTTTGAGATTTTCGATCAGGAAGGAGTTCCTTCTCCGGTGATTTTTACTACGGCTTACGACGAATATGCCATCCGTGCCTTTAAAGTCAACAGCATTGATTACCTGCTGAAACCCATCGATCCCGACGCCCTCGATACCGCTCTACGGAAATTTGAGCGGATGAATACCACGCTTGTACCCGACCGTATGAAGCTGGAAACTGCCCGGCAACAGATCAGTCAGGTATACAAAAGCCGTTTTCTGGTGAAGGTGGGCAGCAACCTGCTTTCGGTGCTTACCCGCGATGTGGAGCTGTTTTTTATTGATGAACGTTCGGTATTTGTCCGCACTTTTCAGGGCAAAACCTACGATGTGGATTACTCCCTCGACCAGTTGCAGCAGTTGGTCGATCCTGATCAGTTTTTCCGAATCAACCGCAACTATCTGGTCAATATTGATGCCGTAACCAAGCTGGTCAGCTATTCCTCAAGCCGTTTCAAACTGGAGCTTCATCCCGAATTCCGGGCCGACGACCTCATTGTGGCCCGCGACAAGGCTTCCGACTTTAAGAAGTGGATGGATCGGTGAGCTGATGAAAAGGAAAAAGAGAAAGAGGTGGATTTTCAATGGTGGTTTTTTCCTTTGTGTAATTACTTTTCCGGTAATTATCCCATATTTGCTGAACAACAAAACCTGTTTTATGAATAGTACCCAAATAACTTTAAGTTTACTAAAAAAATATTTTAGGATTTCTTATCTGTCCGTTATGTTGATCTCATTATCTGTCGCGACGGTTAATGCGGTGGAACAAACCGGCTCGATGCGTGAACTTGATAATATTGAGGCACTGAGAACAATAAATCCTCAGTTGGCATGGCACCTGGCTGATTCAATCCGAATTGCAGAAAAAATAGTTGGGTACCGTAATATCCCCGAACACCGGATCAATTTTCTGTTTGGCCGCATTGCATCGGCCATGAACCGGAACAATCAGGCGGTCGATTTCTTTCTGAAAGCATTCGAGAGCGATTCTGTTCAGCGCAATAGTAGTCAATACATCCGTACAGCCTACCTTCTGGCCGAAGATCTGTTGGTTATGCAGGATAACGAGCGGTCGATGAAATACATTTTGCTGGCCCTCGAAAAGTCGCGTTCGGAGAAGGATTTATATAACGAAAGTGTTTGCCTTGGCATCCTGTCGAAGGTGTACTATTTCAACGACCAGATGGACAAAGCCTACGAAACCATAGCAAAGGCCATTTCAATTCTGGAAGAAAACCGCAACAATCCCAGTGTGTTTTCAATGGATAAACTTGCCATTTACCGGTCGGTGCAAGCCGATTATTACGGATATGCCAACGAACACGAAAAGTCCATTGAGTCGGTAAAGAAGGGGTTAGAGGTATTAGAAAAAGAAGAAGGAAGCACTATGGACGAAGTAAATTACCATTATTGGATTGCTTCGTTATATGCCATGCTGGCCAGCCAATATCAGATGATCGGGCAGGATGCACTGGCCAAACAAAATGCAGATAAGGCCATTGCAATGATCAAAGATTACAAAATCCTTCGCATCGATGTTTATTACAAAGTTTTGTATTATCTCACCAATGCAACGCGTTACGACGAAGCCATTCAGCTGACTAACTTTCTGAAAGCAAACCAGACGGAACCCGACACAATCAATATTTTTAATCAGGCTTATACTGAATTTTTGGCTCAGTCGTACCAAGGAAAGGGAGATTATCGGAATGCCTATAACTATCTTAGCCAGAACTCGCAAATTACCAATGCACTGAATACAAGAGCAAGGGCCGAAGCCAGCATGGCACTCGCAACGGTTTACGAAACATCGAAGAAAGATGCCCAGATACTTGCCGGCGAATTTAAACTTAAAAGCAAAAACCGGCTGATTGCTTTTCTGGTTATTGGGATCCTGTTGCTTGGAGCAATCAGTTTCCTGATCTGGAGAAATTCAAAAGTCATTAAGGGAAAAAACCGGGGTTTGTATGCCCAGTTGAAAGAGCAGGATCAGTTATATGCCGAATTGAAAAAGCTGAAGCAGAAGGTTGTTTCAGAGCCTTTGTTGGAAGTTTCGGATAAAGAAAGCAAAAGCCTTTTCGAGCGGGTTGAAGACTATCTTTACCAAACCCAGCGATATACCGAACCGTCACTTTCGCGCGAAACACTGGCCCTCGAAATGGGTACCAACTACAAATACCTTTGCGATGCCATTCAGGAAGCTTGCGGACTTACTTTCAACGATTACCTGAATGCTTTCCGCCTCGACCATGCCCGTAACCTGTTGTATGATTTGAAAACCAACCCGGTGATCGAAGATGTACTGCTCTCGTCGGGATTTACCAACAAGAGCACGTTCTACCGGCTTTTCCGACAGAAATTTGGACTCACGCCAACCGAGCTCAAAGCGTTGGTAAAAGAAGAGAAGAAGAATATGAAATAGTTCAGAAATAAATTCAGCGTTGGTTTTAATGGGTTCGTTTACAATACCGGGAAGCAAAAATCGATTCTAAAAAGAAGGAAATGAATGTTTTTTATAATACCATTGTTTTTGTAAAAGATATAAAAAAATCGAAACGGTTTTATGAAACCATTATTGGTCTGAAAGTCGAAAATGAATATGATACAATTGTTTTCTACGAAAACCATTTTGTCATACACAATCGGGAAGAAATCCTTCGGACGGTATTCGGAGGAGCGGAAGATTCCCCTAGTTGTAATTGTCCGAAGAATATTCTTATCTATTTTGAAACCGACAACATTGAAGAATCTTATCAAAAAATAAAAGATGAGAACATTGAGATAATACACCCCATTCTGGAACAGGAGTGGGGACAAAAAGTATTTCGGTTTTATGATCCCGATTATCACCTCATAGAAATTGGCGAAGCCATGCACTTGGATTATCTCAAAAAATAATTGCATTCGTTGCGTTCTTTTTGCGTATAAAACAGGATTTGCAGGCTACTCTTTTCTGATTCAGTATTTACGTTTTTCTGATTCCGTATGTTGACGCACGTCATTCCGTATTTATGCACTCGTAAATACGGAATGATCCAATGATATTCTCCCCGTATTACCCCTTTTCTAAAAGGAACAGCCAAAACCCTAATTGGGTAGTATAATCCTTGTTGGAACAGCCCTGATTTTAGTTAGAATAGTCTCGATAAATGGACGTGTTGTTTTCCATAAAGACGGAGTAAAGGCAGGTGAATAAATTGGCTTTTCGGGATGGTCTGGCTGGGGAACTTCAACCTTGGCTGTCGATGTCCAATGGTCAATCTGTAAAAAAACACATGTTTCGCTCACAATTGCAATTTAAGCATAGAAAAAACGATGTCTCAAAGTATTTTATCCACGAAATAAATTATTTTTGAGATAATGTCTTTTTATGAAAAATAATCTTTCTGTCATACGATCCTCACAAATTTAAAAGAGTCAGCAATAATAAAAATTCAAGATTTGTAATGTTATACAAACAATCAGAGGTTTCTCAAAAAAACATAACAAGCCTTTGTGAAGAAATAAAACGAACACGTTTGCTGAAAAACACAAATCGTGGATCGGCGCAAGCTAATTGTAAATAAAAGAAGCTAATCGTAGATCAACGTAGTTAAACAACGATGGACAAAATACATGTGGGTTCAATGAGAGCGTTCAACTATTCAATAATTCAACACCGTTATATCCTCAAGAAACAAATTGTTTTTTCATCTTTTCTGCACCTAAATGCAGTTGTCGTGCTGGCACAGGAGGGCATCTCTGTTTCGGGAGGCAATGCTACTTGCAATGGTGGTTCTGTTAGCTATACAATTGGGCAGGTAGTTTATACCTGCAATAATGGAGATGAAGGCTCGGTTGCCCAAGGGGTGCAGCAACCGTATGAAATTTCTGTTGTTTCAAGTGCCGGAAATTTTAAAAACTTTGATTTAGCCTGCATGGCCTATCCAAAAAAAATGCGAGGTCAAAAACTTTAAAATTATTAACAAATAGATACGTATGAAACGTTTACTTTTTACCTTAACCACTGTGCTTTTTTGTATTGTTGCGTATGCACAGTCGCCTGAAAAAATAAGCTATCAGGCCGTTGTTCGTAATACAAGCGGCGAATTGGTGAAAAACACCGTGATTGGGATGATGATAAGCATTCTTCAGGGCGATATCAACGGTACTGCAGTCTATGCCGAAATACAATCGCCGGTTACTAATGCCAACGGTTTGGCTACGCTGGTAATTGGTGAAGGGAACGTCAAAACCGGTAATTTTGGCACGATAGACTGGAGTAACGGCCCCTATTTTATCAAAACTGAAACCGACATTAACGGTGGAATCAATTTCACCATTACCGGTACCAGCCAGTTGATGAGCGTACCTTATGCCATGCATGCCACCACAGCCGAAAGCCTCACCAAGCCAATTGAAGAAACCGACCCTCTTTTCTCGTCGTGGAACAAAAGCTCCGGCATTACCATTAGCGAAAACCAGATTAGCGACCTCGACCACTTTAAAAATAGCGACGAGATCGATCCAAGATATACGGCTGACAGCTCGTTCTTAAAAACAGGTGTGCGAAGCTGGAACAGTTCATTGGCTAAAAACATCGGCGAGAAAGATACTACCCGATGGGGAAAAGCAGAGACCGACCCACTTTTTTCGTCGTGGGATAAAAGCACGGGCATTATTGTTACTCAAAATCAAATCATCGGCTTTGACCCATTTACCACAGCTGACGAAACCGACCCTCAATTTGGCAAATCGATAGCCAAAGGGATCACCCAAGCCGATACTGCTAACTGGAACAACAAAAGTGGTTTCTCGGGAAGCTATCAGGATTTGACAAATGAGCCAACAAGCCTAAGCGATTTCTTCAACGATATGAATTATCAGCGTTCTAACGACGACGGCGATGTAAGCTCCACAAATGAAATACAAATGCTGTCGTATAATTCGACTAATAAAACAATAAACCTTTCAAGTGGCGGGTCAGTATATGTGCCAAATGTTGAAACCGACCCAACATTTACAGGCAGTCAGGCAGCCAACATTACCGCTACCGACATTACTAATTTGGCTAATCTGTCAGGAACTAATACAGGTGATCAGGATTTAAGCAGCCTGGCAACCAGGACCGCTCTCAAAGATAGTGCCGCACAGCTCAGGTCTGAAATGCCCGATGTAAGCGGTTTTCTAACCAGCTACACTGAAACCGACCCAACATTTACAGGCAGCCAGGCAGCAAACATTACCGCTACTGACATTACCCATTTAAGCAACCTTTCGGGGACCAACACCGGTGACCAGGATTTAAGCAGCCTGGCAACCAGGACCGCTCTCAAAGATAGTGCCGCACAGCTCAGATCTGAAATGCCCGATGTAAGCGGATTTCTAACCAGCTACACCGAAACCGACCCAACATTTACAGGCAGTCAGGCCGCAAACGTTACCGCTACCGACATTACCCATTTAAGCAACCTTTCAGGTATAAATACCGGCGATCAGGACCTGAGTGCATTAGCAACAAAGACTGCTTTGGCTGATTCAACAGCACAAGTACGTAGCGAGATACCTGCCGAAGCCGATGGTTCCGAAACCAAAGTTACAGCCGGCACAAACGTTACCGTTACAGGTGCAGGAACAACCGCAAGCCCTTATGTAATAAATGCTTTAGTAAGCATGACCATTGAACAACGAGATGCTTTAACAGCTACTGAAGGTATGGTTGTTTATAATACAACTACTCACAAACCAAATTATTATAATGGTACCGAGTGGATGAATTACGATGGCACATCGGCAAAAGTATTTGCTATTGGTGATAGTTATCAAGGAGGTATTATTGCTTACATATTACAGGATGGAGACCCCGGTTACGTTTCAGGCGAAATCCATGGTATTATTGCAGCGCCAACGGATCAAAGTACAGAAGATTCATGGTCTTATAATTTTAATCTTTCATTAACAGGGGCAACAGGCACCGCTTTAGGCACAGGGCTATCAAACACAACAAAAATAACCATCATACTAAGCAGCGATGGTTCTGCTGCACAAGAATGTTTTGATCTGGTACTCGGCGGTTATAGCGATTGGTATTTGCCTAGTAAAGATGAATTGAATAAACTTTACCTAAATAAAACTGCGATTGGCGGTTTTGCCGATAGTTACTATTGGAGTTCTACCGAAGTTGATGAAAACTACGCCTGGATGCAGAGCTTCGTAGATGGATACCAGTACAACGACAAGGGGAAGGACGTATATATCAATGTACATGTGCGTGCTATTCGGGCTTTTTAACCATTAAACCGCGGCTCGTGCTGGGCTTGTCGAAGCAAGTGGTCGTTATACAGAAATAAACGAGGGGAACGTCTGAACCGGAAACTTGCAATATGGAGTAACGGCTCTATTTTTCCAAAACCGAAACCGGTATAACTGGTGGGGTCAATTATACAATTACCGGTGCCCGTCAGTTGATGAGCGTACCTTATGCTATGCATGCCACTACGGGCAAAAGCCTTACCAAACCGGTTAAAGAGCCCTCGATTCGGTTTTCTCGTCGTGAACAAAAGTTCATACATTCACAAACAGGCACTTTAAGAAAGCAACGATTTGTGCCTGACCAATACTGCCTCTTTCCTGAAAGTTGAATTGATCCCCTTTTCAACTGAGATTTATCTGTCAGTTTAAAAGCATGTTGCAAATACAGGACTATGTTTTGCGGATATGGGACTACCCCTGTTTGCCCTGAAAATACATTTGCCAGGGTAAATGAATCCGCAATGATAAATAGAAAAAAAGAGCGTATCCAAATCGAAGACAAAAGCCTCTTTAAACGGCTTGATGATTACCTTGTCCAAAGCCATCGTTACACAGATCCATTTCTCTCACGTGAAATTCT
>Ga0116170_10001266_pt1 | contig 25736 bp, 13 predicted proteins | sample AD_JPNHW1_MetaG_FD_89797 | JGI IMG/M metagenome (GOLD analysis project Ga0116170, IMG submission 89797) | Active sludge microbial communities of municipal wastewater-treating anaerobic digesters from Japan - AD_JPNHW1_MetaG | ecosystem: Engineered > Bioreactor > Anaerobic > Digestate | place... | reverse complement strand
CGTGACCCATAAACGACATCTGCCTTGCCTTTGATGATGGGGTCAAGAAGAACCTGGTATTCCCCGGGGTCATATTCCAGATCGGCATCCTGAATAATTACGCAGTCACCGGTGGCCTCTTTGATGGCGGTTCTCAGGGCAGCACCCTTGCCGCGGTTTCGGTCATGATAGAGAACCTTGTCAACCTGCCCGGCAATCTCATTCTGCAGCAATTCTCTGGTTCCGTCGGTCGAAAAATCATCAACCACAATGATTTCTTTATCAATCGGAGACTCTTTGACCCGGGCAATAATTTCTTTCAAGGTGCTCTTCTCATTGAACACCGGAATAATCACTGAAAGCTTCATCTGCTGAATCTCCAGGGCCTGTTTTTCTGAGGTCTGAACCCACGCACAGCAGTCAGGATAGCACCATAACAGTTGTTTATCAATTATTCTAAAACCAGGGCTTGAGCTACACATTTTGTCTCTACCCGTAGCTGCTTAAGGAAACATATTTGTGTTATAATTCGGCCAGCTAAATTAGACAAAAAGGAGAAAGGAATGAAGCACACAGGAAACAGGGCGTTTCTCTCTGGAAACGCTGCCATTGCCCGTGGCGCATGGGAAGCCGGAGTCAGATTTGCATCGGCGTACCCCGGCACCCCTTCAACCGAGATTCTTGAAAATTGCGGCACCTACAAAGAGATAGATGCACAATGGGCAGTCAACGAAAAGACTGCCATGGAAACGGTCATCGGAGCCTGCTACGGCGGCGCCAGATCGATCTGCGCCCAGAAGCACGTTGGGCTCAACGTTGCTGCCGACCCATTTTTTACCGTGGCTTATACCGGGGTTAACGCTGCGCTGATAATTGTTTCAGCCGACGATCCCGGCATGCACAGTTCGCAGAACGAACAGGACAACCGGCATTATGCAATGATGGCCAAGATTCCGATGTTTGAACCCTCAAACAGCCAGGAAGCCAAAGACATGACGATTGCGGCGGTAAAACTTTCCGAAGATTTTGACACTCCGGTAATGATCCGCACCACCACGCGAACCTCACATTCAGAAAGCATCGTAACGCTGGGCGAACGCACTCAGGCCCCAGAACGCGAATTTGTCAGAGATATGAGCAAATATTGCGTTCTGCCCCACAATGCCCGGCAACTGCACAGCAAAGTCGAGAAGCGTCAACTCAAACTTGCTGAACTTGGCTGCAACAGCCCTTTCAACCGCATCGAACCAGGCGAACGCAGCATTGGCATCATCACTTCCGGAATCAGCTATTGCCATGCCCGCGAAGTTTTTCCTGAAGCATCATACCTGAAACTCGGCATGAGCTACCCGTTTCCGGCTGAACTGATCAAAAAATTCGCTGCCAGCGTTGATAAGCTGATTGTTATCGAAGAGAACGACCCGTTTCTCGAAACTGCAGTGCGTGCCCTTGGCATCAACTGCATGGGCAAAGACCGCCTGCCAATCTGCGGCGAACTGAACCCCGATATTATTCACGAAGCCCTCAAAGAACTGGTTAACAAAACAGCGCCGGTTAAAACCCGCACCCCGGATGTTGATATTCCGGTGCGACCGCCGGTTCTCTGCCCCGGGTGCCCTCACCGTGGTGTTTTTTATACACTGCGCAAGCTTAATTGCACAGTCACCGGCGATATTGGCTGTTACAGCCTGGGAGCCTTCGCTCCGCATAATGCCATGCATACCATTGTCTGCATGGGTGCCTCGATTACCAGTGCTATGGGCATCGAAAAAGCGATGAAAGAAAAGATTCACGGCAAACTGGTAGCGGTTCTCGGCGAATCGACATTCATGCATTCAGGAATTACCGGCCTTATTGATACTGTTTATAATAAAGGCCGCCATGTCACCATGATTCTCGACAATTCTATAACCGCAATGACTGGCCACCAGCCTAATCCGGCCAGTGGCAAAACGTTAAAAGGTGAGCCGACCAAAGCCCTCAATATCGAGGCCATGTGCCGCGCCTGTGGCATCAACAACGTTCACACCCTCGACCCTTTCGATCTTAAACTGCTCGAAAGCACCTTAAAAGAAGCACTTAACGATACCGAACCATCGGTAATTATCACTCGACGCCCATGTTTCCTGCTAAAAGATTACAAACCACGCGTCAGGCTCGTGTCAATTAACCGTGACAAGTGCGTTAAATGCGGCATGTGCTGGAAACTAGGTTGCCCGGCCATAGAAGTTAACCCTGATGACGGCAAAACGATGATCAACAGTGCTCTTTGCGTTCACTGCGGTTTGTGCGCCGCTGTTTGCCGGCCAGGCGCAATAACCCAGGCGAAAGAGGAGGCATAATCATGACTACGAATATTCTCTTATGCGGCGTCGGCGGCCAGGGAACCCTCCTCGCCAGCAATCTCATGGCAGAATGTGCCATGGAAGCTGGCTTTGATGTGAAAAAATCTGAAATTCACGGGATGGCGCAGCGCGGCGGCAGCGTCGTCAGCCATGTGAGATTCGGTGAGCGCATCTGCTCGCCGATCATCAGAAAGGGTGAATGTGACATTCTGCTTGCCTTCGAAGAACTCGAAGCGCTGCGCTATACTGAATTTTTAAAACCGGGCGGGCTGGTGATAACCAATGCCCAGAACATTCTGCCCATGTCGGTTTCAGCCGGCAATGCCGTTTATCCGAAAAACATCACCCAGATTCTTGCCAAAATGTCAGTGCAGACCATTTCGGTCGATGCCATCGGCAAAGCAAAAGAACTGGGCAACCAGAAATGCCTGAATATGGTGCTGGTTGGCGTGCTGGCCCGACAGATCAGCCAGATCAAGCCTGAAATCTGGCCAGAACTCATCAAACGCATGCTGCCGCCCAAACTCCAGGAACTGAACCTGAAAGCATTCAGCACCGGCTGGAACATGGCCTGACAGGCCCAGCAACCATGAATAAGACCGCCCCACAGACATGCTTCTGCGGGGCGGTCGTGTTAGGCCACGCCGTCAAATCGGCGAGAGATACTCGATGTGCTCTTATATAAATCACTTTTGTCTGATCAGCTCGATCTGCGCCTGAAGATTTTTCTTTGCTGGCTCAGACATGCGATCCTCGCGTTTCTGGATATCGGCAAAAATTTTCTCGGCAGCCGCATGGTTGTTGTCTATCCAGTGCAGTTCAGCCAGGATCAGAGCCCAGATCAGCTTGATCTTCTGTTTTGGGTCTTGAAGCATAAAATGAGCGATCTGCCGGCCTTTTTCAAGCTGGCCATCGGCTTTGGCTCGCTGAATATCAGCTAGAGCACGGCGCCCGGCTTCATTCAATGGCAATTTTTCGTCGCGCGGATCTACTGCGAGCAGGGTCATCGTTGTGGCGCCAACCGCTGTCTGCGGTGGCGTCTTAGTTACCAACTCCGTCACTGACGAGGCACCCGGCTGACGTTGCCGTTGTTTGAAGATTCTGGCAAAAAACAGGCCTGCAGAAACAACAAGAAGCACCAGAATTGCCAGGGCGATAAACTTTTTCTTGCCTGCGCCAGTGTCAGAAACCGCTGGCGCCGACGATGGTTTTTGCGTTTTTGCTCCTGGCAGGGTCACCCCAGGCACGCCATTTTTTAAGATTTTGTAGATTTTGATTTCGCGGGTGGCATTTTTGAGTTCCTGGGCACCAAGATCGACGGCGCCGAATTCATTGCGATTCATCGCCAGATAAGTTGATTCTGCGATAAAAACATCGTTCGGGTCAGCAAACGTCTGAATTCTCGAGGCAATATTAACCGGGTCGCCAAAAAGATCGCCCTGCTCATCAATGCCGACTTCACCAGTATTGATGCCTATTCTGAAACGCACAATACTGTCAGGGTTCATCATTTGAGCATTACGTGATTCAAGGCGGCGTTGCACTTCAATACCGGCCTGAACAGCGTTGGTTGGCGAATCAAAACGCACCAGAAAACCGTCGCCCATGGTCTTAACCATGACGCCGTTCCATTTTTGCATGATTTCTGAGACGAAGGTGAACATCTGGTCATGGAAAAGCTTCATCTCTTCGATAGTCTGAGCAGCGCTGCGACGGGTGTAGCCCTGCATATCAATAAACACAACTGTAAGCAGGCGATTTTCTATCATTTTTTGAGTCAGCTTTTCAATCTTTCAAGGAGTTCACGAAGATTCTGCAGACCCGGAGCGCCTTCTGGGACTTCTTTGACCGAGCGTTGCAAGATCTGCTGGGCCTCAGCCCGCTGGCCTGTCTTGATGAGAATCAGCGCCAGATTGTAATATGCCCCGGCGTCGCGGCTGTCAAGGGTGATCGCCTGGCGATAAAGCTCGGTTGATTTCGCAAAATTGCCAATCTTCTGACTGGCAAATGCAAGATTGGTAAGAATTTTAGCGGTTGGCGCCTGGTATTTGAGGCCCTCTTCAAATTGACGGATAGCGTCTTCCCAGCGGGAGGTTTTGAGAAACAAACTTGCCAGGTTGAACCGGATCGTGGTCAATTCAGGTTTGAGTTTCAGGGCAGTTTTAAAGTGCTCGATCGCTTCGACAATCTTGCCGCTGCGATAATAGGCTGCGCCGAGGTTACTATGCGCCTGAACATGGAACGGGTCGAGTTCAACCGCTTTGCTGAAGCCCGCGATTGCCTCATCGAACCGGCTCAACTGCAGATTAAGGTTAGCAGTAAAAAATACCGCCATCAGATCATGCGGGTATTTAACGAGGTAACGATCGGCCAGATCTAACGATTCTTTGAGCTTTCCGGTTTTAAAGAGTTCAAGAAACTGGTTACGCATGGCCTCTTTATTATCGGGAGCTGCCGGCAGAGTTTTAGCGGTTGCTTCGGCAACCACTGCAACATCGGGCAAACCCGATAATTCAGGCCTGGCAAACTTCAAGGCATCGGCGAGAGCGGCAGCCTGGGGTATCTTAACCTTTTCGAGACTGCTTTTTAATGGCCCGGGCAGGGGCGAAATGTCGATTTCGCGAAGTGCCAGACCAATCTGGGTCAGAGCATAAGCCGATGAAATGCGGGTGGCAGTATCTTTTCCAGCCAGCATTTTTTCGAGTTCCTGCAACACTTCAACGTCACCGAGTCTAAATAGAGCCTTGGCGGCGTTTGAGCGCGTACGATTGTCAGAATCTTTCAGCAGGGGTTTGATAACATTAACGCCCGCCTCACCGAGAACTTCTTCGATGCTTTCGACCGCATTGGCACGTACGCGTGAATCACGGTCACGCAGCGCATTCTGCAAAGTAGCAACCCCTGATCGGTCGCCAATATGACCAAGGCTGGTAATAACAGCAGATCTGATCTTGAAATTACGATCAGTCTTCAGCATTTTGACCAGCCATGGAACCGCTGATACGATTTTGAGGCGCCCGAGAGTAATAACAGCCTGCAACCTGACGAAAGGAACAGGGTCGGCAAGCATGCGCACCAGAAGTTCAGTCTGGGCTTCCCTGGCACGGTTCGATAGAGCCAATGCCGCATTCTTTCGCACATCGGCATCTTCATCCTTGAGAAGCTCAACAATCATTTCAAGAGCCTGACTGTATTCAATTACCGAAAGAACGTAACCAAGGGTGGCTCTGATCCATTTGTCAGGGTCATCAAGCATGGAACGCATGGTCGGCGTCAGATCGACATTGCCAAACCCTGCGCCCGCAATCATCGCGTTGCCGCGCACCCTGTTATTGGGGTGTTTGAGAAAAGGTTGAATCATGCCCAGTGCTTTTTCGGGGGGCAGACCCAGGCGTGCCAGACTCTCAATCGCGTTTGCCTTGACACGATCATCAGTATCACGCAAGGCCTTGGTCAGGGTCGGCACCGCAGTGAGGTCACCAATGCTGCCCAGCGCGGTAATCAGTGCTGAACGCTTCCGCTCGTTGCGTTCTTTCAGGTAAAAGGCAACCAGCGGGTTGGTGGCACGGTGCGCACCCATTCTGGCCAACGCGTCAACAACATTTAGAAAAATCCATTCGTTGCTTTCACCGAGGCAGCCAAGCAGGTTCGACACCGCAGAACTGTCTTTGAGGCGGCCCAGAGAAGTAATACTGTTAAACCTGACATTCGGGTCCAGGTCACCCAGAGCTTCTATTAAAGCTGCGACCGACTGCCGATCATTAAAAGCGCCAAGCGCCAGGGCAATATTCGGCCTGACTTCACGGTCAGCTTCCTTGAAAGCTGCGAGAAGCGGAGGCAGAGCCGATGGATCACCGATTTCAGCAAGGGCGAGCGGCATCTGTTCATCCTGCTTTTCTTTTAACAGGGCAGCAATTAGAGGCTCCACCGCTTCAGGGTCACCAATTTTGCCAAGCGACTTCGCCCCCTCGCCGCGCAATCGCGCGTCAGAATGCGACAAAAAGCCGATCAGCCGCCGGGTACAGGGTTTGAGCAACCAGAACCCGCTCTGTCTTAAGCTGTGTTCTCCTGACAAGAGATCTCGTCCTCCAGAATTATCTTCTTATTAAAAAAAGACCCGGTTTACCCGGGTCTTTTTTTAAGCTGGAAACTATTTCAACCCATTCTCAGGTTTTTTACTCCAACCTTTTCGAAAGCAACTTTCATCTTGCTGATACCATCTTCGGTGGTACCAATCTCGATTACTTCGCCTGTGTCATCCCAGACTTTGTGGTAGACCATGTCTCCCTTGGCAAAGATTTCAGTTACTGAATACTCTTTGGCCTCGCCGGACGCAGGTTTCACTTTCTTCTTGCTGGTAGCCACTTCTTCGGTGACAGCGCCAGCCTTTTTAATTGTTTTTGCACGTGCCATTCGTTGTCCTCCCTTCCAGGAAGTTGGAACCCTAAATTAACACACCATCACCTCATTTGTCAAACAGATGAATTGTTTTAAAACAACGGCGGCATATTTGACACATTTTGTACGGAACCGTATAATTAAGAATGCGTCGATCCGGCTATTGGAGGAAAAGTGTGCATCATAAGAGTATAAACACCTCAATCGCTTTAATTCTGCTGGCGTTAACAGCCATCATGCCGTTGCGTGCTGCCAATAACACTCCGGTCGAAAAAGAATGGACTTTCATGATTTTCATGGCCGCCGACAACAACCTTGAAGCGGCAACCTCTGTTGACATCAATGAAATCGAACAGTATGGCTCAACAGACAAGGTTAATTTCCTCGCCCAGATCGACCGCAACGGCGGCTACTCCAACAATTCCGAACTAAAATGGTCGGGGGCCAGGCGCTTTTATATTACTAAAGACAAAACCCCCGAAAAAATGACTTCAAAATCTCTCCAGGAACTCGGCGATGTCGATATGGCCGACCCCCTTGCCCTGACTGATTTTGTCATGTGGGCCAAAGAAAATTACCCGGCCAAAAAATACGCCCTCATCCTCTGGAACCACGGCACAGGCTGGAAAGAAATCCAGCCAAGCATCATGGACGCGGATACCGGCGAGATTGGCATCTCTGCGGGGCTGACGAACGCCATTAATAATATTTCATACAATATCTCTTACGACGACACCTCAAAAACTTCGATGAGCATACCGATTCTCGGCGAAACTCTTGCCAGAATCAAGGGTATTCTCGGCAAACCCCTCGATCTTCTCGGATTCGACGCCTGTCTGATGCAGATGGTCGAAGTATCCTGGACAGCCGGGCCCTATGCCCTCTGCCAGATCGGTTCACCCGACCAGGAACCCGAGAGAGGCTGGCCATACGACCAGATTGCTGCCGACCTCATCAAAAAGCCCGAAATTAATGCACTGGCTCTTGGCAAGCATATCGCCGACGTTTATAACAAATCATACATGAGTGGAACGCAGGGTAACACCGCGGTAGTGCTCTCCGTAATTGACCTCGAAAAGTCCGAAGCCTTCCGTGAAGACCTGAACCACTTCTGCAATGTTGCCCGCCAGAACATCGTAGACATCGACAAATACGAAGCCGCCAGAGACGCAGCCCTGAAATATTCTTACGGCGATTATATCGATCTGGGGCACTTTCTGGCACTCCTGATCGAAGCCAAGATCAATGGCGAAACCCGCAGCGCCGCGACGCAGCTACTGAAATCACTGGTAACCGAAAAGAACAGCAGCGGTTATGTCGCTAAAAACGCCAAAAATGGTGATAAATTTAAAGATTCCCGTGGTATTTCAATTTTCTTCCCGACCAGGCAGGGCTTCAAAACCTACAAGGCCAGATACCTCGAACACGCCATTGCCCAGGAAACCGAATGGTTCAATTTCCTCAGCGAAGTAGCAAACCCGAATATCCCCTATCTTAAAATTGAAGACATCGCCCTCGAAGACAACAACAAAGATGGCCGCATTGCTGCCGGCGAAGAAGTCAAGGTATATACCTCGCTGCGCAACCTTGGCCGAAAACCCCTCGACAAGGTTCAAATCACCTGCGAAACCGACAGCAAGCTTCTTGACAACACTAAATACAGCATTGAACTCAACAAGTTGCCGGCCCCCGGCAAAGCATTGCTGCAACACGTCTTCACGATCAAAGTCAATGAAGACGCCCCGGTTCACTCAGAAATTTCTCTTACCATCAGCCTGCTAAGCGAAACTCTGCCTGTCTCGACTCTCAAATCAACTTTTTACATCAAAGAACCGTTCTCTTCAACTGGTCACGCCCTGCTGGTGATGACCGACAACTTCTCACCTGCCAGTCCCGTATTGCAACAGATGATGCAGAATGCCGGCGTCAAATTCGACACCTGGGATCGCATGCTCGACGGCGCTCTGCGCCCCGAAGTCTTAAAACGCTATCTTGAAGGCTGGGTTTTTGTAGCCGCCCAGGATTCAACCCCCGAACAAAGCCTCAGCGCCGAAGAAATCGAAGCACTCGATCAATTTCTCAAAGCAGGGGGGCGACTGGTACTCAACGGCCAGGATCTCGCCTTCACACTGCGCGAACACGACTTTCTTAAAACCCGCTGCAAAACCAGGTTTGTGCAGGATGACGTCAACGTACACGTGGTCTCGGGTGCCAATGGGTTCGCCGACAACCACAGCTTCCAGATTTTCGGTGGCGATGGCGCCAACAATCAGAAGTGGCCCGATGAAATCGACCCGCTGCCAGGTGCCGAAGTCATCCTGAAATACGAAGAAGGGTCACGCGACAAAGCCGATGACCGCGAAATGAACGGGCCCAACCATAAACCAGGCTCTCTTACCAGAGGCATTACCTCTTCTGGTGCATCCGGTGTCAAAGTAACTGATGGCTACCGCCTTATGCTGTTTTCATTCGGAATTGAAGCGATCAACAATTCGAGTCAGCGTAACGAGATCATGAAAAACATTGCCAATTTCATGCAGCCGGCAGCGGAAGCCGAATTGCAAAATCTGGCCAGAGCCGCCACCAGACGCGTGAACCCGCAGACCACCTCTGAGCGTGTCATCGTTGAACGTGCTGACCTGCTGTCAAGCATTGAAGAACGCCTGTTGAAACAGATCAGGGATGACTTCAACAAGAACCCGGAGACCCGTTCAACAGTTCTTGATGCAATCCAGCGCCTGCCAACCGAGCAACGGCAGGCTGTGCAGAAACTTGAAAAAAATGTTCAATCGCTCTTGGAATTTGACAGCCAGCATGGTACTCTGAACCAGAGATAAAAACACACCCGTTCAAAGGGAGAAATCTCAACAGGTTTCTCCCTTTGTTATGTACTTTTATCGCAGGTTAAAACATTGAACAACGCAAAAATCCTACTGGCACCAGGCCCGACTGAGCCAATCACGCGCACCCAGGACCGCGACGACACCTCACCCGAGACAACGTCGCGTCGCCGGCAGATTATAAGATTATACCTGACGGCCATTCTGCTGCTGAGCGCCATGCTGACCGTTTATATCTGGCAATCGACCAAAATGGTCGAAGTCAAACTGCGCATCAAGAACGTTGAGAAAGACATCAGCAACATCGAAAATGCCAACGCCGACCTGCGTGCCGAAATCTCCAAGCTGCAATCCCTGGCCCGCATCGAGACAGTCGCCAAAACCGAGCTCGGGATGATCATTCCAAGACGACTTATCTATATCACCATGCCCGAGAACTGGAACCGAAAAAATGAATAGCCCCACCCCATTCCACCAGTCAGTTCTGGTTGACACAGTTGTTAAATATGCCTTGCCTCCCGGCGGTGAAATATTTGTCGATGGAACTTTCGGCCTCGGCGGGCATACCCGGGCGGTTCTCAACGCTTTTCCCACCATCAAAAAGGTGATTGGCATAGATCGCGATGCCGAGATTCTCGAGCATTCGACCACAGGCCTCGAAGACCCACGCATAGTCCGCTTTCAAGCCCATGCTTCTGACCTCCCTGAAATTCTCGCCCGCACCGGTATAAGCGCTGCAGACGGCATTCTCCTTGATCTTGGCGTTTCATCCTGGCAACTCGATAATCCGACCCGGGGCTTCTCGTTTAGCCGACCCGGCCCACTCGACATGCGCATGAACAGCGAAGACCCGCAGACAGCTGCCGATCTGGTCAACCACCTCGACCGCGATGAACTGACCAGAATATTTTTTCAATACGGCGAAGAAAAATTCAGCAGACGCATTGCCGACGCCATCATCAGGGAAAGGGCCATCGCGCCTTTTACCAGCACAGATCAACTGGCAAAAATTGTCAGTGAGGCTGTTCCGGGCGCCAGTCGCCATCAAAGCCATATTCATCCGGCCACCCGCGTCTTCCAGGCCTTGCGAATTGCGGTCAACCACGAACTCGAAGAAATCGAAAGGTTTCTGCAGATAGCTCTTGCCTGCCTCAAGCCAGATGGGCACCTTACTTTAATTGCCTTTCACTCACTCGAAGACCGCCTGATAAAAAACTTTATGCAGAAACACCAGAAAGGCTGCGATTGCCCGCCCAGATTTCCGGTCTGCGTCTGCGGCAAAAAACCGCAACTGCAAATATTAACCAGCAAGGCGATCTTTGCTGATGACGCCGAGATTGCCCAGAACCCGCGTGCCAGATCGGCGAGATTGCGCTCGGCCCGAAAACTGCCGACCGGAGACCCAACCCTATGAAAAGCCGCACCATAAACCCCCGCACCATACGGGCTATCTTCCTGCTCGGAGTCAGTGGCCTGATGATCGGTATTTTTTCGCTGCGCCTCGTGCAATTGCAGATATTTCAGTATAACGAGTGGGCGCTGCGCTCAACCCGTAACCACGTCAGCAAAAGAGTTCTCGACATGAAACGCGGCAACATCTACGACCGCAAGGGCGACGAACTGGCCATATCAGTCGATACTTACACCGTCTTTCTCTACACCCGTGAAGTTAAATCACTGGCCGAAGCAACCAATCTGATGGCCACTGTTCTGCCCATGACACGCGAAGAGATAATCGCCAAGATTGGTGATCGCTCAGGTTATATTCAGATTTACAAAGAACTTGAGCCAAATCAGGCCATGAAACTTCAGAAACTCAACATTCCAGGAGTCATCCTCGAAAGCCACTACCGGCGCTATTACCCGCAAAAAGCGCTCGCTTCAAACCTGCTTGGCTTTACCGGCGCCGAGCAACAGGGGCTTGAGGGCCTCGAAAAGCTTTTTGACAAAACCCTGCGCGGCTACCCCGGCCTGGCAGTCCAGGAAGACATAAGCCTCAGCGAGAGTGGCCCGGCACGCATGCGTGTAATTACACCCCCAATGGGCGGCAGCAATATCAATCTGACCATAGATTCTTTCATTCAGCATGTCCTTGAATCAGAACTCGCCAGTCTGGTTGAAAAATACGACCCTATCGATGCCTCAGCAATCGTCATGGATCCTCACAGTGGCGAGATACTCGGCATGGCCTGCCTGCCGAACTACGATCTGAATAATTTTGGTGCAGCCAAGCCTGACACCCGGCGCAATCGACCGGCCACCGACTTTTTCGAACCTGGTTCCTGCATCAAAATCATCGCGGTCGCCAGCGCTCTCGAAAATAATAAAGTCGATCGCAGCACCAGGTTTTATTGCCGCGGTTATGGCGAAATGCCCGGCCGTAGAATTCGTTGCCACGGAGCACACGGGCTGGTCGATGTCGATAAGGCAATTGGCGAATCATGTAACGCTTCAATGATGCAGCTGTCGCAAATGCTCGAACCATCAATGCTTTATCGAACCTATAAAAAGTTTGGCTTCGGCGATCCGACCGGTGCCGAGGTCGTGGCAGAAAGCAACGGCATTTTCAAACCGCCGTCGAAGTGGTCTGGCTTTTCACCATCTTCTCTGGCCATAGGCCAGGAAATGACCGTTACCGGCCTGCAGCTGGTTCAATCTTATTCGGCAATCGCCAATGGGGGCAACCTCATTAAACCAAGGCTGGTTCGACGCATTGTTTCCCCCGATAACGAAATTCGCCAGGATTTCGGCCCAGAGATAGTCAGGCGGGCCGTTACCCCCGAGCAGGCACGCATCCTGCGCCGCATGCTGATGGGAGTCGTCGAAACCGGAACCGGTCACATGGCCATGCTTGAAGATTACACCGCGGGCGGCAAGACGAGTACCGCACAAAAAGCCAACCCCCGAGGCGGTTACTTTAACGATAAGGTGGTCGTCAACTTTATCGGCATGATTCCAGCCATGAACCCGCGCATTGTTTTGCTGGTTGCGGTTAACGAACCAAAAGGCAACGAGAGAACCCTTTATGGCGGCCAGATTACTGCCCCTTCTTTCGCAAGAATTGCCGACCGGGTTCTCAAGCACCTCAAAGTTCCACCAGACCGCTCTCTTTCGCCTGAAGCCCGCGAAGAACAGCTGCTGAATAAAAATAAGATCACCGTCAAACAGGAAATCATCAAGCTGCCGAATTTGCTCTCATCAATGCCGGCATGGGTTGCCTCGACAACCACGCTGGCATCAGAAACCGAAGCACTGGTGCCAGACCTGCGCGGCAAATCCCTGAAAGCTGCCCTGCAAACAATCAACCGCCAGGACCTGAAAGCAATTTTTGAGGGTAATGGGGTGGTTATCGCCCAGCAACCCCCGGCCGGCCGCCCTTTGCCACCCTCAAAAATTCTAAGGGTTAAACTATCGCCTGATTTTGTTGAATAACCAGTTTCACTCAGCGATAAAACCTGATAGAATCCCATAAAATCTACCGCCTCCACCGGAGCAAGAATCATGAAAATACTGCGCAGCATTCTCCCCGAGAATATAGTTTCAACCACCGGGGTTCTTGATATCGAAATCACCGGCATCGCCTTTGACTCAAGAAAAGTCAACCGGGGCAACTTGTTTGTCGCTCTGCCCGGTCAGCATATCGATGGCTGCGCCTTCATCTTTGACGCCCTCGAACGCGGCGCCGCCGCCGTCATGACCGAAGGAACCCGCAAAAACATTGAAGTTCCGGTAGTCAAGGTGAATAACGCACGACAGGCCCTTTCTGAAGTTTCTGCCAAATTTTACGACCACCCCTCTGAAAAGATGAAATTGCTTGGCATCACCGGCACCAAAGGCAAAACCACAATTACCTATCTCATTCAAAGTATCCTCAAAAAAGCCTTTCAGCACTCCTTTCGCATCGGAACAGTCGAATATGACATGGAATTCGAAAAAATCCCAGCTACCAACACCACTCCCGAGTCTCAGGTTCTGCATTCACTGCTCGACCGGGCCTGGCAGCATGGCATTTTTCAGGGAGTACTCGAAGTAAGTTCACACGCCCTCAAAACCTGGAGAGTTGAAAATCTGTCGTTCGCGGTCGCGGGGTTTACCAACCTGTCTCTCGAACATACCGAGTTTCATCCTGATATGAATGACTATTTCAACACCAAAAAGTTGTTTTTTACCGATATCGCCAGAGCCGACAAACCCTGCATTATCGGCATAGACAACGAATACGGCCAGAAAATGGCCCAGGAATGCCGCAGCCAGGGCCTAAAAGTGCAAACAGTCTCGGTTCACGACCACAATGCCGACTTTTACTGCGAAAATCTCAGCATCAACGGCACCAACAGCGATTTTCTCATCTGCCATGGCAGCGAAAAAAATCCATGCAGCATTCATCTGCCGGGTGAATACAACGTTTTTAATGCCCTGATGGCAGCGGCGATGACCCACGCCATCGACGCAGACTGGGCAGCAATCTGTGGTGGCCTGCACGCTATTAAAAATGTTCCGGGGCGCCTTGAATCGATTGCCAATGACGCCGGGGTCAATGTTGTCGTTGATTATGCTCACAGCCCAGATGCTCTCGAAAATGTTCTCAAAGCCGTTAAACCGCTGACCCGCAAACGCCTGATCACTGTCTTTGGCTGCGGCGGCAACCGTTCCCAGGAAAAACGACCCGTGATGGGCCGCGTTGCCCTGCAATATTCTGATGTTGTCATCATAACGAGCGATAACCCCCGCAAAGAAGAACCCGAAGCCATAATTGAGCAGATCATGGGCGGCATAGGTGCCGAAGCAACTGCCGGCGGCAAAACCGTCATGCAGGAAGTTGACCGCCGGGCCGCTATTTTTAAAGCCCTAAAAATGGCCACCGAAGGTGATACGGTTCTTATCGCCGGCAAGGGGCACGAAACCGGGCAATATTTTGCTGATCGCACCGTGCCATTCGACGACCGCGAGGTAGCCCGAAGCTTTTTCAGGAAAACCGAAGATGAAAATTGAGCAACTGGCCCAGGCCTGTAACGGCAAAGTTGTCAACGGTGGCGAAGTCAGCATTTCAGGCTTCAGTATTGACAGCCGCAGCATCAAACCCGGCGATATCTACATTGCACTCAAGGGCGAAAACCATGATGGCCACAAGTTCGTAGCCGCAGCCGTAAAAGCAGGCGCGGCGGCAGCTCTGGTCTCGACACTGCCAGAACCCGGTGAGGCAAACCAGACCGCAATTATTCTGGTCGCCGACACCCTGCTGGCCCTGCAGGCAATTGCCAGTCACCGCCGCCGGCAGCTGAAATCTTTTTTTATTGGCGTAACCGGCAGCAACGGCAAAACCACGACCCGATCCATGGTTCACCACATTCTTTCCGAGAACTCCCGCTGCAGCGCCACAACCGGCAATCTCAACAATCATATCGGGCTGCCGATGACCATTCTTGCTGTTGCCGAAGACAGCCAATACAGCATTCTTGAAATGGGTATGAACCACAGTGGTGAGATCCGAGAATTGTGCAGAATCGCCAGCCCAGATGCCGTATTAATCAGCAATATCGGCCCGGCTCACATCGGAATTCTCGGCAGTCTCGAAAATATTGCCAGGGCCAAGGCCGAAATTCTCGAACATCTGGCTGCCGGGCAAACCGCTGTAGTGCCCGGTGACACAGAGTTTACCGAAATTTTTAAAAAAGCCGCCGGCCCGGCCGGCATCTTAACTTTCGGCGAACAGGCCGGCAACGATTACCGCCTCACCGACCTGGAAATGCTGCCTGACTCAGTTGCCTTCAACCTCGATACTCCAGCAGGCACAAAGCATTGCCGTGTCAGCCTGGCCGGCCGTCATAACGCCTTTAACGCAGCCGCGGCTCTCAGTCTTTGTCATCAGCTCGGCTGCGATCTCGATCAGGCCGTCAGCCGCCTGGCATCTTTTGCTCCGGTCGGCGCCCGCATGGAAAGAATAAATATCGACGGTCTCACTGTCCTGCTTGACTGCTACAACGCCAACCCTGGCTCAATGCAGGAAGCACTGCGCTATCTGGCAATCTGCGCTTCGCCGCGCATCGCCGTTCTCGGCGATATGCGCGAACTCGGAGAAATGTCCGTGGCATTGCACCGGCAGCTCGGCGCCCAGGCTGCAGCGGCCACACCCGATCTGCTGGTCTGTGTCGGCCAGGATGCAGCCCATATTGCTGACGCGGCCCGCGAAAACGGTTTGCCAACTGCGCGGGTTCTGGCATTAAACTCTTGCGACCAGGCTGCCGAATTATTAAAAGAAAAACTGCAGAAGGGTTCAACTATTCTTTTCAAGGCAAGCCGGGGCATGCATTTCGAAAAAATCGTGCAGAAAATCTGGCCGGCACTAGGCAAAGACCTGCACTGACCCGGCTATCAGGAGGCCATAATTGTTCAGCTCAATATTCGAGCCACTTTCGATTCGCATTATTTTTTCAATCGTCACCTCGTTTCTTCTCGCAATGATCATTGCCCCAAGAGTTATCTTCAATCTGAAGAACCGCCAGATCGGTCAGACCATACGTGAAGAGGGCGTCAAAGAGCACCTTAAAAAAAGCGGAATTCCAACCATGGGAGGCATTATTATCCTCATTCCGCTGATGATCACTACCCTGCTCTGGACAAAAATCAACCCCTTTGTGGTTGTCTCTCTGCTGGTAACGGCTGCCATGGGCCTGATCGGCTTTTTTGACGATATAACCAAGGTAGTAAGGGCAAGATCACTCGGCCTCACTGCCCGCCAGAAACTCGCAGGGCAGATCATCACAGGCGTGGCCGCTGCACTGGCCATAAAGTACTACCCCGGGCTGAGATTCGAACTGGCAACCTCTGCCACAAGCACCATCGATATGACCGCATCATCGACCCAGTTGCCGATTTTTGGGGCAATCGATCTTGGCTGGCTATATATTCCCTTTGCCGCTGCCGTCATCGTCGGGGCTACCAACGCCGTTAACCTTACCGATGGCCTCGACGGCCTCGCATCAGGAAGCATGATCGTTGCCGCGACCCCGTTTCTCATTTTTTCGTATGTCTGCGGGCACCTGATTTTTGCCCGTCACCTCGGCGTCGCGTATATAGCTGGTGTAGGCGAACTCGCCGTCATGAGCGCCGCGATCATCGGTGGCTGCTTCGGCTTTTTGTGGCACAACGCCCACCCTGCCGCCGTATTTATGGGTGACACCGGTTCTCTGGCCCTTGGCGGCGCAATTGGCGCCATCGCCCTGTGCAGCAAGACCGAAATCTTTCTGGCAATTGTCGGCGGTATTTTCGTCATCGAAGCCCTGTCAGTAATCCTGCAGGTCAGTTATTTCAAGATGACCAAAGGCAAACGCATCTTCAAGATGAGCCCGATTCATCATCATTTCGAACTGTGCGGCTGGGCCGAAGAAAAAGTGGTAATCAGATTCTGGATCATGGGGATCATGCTTGCAATGGTCTGCCTGACGCTTTTTGCCTCAAGGCTGGTTGCAGTCTGAAACGACCTGCCCGTCGCAATAAAAACCGGCAAAAAAAACTCCCCGGCAGGGGCCGGGGAAAAGCAATTGGGATGTTATGAACAAAACAAATCAGCGATAGAAAATCTTAAGCTGAATAGCGCTCATTCTGATATCGACAATGTCGAGGTTGCGACTGGCAAGGAAGTAAACACTGCTCGGATTGCTTCTGATCAATTCAGTTACATCAACAGTGTAAGGAGTGCCCGGTTCAGCAGTGGCATAGAAGTCGCCCAGGAAACTGCCGCTGTTACAGGTATTGCCGACCCACCAGCTACCAAGATCAGTTTCGGCGCTGACCTGCTGTGTTGAGCCAAGAAAATTCTGAAAATGAGCAGAACCAGGGGCGTGGTATTCGCCAATAAACTTAACTTCAGCTTTCACAAAACCAAGGCTGACGAAGTCTATATTAATCGGTGTCTCAAGTGATACTTCAGAAAACTCACCATTTGCATCTGCAATCGGATAAATTTGCGAAAACCAACCCGTACTGCCAACTGTGCTGCTGATAACAGCAGGGTTCAACTGGGCAACCACCGAGGCAACCTGACCGGCAAGAACTTCAACCGGGAAAGAGTTATCAAGATAATCAGGGTGCGAAGCTCTGACATTGTAAACCCCAGCCGGCAGATCGGCGAAATTGAACTGACCGGCACTGTCTGAAACTGCTGAGTAATTGGTGCCTTCAAGGGCAATCGCCACGTCTGCCAGTTTGGCGCCATTCACGAAGTTTTCGATATTACCGGCGAGATTACCCGTAGTTACACCGGTAACAGGTATCGGAACCAGTTCGGAACCAATTTTAACCACCGGCAGCAGCATGAAGAAATTGAGTTTGCCGAATTTCCATTTGGTGAGGCGGTGCAGAAACTTAACTTTGAGAACGGTTTCGTAGCCATCTTTAAGTTCAAATTTGCCAACGAAACGAATCTTTCTTGAGGGAACAGTGACTTTGTAAGTTGTGCCATCAACATTGATTTCGGCAGCCTTAACCGAGAATTCCATGTAGTTGTAGCGACCGGCCGGCAGGTTCTGTTCAGCGAGGATATCAGAAAGGGTAGCGGCCGAGAGAAGATCGACCTTGCGCACTGGCATAGAAATATTGGTCTTAACGCCAAGTTCAGACTTGACCATCATCTTCTCAAAGGTTATAAAGATATTGTCAGTTACATCGGCAGACAAAAGAGAAACACGCAGTCTCGAGGCAGCCTTCTTGACATCATCTCTGAAGCAGTGCCCAATTTTGTGTGCTGATTTGGCAAAGGTGTATTTGCGGTCGACCGGTTTGGTGTATGAGCTTGCCATTACCTGGGGTTTAGCCGAGTTCACAGCCTGCGCCGACTGCTGAGAACTGGCAACGGAGGTACTGCCAACCGGGTTTGAATCACCGGACTTCATGAAAAAGCAGCCGGTGAGCATGGGTATGACGACAGCTATGGCGAGAGCCAGCAGTAACTTCCTGTTCATAATTAATGTCCTCCAGATTCTAAACGAAATATCGGCGCTACTTATAGGTAAGCAAATATTGTACCCATTATCTTTATTGACGAACGCCAGTCTAGCGATTCCCTCATTCGGCAAGGGTTTCGCTCAGGCACATTCACCGGGTGCATCCATGACCGCCGGCGGACAAAAGAGGATTTTTTCCCTACTGCTTTTCTTTTTGGTAGGTATTTTTTACCCTTCAACGTCCTACAGTGTACAGACCATATACTATGCCACTTCATCAGCAGATATTCTTCTCGCAAGTTTTTCGTTTTCACCTGCAACCGATGAACGCAACTATCTTTTCCCCGACCGTGTGTATTTCAACGCATCCGGAAGCGAGCAAACGTTTAAAGCGGGCACCAACCCAATACCATTTCCAGTCTGGAGTGCAACTTTTCCTATTCAGACATGGGACTCTAAATTCCTCGTAGCTAGCTCCTCGACAGCTGTTTTATATGATGGTTGCGCACAGATAGTCCAGTTTCCGGCAGATTTCGTCACACCAGGACTGCGGAATAAATTCATTCTCACAACAATGAAACTTCTCAGTCGGGAAATCTTTTCAACAGTGTATTCAACTTCATCCGACCTGCTGAAAACCCCTTATATAGAAAAAAACCAACTTAGCACCACAATCAATACGGCAAAACCTCATGCTACTGTTGTAAGCAAAAACAAAATCTACGTTTTCTGGATCGACAACACTTCAAACTTGCGGGTTGCTTCCTCCATCGATGCCACATCCTGGACTGACGAAGGAGCTGTAGCCGGCAGCGGAATAGACAGCAACCTGGGTCCATACGGCTGTCTGATCAAATCAGGCTCAAATGAATATATTGCTGTTGCCTTTCGAACAAGCACCACAACTATCAAAATCATCAGTTTTCCCGACGGCACAATCTCTCCGTACGATTCGACCACAATCAACACAGGCGCAAAAAACGTTGACGGCAGTGCAGTTTCGCTCAGTCAAAACCCCCGCAATGGCAGAGTTGTGCTTTCTTGGTATTGCGAAGTCGACAAAAAGATTTACTTTCACTCCGGCAAATTTGAGCCGGCTATCCCGGGAAGATTTTCATTTACAGCCCTTCCCACTTCGGTTGATACAGGCAAAAATTTCAGTGGAACTTACGGATTAGGCTCTTCGGGTGGACCCAACTTTGAAAACAGCCTGATCTTGCCATCTGCAGCGGGGCTGTATAACTACATCATTAAAGATGGCAACATCGTACAAGGGGAACTTCTTACTCCGGCAGGGCATCCAACGCAATTCAATTTTTTCGAGAATGGCGACTGGTATTGCGGATTGGTAATACTTTCAAGCCTGTCAAAATTTGATTTTTATACCCGCAAACTTAAATTTCCCGATAAATGTTCGTGGCAGGCTGACCAGAAGGTATTGCACCTCGAAGGGCCGCCGCAGACTGGCAGCCAGGTTAGAATCGCGGTGGATTTTGCCGAACCTAAAGCCGAATATTCTAAGGTCAGAACGGTCAATGCCGGCACGGTTGGCGGTTTTCGCGATTTGGCGAGCGGATATCGAGTTATTGCAAGTTTTCCAGCGGGCAACGAGCACTTTTTTTCGCTGTATTTTGATAAGCCGATGCGCCTGGCCAGTTACCCGATTCTCATTGGCGTTAATGCGCCGGTAAGACTGTTTGATTCACTCAATCAACCGGTTGCCATTACCCACATCGCCAGCACCGCCAATGAACTTGTTTTTCGACCCGTTGACGACCTGCAGCTCAACGCTACCTATAAAATTTCAATTGCCAGCAGCGTCATCGACAATAACGGTTCGCAGATCTATGAAAATGCAACCTTCACCTTCACCACCCAGAATTCGTCAAGTCAGGTGCAGACAGACGAAATCAACAGTATCGCCGCCTTCAATACCCAGGCAAACGCCATTGCCGGCAGTGGGGGCGAAATTGCTTCGGGCAGTGAAGTCAATTCCAGCGCCACGATTTATCTGCGTGTTAACTGCGTTGACCCGGCCTTCAACACTATCGACACCCTCAGTGCCGATGTGGTTATTGATGACGCGGCACCGTTAACAACGCTCACCCTGACCGAAAGTGCCGCCAATTCAGGCGCTTTTATCGGCAGCTACACCATCTCTTCGCCGACCGGCGGCACGCATACCTGCAAATTCAAAACCGCCAAATCGAGCGTTTATCACCCTGTTTATGTCAGTTTTCCAACTCTTGCCCCGGGCACACCAGCTTCAGCAGCCATCAACGTGCCGGTCAACTCTACCATTACGGTAATCGCCGATGAATCGCTCAATGAGCCGGTTGACCCCGCCAACATTTCACTGCTGCTTGACGGCAACCCGGTGGCCCATTCCTTTGTCTATACCAATGCGTCGAAGCAGATCACCATTACCCCGACCGCAACCCTGGCCAGCGAAAAAACCTATATCGTCTCGGTCAGCAAACTAAAAGATGCCAGGGGCAACCCGCAAATTCAACCACTGGCCTACAGTTTCACGGTTGAAGACAAAACCCCGCCGATTCTCACGCCCGCGTCACCGGCATCGGCGACTCTAAATGTGCCCATCGGTGCAACACTGACTGTTTCGACAAGCGAATCACTTGCAGCGGCGTTGGTTAATAACAGCAATATCACATTGACAATCGATGGCAGCACCGTTCCGGCAGTCGTAAGCTATGACGATGCTACAAAGCTGATAACCATTGATCCGACTGGCTCACTTGGCAGCGAAAAGCTCTGTGTGGTCAGCGTTAAAAATCAGACCGACCTGCGCGGCAACCCACAAACAGCCGATCTGGTCTACAGCTTCACAGTCGAAGACAAGACCGCCCCCCTGTTGAGCAGCGTCAGCCCGGGCAATCTGAGCGTTGGCATCGCCATTAACAGTCTTCTCACCATTGATTTTTCAGAGAATATAGCAGCAGGTTCAGTCGACAAAAACTCTGTAAAACTGTTCAAAAACGGCGTAATTGCCAATTACAGCCTCAGTGTCAGCGGAAATCGCATTACCATCGACCCCGACGATATCCCCGAAGGCTACATGCTGCCCGACACAACCTACAGAATCGAGATCAACGGCGGAGTGACCGACCTGCCCGGCAACGCATTCAACCCCTCCCCGGCCCCTTTCACCTCGACATTTACCACCATGGGTTCCCAGACTCCGCCAACTGCGATCAGCACCGTCAAACTTTACTCTGACGAGGCATTCAGCAGCCAACTGCCGGCTGATGCCGATTACCCCTATACCGGCACTCTCTACATCGAATTTTCAGGTACTGATGGCCAACCACTGACCCGCGACAGCACCATCGCCTCAATCTCGACCGGGGTAACGGCAACTCTGACCGAAACAGCCTCAAGCACAGGGGTTTATCGCGGTTCAACCACATTCGCGGGGCTGAATGACCGCTTCAGGCTCAAAACCCAGTCAACCATCAACCCGGCTGCCAGCGCGGCACTGTTGATAACCTGGCCGGCAATTTCTCCGGGCTTCCCCGCTTCGGGGGCTGTGAATGTTCCGGTCAATTCAACTATAACCTTTGTGGCCGATGAATCACTCAATCCGGCAAAGGTCAACAATACAAACCTGACACTCTCGGTGAACGGAACAGCTTTAAGCACAGTCGTCAGCTATGACGACACCCTGAAACAGATCAGCATGAAACCTGCTGACCCTCTGCCCAGTGAAAAACTCTGCATCGTATCAGTCAGCAATCAGGCCGACATTCACGGAAACCCCCAAATCAAGCCGATAGTAATCAGTTTTTCTATCGAAGATAAGACGCCACCGACCATCACTGCGGTAAGTCCGGCCGACTTGTCAACCGGAATTCTTATTAACAGGCTGCTAACCTTGGATTTTTCTGAAAATCTCGCCGGCAGCTCAGTCGATAAAAATTCGGTAAAACTGCTGAAGAACGGCAACCCTGCCAGCTACAGCCTCAGTGTCAGCGGCAGCCGCATCACCATAGACCCCGACGACCTTGTTGAAGGCTTTATGCACCCTGAAACTGTTTATCTGATCGAAGTCAGCAACGGCGTCACTGATTTGCCGGGCAATGCTCTGGCCGCCCCATTTGCTTCGTCGTTCACCAGCATGGCTTCGCAGACTACGCCTGTTTCCATCAGCAGTGTCAAACTTTTCTCAGACAACACTTACTCTGCAAGCTCCCGGTTATCTGCGAATGCTGATTACGCTGGCAGCGGCACCCTCTACATTGAGTTTGCCGGGGTCGATGGACAGAGCCTCACCCGCGACGCCACCATCGCTTCAATCTCTACCGGGCAGTATGCAACTCTGCAGGAAACAGCCTCAGCAACCGGGATTTTTCGAGGTTCAATCTCTTTCGCCGGGCTTGCTGATCGTTTTAAACTCAATGTTCAATCGACGTTAACCCCCTTAGCGAGTGAAACACTGCTGGTCACCTGGCCGACGCTCGCTCCGATTGTGCCGGCATCAGGTGCTGTCAACGTGCCGGTCAATTCAACAATAACGATCAGTGCCGATGAACCGTTGAATGCCGCACAGGCGACTTCGGCAAATGTTACCTTGGCTCTCAACGGAAGCGCTGTCGAAGCTCCGGTCAATTATAGCCCGCTGCTCAGGCAGATTACCCTGACCCCAACCACCCTGCTTGCCAGCGAAAAAACCTACCTGGTAACGGTCATCAACCAGAAAGACCTGGTCGGCAACCCACAGACCGCGCCGCTGGTCTACAAGTTCACTATTGAAGACAAAACGCCACCGACCATAACCGGGGTTTACCCGGCCAACGGGGCAGCAGCAGTAACCATTGATCGCTTGCCGCTCATTACATTTTCTGAAGCAATTGCCCCAGGCTCGATCAGCAAATCTTCGATAAAACTGATACGCAACGGCTCGGCCGCGAGCTACAGCCTCAGCCTGACGGGCAATAAACTGAGTATAGACCCTGACGACGGAGCCGATCAGGGTATGACCGCGAGTTCAACCTACCAGATCGAAATTACCTCTGCCGTTCAAGATCTTGCCGGGAACTCACTTCTCAATCTTCCTGAGCCATTCCGCCTGTCTTTTAGTACCCAGCCACATACCACCCCGCCGACCGACATTACCAGCATTTCATTATACAAAGATCCGCTGCTGATAACCGCCTGGGGCAACAATGAAAAGATTCCCGCTTCAACAACCGTTTATCTCAAGCTGGTCGGCAGCGATGGAGCCACCCAGACCCGCGATCTGGCCACCGTCAGCCTTTTACTGTCATGGGGCCAGAACATTGAATTCAACATTCAGGAAACTGCCTCAAACTCAACCGGCTACTATATTGGTCTGTTTTCGTTCGCAACTTCGCCGCTCTACGGTGTTCCAACCCCCCAGCCCCCAGTAAGCGCCGGCCAGTTAACTTTTGCGGCCAGCCAGAAGCCAGCCATGGCCGCCACTCTCTCGATAACCTTTCCAGAATTGCAGCCGGCCCAGACGACCGTTACAACGCTCAGCGGCTCAAGTGCAGCGGCCGGTGCCAATAACGCCAGAATCGACACCTCAATAATCCTCAGCTTTTCTGACAGCCTGCTCGACAGCGGCAACGCCACCGCGATTCAAATCAGCTCAGGCAGCACCGCATTGCCGGCCAACCGGGTTCTTTCCGCCGACCAAAAGCGCCTCACCATAATACCGACCAGCCCGTTGCCTTACAACAGTATCATCAGCATTAGCGGTTCCTATTCTGATGCCGGGTTGAAGTCGCTGCTCGGCAACCCTCTTTACCGGCCATTCAATTTTAACTTCACCACCCAGCCAGGTCGGTCTCCCCCCGCAGCAATTTCAAGTCTGAGGTTGTTTCCTGACGCAGCCATGTCACCTTTAAACGCCTATGTTTCGGGTCAGGATTTTAAAGCCACCGGTATTTTATATGTGGAAGCCGCTGGCATAGACGGGTCACCCAACACTATCGACACTACCATGGCCCTTTTATCAACCGGCCAGAAGGTCGAACTGACAGAGACCAGTGCCGGCTCAGGCATTTATCAAGGTTCTGCCGCCTACGCCAATCTCTCTGACGGTTTTATTTTGAGCGCCGTCTCTGAGGTCAATCCGGCTGCCAGCCTTAGTCTCACACTCAGTATTCCTGAATTATTGCCGATTGCCCCCGCTTCAGCTGCCACAGGCGTTTCTTTCGCGACGAGTGTTTCTATTCGTGCTGACGAAGCGCTGAATTCAGCAACAGTTAATACTTCTTCGCTAAAGCTCTTTAGCGACGGAATAGAAACCGCCGGTTCGGTCTCTCTGCTTTCAGACCGAATGACCATGGTATTTGCGCCGGCCCAGAACTTAAAATTCGGCGCAACCTGCCTCTGCCAGGTTGATGGCGTTACCGATCTGGCAGGCAACCCGCCGGCCGGCCCGCTCTACTTTACCTTCTCCGTACAATCGGGCACTGTCGCTCCGGTTGTTATAACCTCGCTCAGGGCATTTTCTGACGCAGACTACAGCAACCAGCTCGCCAATGGCTCAAAAATCGCGCCGGCTACAACCATATTTGTAGAAATAGCGGCAACCGATTTGTCAGCAAGCACAATCGACACAACTGAAGCTATTCTGAGCACCAGTGTCTCCGGAAAAACTCTTAAAACAGCCCTGATAGAAACATCCGCCGCATCAGGCCTGTTCCGTGGCTCGGTCAGCATTTTTAACGACCAGAATGCCCTGCTCACAGTATTCTCGGCTGCTGATAACGCAAAAAAAACCACTCTAAGAACCTTTAAGCTGCCAGAATATCTGATTTTACAGCCGGCATCAGGTTCAACCGATATTTATCTAGATACCGTATTCGAGATTGAAGCAGGCAAAGCTCTTGCCCCTGCCTCAGTCAGCACCGCCAGCGTTCTTTTGGCTGGCAGCAGCGGTCTTGCGAGCTATGCCGTAACTCTGCCGGCCCCCGACCGTATAAGAATTAAAACCGCTCTGCTGCCATCAGAAGTCTATCATCTGAAGCTGACGGCCCAGATTTACGACAGTGAGGGGCTTGCCTGCCCAGAGGTCGTCGCAAAATACACTACCATCACCCAGGAGTTTAAAGAATTCACTCTGTATGCCGATGCGGCATTTTTTGAGCCGATTGCTGCTGACGGCGAGGTTGAGGCTGGAACCACGGTTTACGCGAAGTTGAAGGCGGTTAACACCCGTCTGACCGATACGGAAACGGCGACCT
>Ga0116170_10001264_pt1 | contig 25779 bp, 25 predicted proteins | sample AD_JPNHW1_MetaG_FD_89797 | JGI IMG/M metagenome (GOLD analysis project Ga0116170, IMG submission 89797) | Active sludge microbial communities of municipal wastewater-treating anaerobic digesters from Japan - AD_JPNHW1_MetaG | ecosystem: Engineered > Bioreactor > Anaerobic > Digestate | place... | reverse complement strand
TGATTTACAGAGTTTTTACAAAATTTACTCTGATTATTAAATTTTATTAAATTTGTGTTTAACCAAAAATAAATTACATGGAAAATCAGGAAAAATACCGTGCTGAACACATGGAGCACAAAAAAGGTGCGCCGGTTGTAATGATATTTACAACAGTTGTTCTAACTCTTGGCTTAATAGGACTGGTTGCCCTCTACTATTCCCAGAAGAACAAAATGGTTGAGATGGAACAGGTTCTTACTGAAGAAAAAGATTCACTGGCCAATGAATTAAGAATGATGATGTACGGCTATGACACATTGAAAACCAGTAACGATACTCTTAATGCAAAGATAGATCGCCAGAAAGGCAAGATTAAAAGACTTCTTGACATCAATGCTTCAAATGCCGTTCTGATACGTAAATACAAAGCTGAAATTTCAACCATGAGGGAGATAATGAAGAGCTACATTGTTCAGATAGATTCACTGAACACCAGGAATAAGGCTCTCGTTGCTGAAAACATGGAGGTGAAACAGCAAATAGCCAGCGTTCAGGAAACCAATGTCGCACTTACCCAGGTAAAAGACTCCCTGACCAAAAAGGTGACGGTAGCCTCGGTGATACAGGCAAAAGACATTGTTGCTGTTGCCTTGAATAAAAAACGTAAAGAGACCTCAGAGGTAAAACGCCTCGATAAGGTTCGCGTCTGCTTTACACTCCGCGAAAATGCCATTGCAACTCCCGGAAATAAAATTGTTTATCTGCGTGTCATCAGACCCGACCAGCTAGTAATCACCTCTTCTCCCGATAACCTCTTTGAGGTAAAAGGCGAACAAATGATCTTCTCTGCAAACAGGGCGGTTGATTATGCAAACGCTGATATTGAAATGTGTATTTTCCTCGATAATACCGGAGACTTTATTCCGGGCCAATATGCTGTTGAGCTTTACCTCGACGGAGATCTTATTGGCTCAAGCTCCTTCACTCTGAAGGGAAGATAGAAATCTATTGAACCATCAGGAGCTGAGAAATAATATTATCAGAAATCATTTTACCCTGGTCCGTAAGTACCAGGGTTTTTTTATTGTTAATAACAAGCCCGTATCTGACAAACTTATCCGACACGTTTACGAGATAATCGGCCATTTCACGATCAAATCTTTTTTCAAGAAATTCAAGATCAATACCCCACATTGTTCTCAGTGACGTCATCACATATTCATTAAACATCGTCCTGATGTCAAGCTCCTCCATCTCAAATGGCACCTGTCCTTTGTTGATTGAACTTATGTACTTCTTTACATTTGATATATTCCATTGCCGCGACTGACCATTGAATGAGTGAGCCGATGGCCCCAAACCAAGATAAGAAACCTGTTTCCAGTAGGAAGAATTATGCAGGGATATGTAACCTTCCTGTGCGAAGTTAGATATTTCATAATGAACAAAGCCCCTCTTCGCACTTTCGGCTGTTAAAATAGAAAACATTGAGATGCTTGTTTCTTCATCTGTTTCGGTAAGTTTTCCCTGTTCCCTCATCTTTCCGAAACGCGTACCCTCTTCAATTGTAAGATGATAAGCCGAAAGGTGTTTTATTGGAAAAGTAAACATTGTTTCCAGGTCACTTCGGAACTCCTGGAGGGTCTCCCCCGGTATTCCATAGATAATATCGGCGGAGATATTTGTGATGCCTTCTGATGCAGCAAGCTCAACTGCAGTTTTTGATTGTCTGGCATTATGTCTGCGTCCGAGATATTTAAGGGTCCTGTCATTCCACGACTGTACACCAAGGCTTACCCGGTTAAACCCCAGGCGGGCCAGAGCTGAAAAAAATCCAGGGTACACATCATCCGGGTTAACTTCAATAGTCACTTCCGGATTCTCAGATATTTTAAAAATTCTTTTTAATGCTTTAAGTATATCGCCAGCCTCATCAGGTAAAAGCAATGATGGGGTCCCGCCTCCGAAATAAATAGTCTTTATCTCTTCATCAGCTGTATAATTGGCCTGCAGCTCCGCCTCTTTTATCAGGGCATTAATAAAATCCTCCCTCGAATCCTGTGCTGTAATACTATAAAAATCACAATAATTACAGAAGGTTTTGCAAAAAGGTATATGAATATAAATCCCTGCCATTTTTAATATTATCGTTTAAAATTACAAAAGATTTAATATTAGTTTGCTATTTTCACAACCTCAATAAAGACGAAATGTTCTGGTTTATAAAAAAATATTACCTGAGTATCGTTGTGGTGCTTCTGATAATCTGGTTAAGCCTGTCAGATTCAAATTCAATAAACCCGGCAAAGTTGTTTTCATTTCCGTATTCAGACAAAGTTTCTCATCTTCTGGCTTATTCGGGTTTAACCCTTGTATTGCTTTTCGATTCGTGCAATAGAAACATCAGAGGAAAGATCAACTATACTATTTTGTTGATTCCGGCACTATTAGGATTGACATTGGAGTTTCTGCAATACCTTGTAACAAAAACACGTCAGGCCGAAATGATGGATTTTTTGGCTGATGTGGCAGGAATAGTATTATGCCTGCTCTTCGTATATATTCTGAAATCGCTGATTCCGGCGAAAGAAACCCGGTAATAATCCGGCTTCTTAAATAATAACGTCCGAGGATTTTTTTAGTTGTCTTACCAGGCTGTCAATGGTTTTGCCACTGAAGAAGCGGGTGAGTCTTACCTTCTCCTTTCGTAAATCATTATGAAGCAGGCATACTGACTTTCCTGTATCGTAATAACTGCATTTCTCTCCGGTAAGAAGACAACTGTCAAAGAATTCATCACCGTCAATAGCCCTTACTATATCCATAAGCGTAATCTCAGAAGCCGGTCTCATAAGTGAAAAGCCTCCATGCGGCCCTTTGGCTGAATTAAGAATTTTATTCCTGGAGAGTATCTGAAGTATCTTGGCAAGAAAAGGCTGTGGAATTTTAAGCTCACTGGCTATTGTTTTCAAACCTACCATACCATCACCAGATGGTTTGCTGGCAATCAGAAGTACTGCTCTTACTCCGTATTTACACGAACTTGAAAGCATTTCAATAAAGTTTCAGGGGTATCTTGTCTATTCTCCTTTTGTGACGTCCGCCCTCAAAAGAAGTATTTAAAAAGGTCTTCACAATAACAATTGCCTCAGGTTCACTAATGAATCTCCCCGGCAATGCACAAATATTTGCATCATTATGCGCCCTCGCCAAACGACTTATCTCCTCATTCCAGCATAGAGCTGACCTTATTCCCTGATGCTTGTTGGCCGCCATGTTAATTCCATTACCACTGCCACATACCGTAATTCCAAAATTGTAATCACCTGCTTCAACTGCAGTGGCAACCACATGTGCATAGTCAGGATAATCAACACTTTCTTCTGAAAAACAACCGATGTCCTTTACTTCATAACGATTGTTACTTAGCCATTTTAAAATTTTCTCCTTGAGACGAAAACCGGCATGATCCGAAGCAATAATGATTTTTTCCAATTTTATTCTATTTATATGCAAATATATAATCCAGTAATTATTAAAGGTAAAAATTTTTAGCTTTTCCTCCCATTTTTTGACTTTAACTAAAATATTATGTCACCATGCCTTTCAGAGGCTGTTAATAATGCCGGATAGTCTGGTTGTTTTTTGTTAATTTCTTTTCATAAAACCACGTTTTGAACAACCTGTTTTAAAAACCGGAAGTCAAATTTATCTTTTAACCTTTTTAAAAAACTTTTTTAACCGGAGTTCAACATAGAAATCGCTTACCTTTGAAACGCAAGACTTATTAACAAAACTGTACTAACAATTGTTAATTCTACATATAAAATATTGAGATACAAAAAGGAGAATTATTTTGACCTGTTAATAATGTGTTTTTATTGATTTGAAATGCATATTTGCAACCGGAAAATAAAAAACATTTTAACCATATTAACAGCATATAATAACCACCATATTTATATAAACCTCCAAGAAAAATTATAAAAAGAGTTGTTAATAAAATTGACAAAATGTCGAATTCAGAATTTTCAATAAAAAATGATCTGGTAAAAGAAATAAATAGTCTGAGAAAACAGAAAAATGCAGTAATTCTTTCTCATTTTTACCAGACTCCGGATATACAGGATATAGCCGACTTTGTTGGAGATAGTCTTGGACTGTCACAGCAGGCTGCTAAGACACCTGCAGACATTATTGTTTTTGCTGGTGTTTACTTTATGGCTGAAACTGCAAAAATATTATCACCTGATAAAAAAGTTATTATTCCTGACATTGAAGCAGGTTGCTCACTGGCAGACTCATGTAAGAAAGATGATTTTAAAGAATTCATTGATCAATACCCCGGTTATACGATAATAACATATGTAAATACCACTGCTGAAATAAAAGCTCTGAGTGACATTTCATGCACCTCATCAAATGCCAGGCAAATAATTGAATCCTTGCCAAAAGATGAAAAGATAATTTTTGGACCTGACAGGAACCTGGGTAATTACTTAAATAGTCTTACAGGAAGAAATATGATTGTATGGAATGGAGCCTGTCATGTTCATGAACAATTTTCACTTGAATCAATTCTGAAACTGAAATCAGAACATCCTGGAATAAAATTAATTGCTCATCCGGAATGCGAATTACCTGTAAGAATTGCTGCTGATTATATTGGTTCAACATCAGATCTGTTGAAATTCATTAAGGAAGATAATAACGAGTCATATATTGTTGCAACTGAGCCAGGCATTCTTCATAAAATGAAACTTGCAAAGCCTGAAAAAACTTTTATTCCTGCTCCTCCAAGAGATTCTACCTGTGGATGCAGTGAATGTAATTTTATGAAGTTAATTACCCTTGAAAAGATTCGTAATTCTCTTAAATTTGAGAGTCCGGAAGTTATTATTGATCCGGAAATAATTAAAAGAGCTGAAATTCCAATAAAAAGGATGCTTGATATATCTGAGAAACTTGGACTATAAATGAAAGTTAAATTTTTAATACTCTTTCTGTTTATTGCTGCTTCATTGTATTCACAGGATAATGAAGTGATAAAGGACGGTTTTCATCAGTTTAAATATCCGAATGGAGCTGTTTCAAGTGAAGGGATGATTAGAAACGGAAAACCGGATGGATATTGGAAGAGTTATTATATTACTGGTGTGCTTAAATCCGAAGGCAAAAGAACAAGTTATCTTCTGGACAGTATATGGCTGTTTTATAATCAGCGTGGGGATACAATAGAAAAAATAAATTATATCCTTGGAAAGAAAAATGGCTATTATTTAAAGTTCCAGGAAGATCCTATTAAAGGTATGTACCTTGCTTCAAAAGAGCTTTATGCAGGAGACCTGAAAGAGAGTGTGGCAATATTCTACTATCCTGAAGGGCAGATTAGGCAGACAATTCCTTATTATCATGGAAAAAAAGACGGGTTATCAAAAGAATATGACAGAGATGGAAAGATTATAACATTGATGGAATATAAGAATGACTTTCTGATTAACCGGGAAAAGATAAATAAAACAGATGATAAAGGTCTTAAACAGGGAAAATGGCTGGATTTTTATCTAAGCGGAGTCATAAAAACAGAACGTAATTACAAAGATGATCTGTTGCATGGTTATTATAAGGAATACAATGATAAAGGAAAGCTGATTCTTACACTTCTTTATGACAATGGGAAGGTTACAGGAAATGATTTAAGCAACGTTCCTGAGATTGAAGTGGTAAAGAAATATAATGATGCCGGAAGACTAATTTACAGCGGACCATACAAGGAAGGCACTCCTGTTGGTATTCACAGGGAATATAATGATGATGGAACTATTAAAAACGCAAAGATTTACGGGGAAAACGGAATTGTATTGTCAGAAGGGATAGTGGATGAAGCGGGCAATAAAAACGGACCATGGAAAGATTACTCAGCTTCAGGAGATCTTACAGCTGAAGGGCAGTATAGTGAAAACAAACGTGCTGGTATCTGGAAATTCTACGGTGAAAACAAAAAAGTAGAACAGGTAGGCGCTTATAATAACGGAAAAATAAATGGTACCTGGAGATGGTACTATCCTGACGGTGAATTATTGAGAGAAGAAGAATATTACCAGGGAAGAAGGGATGGCAATTATACTGAATATACCAGGGATGGAAATGTAATTACCCAGGGTGTTTATACTGATGGAGAAAGAAATGGTGAATGGACATATAATAACGGTGATAACACTGAAAAAGGAAATTATATTGTAGGCCTGAAAGATGGATTATGGAAAGCATTTTACCCTGATGGAAAGTTAAGATTTAAGGGAGAATTCATACAGGGTAACCCGAACGGACATCATACATTCTTTTATGAGAATGGTAAAGTGATGGAAGAGAGGTATTACAATAACGGGATGAGAACAAAAACATGGAAGAAATTCAGTGAGATGGGCGAGGTAATTCTTACTATAACTTATCGCGATGATATTGAAATTTTCGTCAATGGTGTGAAAGTAAACCTGCCTGAATCAACTCAAAAAAGTATTAAATAACTCTGTGGCTGAAAGTTTTAATATACGGAAGGAAGTAATTACAAACGGCGATGCTGAAATTGAAAAACAGTTGCGCCCGTTAAATTTTGGAGATTTTAAGGGACAGCAGAGAATCACTGATAACCTGAGTGTTTTTGTTACCGCTGCGTTGCAGAGGGGAGAGGCGCTGGATCATGTTTTATTACATGGACCTCCCGGACTGGGAAAAACTACACTTGCAGCTATTATAGCAAACGAACTGAAAGTAAAACTGCGAATTACCTCAGGGCCAGTACTTGACAAGCCGGGAGATCTTGCCGGACTTCTTACCACCCTTGACACAGGCGATGTATTGTTTATTGATGAGATACATAGACTTAGTCCGGTAGTGGAAGAATATCTTTATTCTGCAATGGAGGATTATCAGATTGATATTATGATTGATAAAGGTCCAGCGGCAAGATCTGTTCAGTTAAAATTAAATCCGTTTACACTTATTGGGGCAACAACCAGATCTGGTTTACTGACCAGTCCTCTACGTGCACGTTTTGGAATAAAGTTTCATCTTGAGTATTATGATACTCCTGTATTAAAAGGAATAGTAAAACGATCAGCGTCAATACTGAACGTTGAGATTGATGATGATGCAGCGCATGAAGTTGCATTAAGAAGCAGAGGTACACCACGTATTGCAAATGCGCTTTTAAGAAGGATCAGGGATTTTGCACAGGTAAAGGGATCAGGTAAAGTGGATCTGAATATTACACGTTATGGCCTTGATGCTTTGAACATTGACAAACATGGCCTGGATGAGATGGATAACAGGATCCTTAAGACGATAATTGAAAAGTTCAAAGGCGGGCCTGTTGGTTTAACTAATATTGCTACGGCAATAGGGGAAGACTCAGGAACAGTTGAAGATGTCTATGAACCATTCCTTATTAAGGAAGGTTATATCAAAAGAACACCCCGGGGAAGAGAAGCTACCGAAATTTCTTACAGGCATCTGGGACTGGTTCCAGGAAGCGATAATCTTTTATTTTAAGGCTAGATAATTACGTTACTTATCTTTTCAAGACTCTTAACATCAAGAACTTTTATTCTTCTGCCATTAAGTTCAATTATCCTGTCAGTTTTAAATTCTGAAAGAAGTCTGATGACTGATTCAGTTGCAGTACCTACAATATTTGCCAGCTCTTCACGTGTAAGTGAAATGCGAAGATATTTCTGTTCATCTATACCAAAATCGTTTACAAGCTGAAGAAGAACCTCGGCAAGCCGTTCTCTTACAGTTTTTTGTGCAATATCGGTAATATAGGAATTTGCTTCAGCAAGCTCGTGACAGGTCAGTTTAACTATCTCAAACGAGAATGATGGATTTGTCTTGACAAACTGAATAAGGAGTTCAGATGGTATAAAGCATACATGACAATCTTCAACAACTTTAGCCGATGTACAGGCTGGTTCATTACTGAGAACAGAACGGTATGCTATTATCTCTCCCTTTCTGGCGAATCTTATTATCTGTTCTTTGCCATCTATCCCGGTTTTAAATACCTTAATTATTCCTGAATTAATGCAATAGAAACCACTTATCCTATTACCTTCATTATAAAGGATATCGCCACGTTTGTACATGCGGAAATCCTTTTCATAATTGAGACGTTCAATCTCATCCCTGGTCAGAAAACGAAACACTGATCCTGTCTCGAAAGCGCATTTATCGCAAAATGATATAGGAAACTCATGCTGTTTCATATTATTCTCAGTTTATCATGCAAAGATTGTAAATAGAGTTGAAATTATTAAGTAAATATTCGTAAAAATGATATTTAACATGTTTTCAAAAATGCCATAAAGTGATAACAACTTAAATATCAATATTGTTGTGAAAGTTTAAAATATTAATAAAAAACAAAAGCCTGAAAAAGTGATTTTTCACATATTCAGGCTTTGAAAATTGATGAATATCTTATTTAAATGATCTCAGTTTTGAATTGACCAAGGAACCTGATATCATTTTCAAAGTATAATCTAAGGTCGTTGACGCCATACTTTAGCATTGCACTTCTTTCTATACCCATACCAAAGGCAAATCCGGTATATTTCTTTGAATCAATGCCACATGCCTCAAGAACATTAGGGTCAACCATACCGCAACCGAGTACTTCCAGCCAGCCTGTTCCTTTACAAACATTACATCCTTTACCACCGCAGAGGCTGCAGCTTACATCCATTTCAGCCGATGGCTCGGTGAAAGGGAAAAATGAAGGTCTTAGTCTTATTTCAGCATTTTTTCCAAAAAATTCCCTGGCAAAGAATAAAAGTGTCTGACGGAGGTCAAGGAAGGATACATTTTCAGCTATATATAGTCCTTCAATCTGATGAAAAATGCAATGTGCACGGGCTGATATGGCTTCGTTTCTGAAAACCCTGCCCGGAGCCAGAATACGGATAGGAGGTTTTTGAGTCTGCATTACCCTTACCTGTACAGAAGAGGTATGAGTACGTAGCAAAACATCTTCCGGGCTACAATCGTCAGCTGATTTACGGCTTACATAGAATGTATCCTGCATGTCACGTGCCGGATGTTCCGGAGCAAAGTTTAGTCTTGAAAAAACGTGATCATCGTCTTCTATTTCAGGACCATAAGCCACAGTAAAACCAATCCTTGAGAATATGTCAATAATCTCATTTCTGACAAGAGAAATAGGATGCCTTGATCCATAAGTATATGGAACAGGAGGCATGGAAAGATCTGTAGAATCAGAAGCTGTATCTGTAAAGGATAAGGACTCTTTGTAAGAATTGAATTTATCGGTTGCCAGTTGCTTAAGCACGTTCAACAATCTGCCGGTCTCCTTTTTCTTTTCAGGCGGAACGTTACGGAAATCTTCAAACAATAATGAAATCTCTCCTTTTTTACTAAGGTAACTTAGTCTGAACTGTTCAAGCGACTCCTGGCTATCTATGTTAAAACTTTCAATTTCTTTTGTTAACTGTGAAATTTTATTCTCCATAACTCAATCTATTTAAGAATCTTTACTTTTAAGATTCTAATGTCTTTAACTGGTTTATCATTCATGTCGGTAGTAGCTGAAGCAATTGCATCAACCACATCCATTCCTGAAATAACTTCTCCGAAGATAGTGTAGCTTCCATCGAGGAAAGGAGTTCCTCCAATGGTTTTATAAACATCTTTGCGCGGTTTGGACAGTTTGTAGGGGCCTTCCTTTTCAGTGAGATCATTATACTTGGTCATGGCATCCTGCTGAATAGTCTCATCAGAAACTAAGTCACCAGCCTTTTTATGCCTGGCACGTTCATTTTCAAGCAATTTATAATATTCGTATTGCTTACGATTATATTCAATTCTCTGCTCCATTTTCGGAAAGTCGGCATCAGTATATTTTTTACCCTGAACAATATAAAACTGTGTTCCTGATGAATTTCTTGCAGGGTTGACATCGTCACCTTCCCGTGCAGCAGCAATTACACCTCTTTTATGAAAAAGCGAATCGCTTATTTCAGCAGGTATATAATATTCATATTTACTCTTTTCTGATTCAGGAATAGATACATTTGTTGCGACATCGCCTGTCTGGATCATGAATTCCCTGATAACCCTGTGAAATGATACACCGTTATAAAACCCGGATTGAGCGAGCTTTATAAAATTGTCACGATGAACAGGTGTCTGATCATACAGAACAATTGTAATAGTTCCGGCGGTGGTCTTTATCTCAGCACGTGTTCCTTTTGGAACATTGCTTTTGCAGGCAGATAAAAATAAAATTACTGCAATGGAAATTAGAATATTTTGCTTCATAATCGGTTATTCTTATAGTTGACAAAGATATTTATTATCTCGCAACATTAAATAAGTAAAGAAATACACGAATTAAAGGTTAATAACTTTTAACAACAGAAGAGAGACTTTAATTTTTTATTGTGAACAGGCTCATACTCTATTTTTATATTTGCGTAGAATTATCAGGTAATGAATGACGTAAAAAAGCTGGCAGGGCAAACTCTTATTTATGGACTGGGTACCATTGTACCAAGATTTTTAAATTATATTGTATTAACTCCTTTTTATACAAGAGTTTTCATTAATAAAGCAGAGTATGGTGTAGTTACTGAATTATATGCCTGGATGGTAATTGCACTTATATTGCTTACTTATGGCATGGAAACAGCCTACTTCAGGTTTGCAAACAAAGAAAAGGATCCGGCTAAAGTTTACAGCACCTCAATAATTACACTTTTTACAACTTCTGCCTCTTTTGTTTTATTGGTCTTCTTTTTTATAGGTCCTGTTTCTTCATTTTTTAATTACAGTGATCATCAGGAATATATAAAAATGTTTGCATTGATTGTAGCAATTGATGCTTTTTCAGCTATTCCGTTTGCTTACCTGAGATCCAAAAAGAAACCGTTGATATTTAGTACATTAAAAATATTGAATGTAGTTGTTTCTTTAGGACTTGCATATTTCTTTTTAAAGTTCGCTCCTGATATATTAAAAAATGGTGGAAAATGGGTGCTAAAGGTTTATAATCCTGATTTTAAAGTTGGTTATGTTTTTCTTGCAAATCTGCTTGGATCGGCATTTACCCTGATTTTACTGATACCTTTTATTGTTAAGGTAAAACCTTCATTTGATAAGGGGCTTTTAAAAAGAATGCTTTCATATAGCTGGCCGTTACTCGTTGGTGGTCTTGCAGGTTGTCTGAATGATGTACTGGACAAGATATTGCTGAGACGAATGCTTGGAGAAGAGGGTTTAGCAACAGTTGGGGTTTACGGAGCAGGATATAAGGTTGCCATATTGATGTCGCTTTTTATTCAGATGTACAGATTTGCAGCAGAGCCGTTCTTCTTCGAAAGGGCTGGCAACAAAGACAGAAAAGAAACATATGTTGTCACTATGAAATACTTTGTTATTGCAATGGTGATACTTTACCTGGGTATTAATCTGTATATGGATTTTGTCCAGATATTGATTGGACGTATTTACAGGGAATCATTGGTTATAGTTCCTATTGTAAGTCTTGCATATCTGATGTTTGGAATTTTTATTAATCAAAGTATCTGGTACAAGATTGAAGATAAAACAATAATAGGTGTTTACCTGACAATTATCGGTGCAGCTGTGACAGTTATACTGAATGTATTATTTATACCTAAGTTTGGATATATGGCTTCGGCGTGGGCTACCTTTGCATCATATTTTACAATGGTTATTGCGTCGTTCTGGATTGGACAACGGCATTATCCTGTAAATTATGATATTAAAGGAATGATACTTTATATTGGTATGGCAGTAATTATGATTCTGATTCAGAGAAGTATAAATTCAGGTTCTGTTCTAATAAATACTGCTGTAGCCACTGCTTTAATGCTTTTGTTTATTTTTATTGCAAACAAAAGAGATAAATTTATCAGTGTATATCTTGGAAAAACTATATGAAAATAAAAGTTGTAAATATTTCAGGCAATCCAATGCCTGAATACAGCACTGTTCATTCTGCCGGGATGGATATAAGAGCAAACCTTCCTGAACCAGTTACAGTTATGCCGTTAAAAAGAATGCTTATTAAGACTGGATTATTCATTCAGATACCAGAAGGATATGAAGCACAGATTAGACCAAGAAGCGGACTGGCATTAAAAAACGGTATAACGGTACTGAATACTCCCGGAACAATTGATGCTGACTACAGAGGCGAAATAGGTATAATTATTGTTAATCTTTCTGATGAGCCATTCATTATTAATAATGGTGACAGAATTGCACAGATGATAATTTCAAAATACGAAAGAGCTGAGATGGTTAAGGTTGAAGAGTTAGACTCTTCTGAACGAGGCACAGGTGGATTTGGACATACAGGAAAAGGATAAAATGAAGGGAAAATTGCTTTTGATATTTACCATTGCTGCAGCATTTACAGCATGCTCGAGGTATATTGCTCAGAATGGTGAAACAGCTATTACAACAAAAGGTAACGAGGCACAATATGATTACATGTTATCAGAGGCCTACAGGCAAAAGTATCTCGGGTCAATGGCTGATGCAGTAAAGTTGTTTGAGGAATGTAAGAAAAGCTTCCCGGAGAAAGCTGTGCCATATTTTGAGCTGGCACAGATATACTCGTTCCAGGGAAATAAATCAGATGCAAAAATTAATGCACTGAGAGCGGAAAAGTTAGAGAAGGATAATTATTGGTATAAAATGTTTTGCGGAGGACTTTATTCCAGTGAGAAGAATATTGATTCTGCAATAGTGTTTTTTGAAGGAGCACTAAAACTAAAGCCTGATGATAATGATATTAAGGCAGTTCTTGGGCAGGCATACCTCCAGGCAGGAGATCTGTTGAAGGCTGAGAAAGTTCTCCGGCAACTGACTGATAATGGTGAATATAATGAAACTGATATTTTCAATATAGTAAACAGCCTTATCGAAGCAAAACATTTTAAAGAGGCTGAAGAATGGACAAAAAAACTGGTTAAGCAGAACACAGAGGAGGTAAAGTATCAGGCAGTACTGGCAGAGATTTACAGGTTTGAAGGAAAGAACAATCTTGCCGATAGCTGCTATAATTCAATAATTGCAAGTAACCCAAATGATGGCGAATCACAAATGCTTGTGATGAATTATTTAATAGAAAAGGAAGATTACGAAAATGCATCATCATTCCTTGGGTCAATTCTTGAAAATAACAGCATAACACGCGAAAGAAAGGTAGATTTTCTAAGGTACCTGCTTAATGACACGACTTTTGTAAAAACGAAATTCAGTGTTTTGGAGAGTAATCTTATAAAGGTAGAAGGTCAATTCCCCAATGATGAAGAAGTATACTCATTAAGGGCACAGGTATACGAGATGATGGGCTTAAAGGAAAAAGCAATCGAGCGATACTATGAAATAAGAAAAGAAAACAAGAGTACCTTTTATTCAGATCAGAAACTGATCATTCTGCTTGCGGAGGAAAAGAGGTTCGAAGAATTATTTAATGTTGCAAAGACATTTGCAACGAACTACAATAAAAGTATACTGGGAAAAGTTTATTACGGAATAGCGGCCGTGGAACTAAAGAAGTACGACATTGCTGAGGAGGAATTTGATAAAGCAATGATCCTGGCAGGAAATGACGAAAAAATGCAATTCTCAGTATTATCAGCTCAGGCTGACCTGGAATACAGACAGAAAAATTTTGAAAAGTCGTTTACCTTATTGGAAAGCGCATTAAAGATTGAGCCTGAGGATGCTGGCACGCTTAATAACTATGCATATTACCTCGCAGAGAACAACAGCGACCTTAAAAGGGCTTTTCAGATGGCAGCTAAAGCTATTAAGAAGGAGCCTCAGAATGGAACTTACATTGATACATATGGCTGGGTATTATACAAAATGGGAAAATATAAACCAGCTCTGAAAGAGATAAAAAGGGCTCTTGACATGTCAAAAGATCGTGATCCGGAATTGCTGGAGCACATGGGTTATGTTTTGAAATCGCTTAGGAAATGTGATGAGGCAGTGAATTACTGGCAGGAGTCATTAAAGCGGGATCCGGCTAAAACATACTTAAATGAAGAGATAGAAAAATGCAAAGCAAGGTAACTGTTGGTGTTTTCATATTCCTTACAATGCTGATGGCCTCATGTTCATCAGCCAGAAAGGGAAAAAGTATTTCTGTTTCAAACAACTCAAATGCTACAGAGTACAAAATACTAGATTTGTCAGTAAAAAATAACCTGCTTGAAAAGGGGTTTATTTTAAAAAATGCAAAATTGAACATCTCAAGTAAGAATTATAGCGGAAACATGAGTCTTGTTGCCAGGGTTAATAAGGATGGTGATTTTATGGCAATTGGAAAAGGGCCGGTAGGTATCGAAGTATTCAGAGTTTATGGAGTTAATGATTCAATATGGGTCATTGACAGGATAAACAGAAGAATCTATGAAGGAAGATCAAATAGTGTTTACGAGAAATATGGCTTACCTTCAGATTTCTGGAGACTGATTATAGGTGACATTCCTGAATCAACTGCTCTTAATACGGAAACAGTTTCAAAAAGCAAAAACGAAATTGATGCTTTCAGTAATGACGACGTGTATGACAGGGATTTAATTATTGACCGGAGCGTGTTAAAAGTAAAGGAGCTTAATATTTATTCACATGAACTGGGGGAGGATATAACATTTGAATACAGTAATTTTAAAAGAGAAGATGGAAATATTTACCCGGGTACTGTAATTGTTGATTCAAAAAGCCCGATGTTCCACGTGGAAATGAATATTGAAAATATATCATGCGAAGTTCAGGACAGTATTAAGAAGAAATTACCTGATTACAGATCATTTGGTCTATGAAAAAATTATTGGTTCTGATAGTTGCATTTATTTTGGCTTTCCCCCTCGCAGCGCAAACCAGGAAGGAGCTGGATGAAAAGAAGAAGAACACGCTGGAGGAAATTGAATATGTTGACAAACTTCTTAAGAAAACAACAAAGGAAAAGTCTGAGAACCTGAACGAGATACAGGTAATTGGTAAGAAATTGAGTCTCAGGGAAAAAATCATTAATGAATATGGAGATGAAATAACACTTCTGGAGTATAGAATGTCGTTGAATAAGATTGCTTGTGAGATGATGGAGAATGACCTGAAGACTCTGGGAGAAGAATATAAAAAGTCAATAATCAATGCTTATAAAACCACCAAGGGAAATCCTACCATTGCATATGTGTTTGCATCAAGAGATATTAACCAGGGATATAAACGACTGAAATATATTCAGCAAATTGCCAGCTATCGAAGAAATGAAGCAGAAATTATAACGGATATTTATACTCAGTTGCAGAGCACAAGGGATAAGCTGAAGGTTGACATTAATACTGTATCCGACCTCAAAGAGAAGGAGGAACGTCAAAAAGAGATATTAAATAAGGAACAGAAAAATAAGGAAAAGCTTGTCAGGGCACTTACAAATAAAGAAAAGGAACTGAAGAAGCAGCTTGAAGAAAAGAAAAAGATTGCCAGGGAGATTGAAGCTGAAATTGCACGAATTATAGAGGAAGAGAAGAAGAAAGTAACTACTGCTCCTGTAACTAAGGAGATGAAGGTTACAGGAGATTCTTTTGAGAGCAATAAGGGAAAGCTGCCATGGCCTGTTGACAAAGGTATAATAACGAGTCATTTTGGTGTTCAGCCTCATCCTGTACTTGCATATGTTACTGAAGACAATATTGGTATTGAAATAACCACAGACGATAATGCAAAAGCAAAAGCCGTTTTTAAAGGACAGGTAGTAAGGGTATTTGCGATATCCGGAGCAAATATGGCAGTTATTATAAGACACGGTAAGTTCCTTACTGTCTACCAGAACCTTGTTAACGTTAAGGTTAAAGCTGGTGAAAATGTGGATACCGGAAAAGAAATCGGTGAGGTTTTTATGGACTCTTCAGATGGTGATAAATCAATACTTAAGTTCATGGTTTATGAAGAGAAAAACAGGCTTGATCCAGAAAAATGGCTGAGTAAAAAAAGCAGATAAAATGAAACAAAATATAAATTATTAAGTATAAGTGAGTGAATGAGTCAATTTTGCCAATGAACGAAGAACTTAAAATACAATCAAATATTGATAATTTAATCAAGGTAGAGAATCTTATAGATAATTTATCAAAACGACTTGGTGTATCGGATGAAGTTTACGGTAAAGTTCTGGTATCAACAATTGAAGCTGTTAATAATGCTATTATTCACGGAAATAAAAACGTTGAAAGTAAAGCGGTATACCTTGTTTGCAGCAGCAACGGCTCCTCACTGACAATTATTGTTAAAGACGAAGGAGAAGGATATAACTTCAATAATATTCCAGACCCGACCTCAGTTGAAAATCTTGAAAAGCTTAGCGGCAGGGGAGTGTTTATCATGAAGAAACTTGCTGACGATATTGAGTTCAACGAGTTTGGGAATGAAGTTAAAATGACATTCAAATACTGAAAATGGATATCGTTTTTAATTACGATATTGAGAATTTCAGAATCCGGAACGCCGGTAAGATTAAAGCTGTAATAGAAAAGATTATTAAGGACAGCGGAAAAGAAGCGGGAAAAATCGGATATGTTTTTACCACTGACGAAAGAATACTTGATATTAACAGGGAATTCCTGAAGCATAATTATTTTACAGACATAATTACGTTTGATTACTCCACGAAAAAAACAGTTTCAGGAGAAATATATATTGGAGTTCCTACGGTAAAGGAAAATGCCGGAATCTACGGCAAAGCTTTCAAGGACGAAATACACAGGGTTATTTTTCACGGCGTATTGCATTTGTGTGGATATGATGATCAGAATGATGATGACAAAAGAGAAATGCGATCGATGGAAGAAAAGTATCTTGTATTTTTGTCATTATGAATTTCACATATGATATAATTGTTGTAGGAGGGGGCCATGCCGGCTGTGAAGCTGCGCATATTGCTGCAATAATGGGCTCAAAAACCCTCCTTATTACCATTGATATGACAAAAATGGCCCAGATGTCATGTAATCCTGCCATGGGTGGCATAGCCAAAGGGCAAATAATCAGGGAAATAGATGCTATGGGAGGTGCCTCTGGAGTGGTTACGGACCGCACAATGGTACAGTTTCGCATGCTTAATCGCAGCAAAGGACCTGCAATGTGGTCTCCAAGGGCACAATGCGACAGGGTTTTGTTCTCAAGGGAGTGGAGAAACGTACTGGAAACAACAGACAATCTTTTTATCTGGCAGGATATCGCGACACAGCTGATAATAGAGGATGGAAAGGCAAAAGGTGTTGTGACAGCATTTGGAACAAGATTCTCTTCAAAGGCAGTTATTCTTACAAATGGAACTTTCCTTAATGGTGTGATGCATGTTGGATTTAATACCCAATCGGGAGGAAGATCCGGTGAAGCTGCATCAAGAGGTTTAAGTGAGCAGCTCAGGGAACTTGGGTTTACTGTTGACAGGATGAAGACAGGAACAAGTGCAAGGGTTGACGGGCGAAGCATTAACTTCAGTGCAATGTCGGAGCAGAAAGGAGACATGGAAGGAAGATGCTTTTCATATTATAATGACAGGGTTGATATCAGGGATGAATTAAGTTGCTATATAACCTATACCAACACAGAGGTACATGATATACTAAGACTCGGGCTGGAATACTCGCCGCTATACACCGGAAGAATAAAAGGTGTGGGTCCCAGGTATTGCCCAAGTATTGAAACCAAGATCGTGACTTTTGAAGGAAAGGAGCTGCACCAGCTTTTTATAGAACCTGAAGGGTGGGAAACAAACGAGTATTATATTAATGGGTTTTCAAGCAGCCTTCCGCTGGATGTACAGATTGAAGCCCTTAAGAAAGTTCCCGGACTTGAGGATGTTGTTATTTACCGACCCGGATATGCAATTGAATATGATTTTTTTCAGCCCACACAACTTAAGAACACATTAGAGACAAAGCGTATAGATGCCCTGTTTTTTGCTGGCCAGATAAACGGTACTACCGGTTATGAGGAGGCAGCTGCGCAGGGTTTAATTGCCGGAGCAAATGCAACATTGAAGATCAGGGGAGAGGAACCGGTAATTCTGGGACGCGATCAGGCATACATCGGAGTATTGATAGACGATCTTGTGACAAAAGGAGTGGATGAGCCTTACAGGATGTTTACATCAAGAGCTGAATACAGGATATTATTAAGACAGGATAATGCCGATGAAAGATTAACGCGCCTGGCCTTTAGCAGAGGAATGATTGAAAAAGGAGCTGTCGACAGGCTGGATGAGAAAGAAAGCCTGGTCAACGAGATTATTTCTTATCTTGAAGAAAGAAGCGTTACACCTGAGGAGATAAACAAATTTCTTGTTTCTAACGAAACGGCTGCCATACACCAGAAGGTAAAAGGAAAAGCAATTGCAACACGTCCGCAGATTGACCTGTTATCGCTGTTGAGTATACTTGATGGTGAAGAAAGCCTGAATTGTTTTAGATCCTCACGAAAAAGAGAAATTATTGAATCGGCGGAAATAAAAATAAAATACTCGGGATATATTGACAGGGAAAAAGGAATTGCAGAAAAGATAAGGAGACTGGAGAAGCTAAAGATCCCTCAGGATATTGACTATTCAGAACTGGCCTCCATATCTACTGAAGGAAGACAGAAGCTGGAAAGAATTAAACCGGCAACAATAGGACAGGCAACAAGAATTAGCGGGGTATCTTCTTCAGATATAAGTATACTCATTATGTATCTTGGAAAGTGAAATTGTTCCACGTGGAACAAAATTTAAATAAAAAAAATATGAAAATTGAGGGCTATATCGTCGACCTCCATGAAAAATCTATTTATGGAGGAATTGTTTTAATTGAAAACGGAAAAATTAAATCAATAGTGAAAACAGGCGGTATACACGACAGGTATATAATGCCTGGTTTTGTTGATGCCCATGTCCACATAGAAAGTTCCATGGTCACTCCCTCGCGGTTTGCACAGGCAGCAGTAATGCACGGTACGGTGGCTGTGGTATCGGACCCCCATGAGATTGCAAATGTTCTTGGTGTGAAAGGCATCCATTTTATGCTGTCGGACGCAAAGAGTGTGCCTCTGAAATTCCTTTTCGGAGCCCCGTCGTGCGTTCCGGCGACTTCATTTGAAACATCAGGAGCGGTAATTGATGCTGCTGAAATTGAAAAATTGCTCAGCGAAAAGAGTATCGGGTACCTTGGAGAAATGATGAATTTCCCCGGAGTGCTGTTCAATGACCCGGAAGTAATGAGAAAAATCGGGACGGCACGAAAATATGGAAAGAAAATTGATGGCCACGCACCTGGATTAACAGGTGAAAACCTGAAGAAATATGTTGATGCAGGAATCTCAACTGACCATGAATGCTCTACTCTGGAAGAGGCAAAGGAAAAGATTTCTCTGGGCATGAAAATCCTTATCAGGGAGGGTAGTGCAGCTAGAAATCTTGACGCACTTAAGCCTCTTGTCGACGAATTCCCCGATATGGTAATGCTTTGCAGCGACGACCTCCATCCGGAAATGCTGGAGAAGGGACATATAAACCTGCTGGTGGCCCGGCTGATTAACCAGGGATATGATATGTTCAATGTTCTGCGGAGCGCAACAATAAATCCTGTTGACCATTATGGACTTGAAACCGGACTATTGCGGGAAGGCGACAGCGCAGACTTTATTGTTGTGGATGACATGAAAACAATGCATGTTTCACAGACATGGATAGGAGGAAACTGTGTCTATTTCAACCGTAATGTTGAATTTACCGCAACTGAATCAAAACCTGAAAACAGATTTAATGCTTCAAAAGTTGGAATTCAACAAATCAGGGTTAAAAACACCGGAACTCCTATCAAGGTAATCACCGCTTTCAATGGAGAGCTTTTTACAAAACAGGAGGAATACTTGCCCCTACAGGGAGAATTTATTGAATGTAACACTGAAAAAGATATACTCAAAATTGTTGTCAAAGACCGCTATAAAGACTCCAATCCCTCTGTGGGATTTATAAAGGGGTTTGGTCTGAAAAATGGCGCTTTTGCCACATCGGTGGCTCACGACAGCCATAACATTATTGCACTCGGCACTAATGACAACGATATATCGGTGGCACTTAACACGGTTATTGAATCCAAAGGAGGAATGTCTGTGGCAAATGGTAAAGAAAAAATGCGGCTTCCGTTGCCGGTTGCAGGTATTATGTCTGAGAAACCGGTTAATGAAGTGGCGCGTTTATACACGGAATTGTCCAATGCGGTTAAGCTGCTGGGCTGCTCAATGGATGCGCCTTTCATGTCACTCTCCTTCATGGCGCTGCTTGTCATTCCGGAATTGAAACTTAGCGATAAGGGATTATTCGACGGAAAGAAATTCTGCCTGACATCCCTTTATAAAGACTGATATTTGCAAAGAGCAAATTGCCATGTTTTGCTTTACCATTTTTAAATTGTTGTGTCTATCTTCATCCTTTCAAATATGATATTTCTGATACATGGTAAGCAATACTGAACCATTGAAATCTTTCGTTTCCTCAATGCCTGATAAACCTGGTGTTTACCAGTTTATAGATGCATCGGGTACCATTTTATACGTGGGTAAAGCAAGAAGCCTGAGGAAAAGAGTAGGCTCATATTTTGCAAAGAACCAGTCGGGTAAAACCTCTGTAATGCTTGGCAAAGCTGTGGAGATAAGGCATACCGTAGTTGATACCGAATCAGATGCTCTTTTACTTGAGAACAATCTCATTAAAAAACACCAGCCCAGGTACAATATACTTTTAAAAGATGATAAAACTTACCCATGGATCTGCATCAAAAACGAAAATTTTCCCAGGGTATTTCTGACACGTAAGGTTATTGCCGACGGCTCTTCCTATCACGGCCCTTATACATCACTAATGGCAGTGAAAACTCTTATTGAGCTGGTGCGGCACCTTTTCCAGATTAGGACATGTTCACTCCCGCTGAATAATAAATCTATCGGGGAGGGGAAGTTCAAAGTATGCCTTGAATATCATATCGGAAACTGTAAGGCTCCGTGTGTGGGCCTGATAGGGGAGGATGAATACAACGAAAATATTTCCAGAATAAAGGAGATAATAAAGGGAGACATAAGCAGCGTGAATTCTCATCTTGAAGACCTGATGAGGAAATATGCTGCTGAACTTAAGTTTGAGGATGCACAAAAGGTTAAAGAAAAACTGGAACTGATAGCAAAGTACAGAAGCAAATCTATTGTGGTAAACACTTCTGTGAAAAATGTGGATGTGTTTGGATGTTCTGCAGACGAATCGGCAATGTTTATCTGCTATATGAAAGTTGTTGACGGAGCCGTTGTACAAACTTATTCCACGGAGCTGAAGTCGAGGATTGAAGAGGAGAAGGAATCGGTGCTTGCTACGGCTGTCTCTGAGATAAGAAACCGGGTTTCAAGCGACTCAAAGGAGATAATAATACCCTTTATGCCTGATATTCAGATAAATGCGGTAAAATATTCGGTTCCACAAAGGGGCGACAGGTATAAACTTCTTGAACTTGCAAACAGAAATGCAACCTTCTTTAAGCTTGAACGCCAAAAGAAGGCCGCAGAGCAGTCAAAAGAGAGCAGGACGGGCAGGAATCTCGCCGTGATGATGAACGACCTTAATATGGCACAAATTCCCCTCCATATCGAATGTTTTGATAACTCAAACATACAGGGTCAATCACCCGTTGCTTCATGTGTCGTATTCAGGAATGGAAAGCCCAGCAACAAAGAATACAGGCATTTTAACATAAAAACAGTCAGCGGGCCCAATGACTTTGCATCCATGGAAGAGATTGTCTACCGGAGGTATAAGCGGATGCTGGAGGAAAACAGTCCGTTACCGCAACTGATTGTCATTGATGGGGGAAAAGGACAGCTATCATCGGCAATGAAGAGCCTGGACCTGCTTGGTATCTCGGGAAAAGTCACCGTAATAGGCATTGCCAAACGACTGGAAGAGATTTACTTCCCTGGAGATTCAGTACCTCTTTATCTGGACAAAAACAGCATTTCACTGAAAATTATTCAGCATATCCGCGATGAAGCCCACCGTTTCGGAATAACTTTTCACCGCTCAAAACGCAGCACGGCAATGAATGTTTCAGCCCTGGATGAGATAAAAGGAGTAGGGGAAAAGACTAAAGAGATTCTTTTAAAAAAATATGGATCGGTAAGCGGAATTACTTCTGCCGGATTTTCTGAGGTTGAGAAACTGGTGGGAAAGAAAAAAGCAGAAATTATTTTTTCTGCCCTGAAGAAATAGTTTTTTTCACGTGGAACAAAAGAGTCAAAAGTCGAAAGTCGAAAGTCGAAAGTCAAAAGGAAAAAAGGGAAATTTAATGGATAGAGGGGAGAAATGCAGTTTTTCACGTAGAAATGGTGGTTATAAAAAGAGACCTGTAATCAGTTAAAAAACAATATTTTAAACTGAAACAAGTCTCACTTTAACCTCTTCAGAATCGAAAATTTGAGATCAGGCGGGAAGACCTCCGAATATTTTCTTCAGAAAACGATGAAATCCATGTATGCCTGACGGATTCCAGTACATGAGTATACACTCTTTGGTAATAAGATTAATTTCTTCCTTCTCAAGTTCGGCAATTACCTTCTTTGATTCTGCTCCCTGCTGAATCCAGATTTGTTTTATACCCCTGTTAATTGCTTCCCGGGCAATGGCAAGTGTCTCTTCGGGCTGGGTAACTATTATTATTGCCTTTACATCCGAAGGGAGTTCAGACACGCTTTTAAATACCTGTTGCCCGTCAATAACAAGCGGATTTGGATTTATTGGAACCACATCCATGTTTTTCTTACGTAATGTTGTATAAACAACATGTCCGAATTTTTTAGGATCTCTTGATACTCCGGCAACAGCGTATTTGCCGGCACTAAGAAAAGTACTGATGTTTTTCATTTTTCTCTTTCAGTTGTATATAAGACAAATCTGATTAATGATTCCTTCACATCTGAATCGGGGTAAGCCGATAAAAGATCCAGCGCTTTGCTCCTGTAGCATGCCATTGCCTGTTCGGCATACTCCAGTCCCTTATACTTTTTTACAAAAGTTATTACTGACCGTATATCTTCGCGACTCTTGTTTTTCTTTCTTATCGTCCGTATAATCTTTCTTTTTTCAAGCAGTGTTGATTTTTCCAGTGCATAGATAAGCGGTAGTGTTATCTTCTTTTCCTTGATATCATTGCCTTCCTTCTTTCCGGTAAGGCCATTGCCGTTATAGTCAAGGAGGTCATCCTTTATCTGAAAAGCTATTCCCACCGCATTACCGAACTCCTTCATCCGTTCAATGACACTTTCGTCCTGAGTGGCAGAGATGGCGCCACAGGTGGTACAGGCAGAAATGAGAGCAGCTGTCTTTTTCCTGATGACCTTATAGTAGTCTTCTTCCTTGATGTTCAGGCTTCTGGTCTTTTGCATCTGTATAAGTTCGCCACTTATCATCTCCTGTACGGCACCGGATGTTGTTGCCAACATCCGGTAAGTTTTGTTGTTAACGCTTATAAGCAGACCCTGGGCAAGCAGAAAGTCGCCAATAAGAACGGCGATTTTAGAGTTCCAGATTGCATTTATGGTCGGTATGCCGCGTCTCTCTCTTGCATCATCAACAACATCATCGTGAACAAGTGTTGCGGTATGCAGTAACTCTATCAATGATGCAGCCACATATGTCGATTCGTTTATTTCGCCGTTAAGCTTTGCGGTAAGAAATACCAGAAGCGGCCGCATTTGTTTTCCTTTTTTGCGCAGGATGTGGTTAAGTAACAATCTGACAAAAGGGACTTCACTTTGCATTACCTTGTTAAAGTAAACCTCAAACTCAGCCATTTCTGACTTTACAGGCTTTTTTATATCCGATAGTGTTGCCATAACTGCACTTAATTCATTCAAAAATAAGTTAAAAAGTAACAAATAAGGGTATTATAAAGATTAATTAGCTGTGCAGATTTTTTGATTCCCCCATTGTAACTATTTTAAAATTTATATGTTGCTTTATAATAATTATTTAAGAGATTCATTTTATCAGATTTATTTATATTTGCGGACAAAGACCCGAATAATGGCAAAAATTGATCTTAATGCTGAAGACCTTGAAAAGGCAGCATCCATACTTAAAGCAATTTCGCATCCAATACGCATATCAATATTAAATGCACTCGAGGGTGGAGAGCGTCTGACGGTGACAGAGCTTCATAAAATTCTGTGTATTGAACAATCCACTGCTTCCCATCATCTTGGTATTATGAAGGACAAAGGTGTTTTGATTTCCCACAGGGAGGGCAAGAATATTTATTATTCTCTTAAGGATGAGAAGATAAAAACGTTACTGAACTGTGTTGGTAACTGTAATAAATAGGCTATAGAGTATCGCCCAGAAAATTTTTATGAAATATCAGTATAAGCATTACTCCAATAAATATTGAAGAGTCTGCTATATTGAAAACCGGTCTGAAAAAGACAAACTCTTCTCCGGCATGTATCGGGGACCATGATGGCCAGGCTGTATCTATCACTGGAAAATAAAGCATGTCAACAACCCTGCCATGCAGGAAGGATGAATAGCCGCCGCCATCGGGAAAGAGTACTGCGGCGGAATGCCAGCTTTCACTGAAAATCATTCCATAAAAAGCGCTATCAATCAAATTGCCTATTGCTCCGGCAACAATGGCACTTACGCAAAGAATGAGACCGGTAGTCGCTTTTGTTTTAAAAAGTTTTATGAGGTACCAGATGATAGCGGCTATTGCCACTATCCTGAAAAGACTTAGCAATGTTTTTCCTGTGCTGCCGCCCATCTCCATTCCGAAGGCCATTCCATTGTTTTCCAGGAAATGAATTCTGAACCAGTCTCCCAAAACATATACTTCCTGCCCTATTACCATATTTGTCTTGACAATGATTTTAACGGTCTGGTCTACTATAAGAATCAGCAGGATAAGAAGTATGGATTTTGTTTTATCTGACATGCTTTTCAAATTTGGTGCAAAATAGTGAAAAAATAATCATGAAGCCAAATGGGCATCATTCCCTCTAAACAACGGATTTATAAGGGCAAATAATGAGGAACATGATCATCCAATGGTCACATTTTTCTCTCATTATTAAAACCTGATCGGAAAAATTGGGAGGTTAATAATAAAGAAATCTCTTAATCTTCAGGGTTGCTGTTTTCTGGAAAGGCACAGGCTGATAAATAACCATCTGTATCTGGCTGAATTTATTCACCTTTGAGTTGACATAACGTCTTATCTCCTCAAGGTATTCCTCAATCATCACTTCTGCCTTTTCAGAGTACTCTTTTTTCAGCTGATTGTATTTTTCTTCCAGCTCATCGACATTAAGATGAACCATGGCAACAAGCTTACCCTTTTTCTGAACTACGAGTGACTCAATAACAGGAGGCAGATCGTTAATAACTGATTCAATCTCTTCGGGATAGATATTTTCCCCGCTTGAGCCAACTATCATATTTTTGAGCCGTCCTTTAATATGGAGATATCCATCCCTGGTAATAATACCTAGGTCACCTGTCCGGAACCAGCCATCAGGGGTGATCACTTCAGCAGTCATATTAGGCTCTTTGAAATAGCCTTTCATCAGGTTATCTCCTTTAGCCCATATTTCACCTTCGCCGGTTGCAGGATTTGCCCCGTTGATTTTAAGGGTAACGCCTTCCATAGCAGGGCCTGT